>OLPA01002115.1_pt1 | contig 15342 bp, 12 predicted proteins | sample 1672811 | NCBI WGS metagenome assembly OLPA01 (sample SAMEA3136726, study PRJEB25190) | human gut metagenome | biome: human gut; feature: human-associated habitat; material: faeces | place: Austria | collected 2013
GTTCATACCCCAGTCGAGCGGGCTGTGGCTCTTTTTGTTTTTGTATTTCTACTATTTTGTCGGCAGCACGCTCGAGCGCGAGTGGGGACCCGGCAGGTTCACGATATACTACCTCACCGGCATGCTCATGACGGTCATCTACGGCTTCATCACCTATTTCGTCACCGGCAGGTCGTATTTCATGACCTCGAACTACATAAACCTCTCCATGTTCTTCGCTTTTGCGACCCTGTTCCCGGACAACGTGGTGCTGCTTTTCTTCATAATCCCCATAAAGATGAAGTGGCTCGCCGTGATAGACGCGCTGTATTTCGTGTATGATATCGTCGCGAACTTCAGCAGCCTGGGCATGATGAGCTTCCTGCCCCTCGTGGCCATACTCAACTACTTCCTCTTCTGCGGTGCGGACCTCTTTTACTCCGTGCTGCCCAGGGGGCGCAGGCAGCGCCGCAACACGGTGGATTTCAAGCGCGAGGTTCGCAAGATAAAGTACGAGACCAAGAACAAGAACTACATGCACAAGTGCGCCGTCTGCGGCCGCACTGACGCGGATCATCCCGAGCTTGAGTTCCGCTACTGCTCCCGCTGCGCGGGCTATCACTGCTTCTGCCAGGACCATATAAACAACCACATCCACTTCACGGAGTAATAATTCGGGACAGGCAGTAATACTGATATACAAAAATCACTGGTGGTGGGAAAATGGGAACTAGACAAACCCGTAACAGGCGGAGGTATAACCAGGAGCATGTGCGCAAGGTCGTCCAGACCGTGCTCATGGTCGTACTTGTGGTGATGCTCTGCGTCATTGTGGGCCGCAATGTTGCGCTCAACCGCGCAGACACAAAGCCGACAACGGAGCCTACGCCGCCCCCGTCGGACAGCGGCGGCGTAATCGAAAATACTGATACGCCGGAGGAGCTCAGCCCCGGACCGGAAGTGACGGATGAGCCGGAGCCTACCCCAACCCCGGAGCCCTTTGAGCCCCACAGCGTGGACTCTACGGCGCCGGAAAATTTCCTCCAGTCTACTGATATCATGGTGGACGGCACGGCGTTTGAGGGCGAATATGAGGATGACACCGGCATCGATTTCGGTTATCCCGAGGAATACAGCTCTCTTCCCGGCGTTATAACCTTCCGCGGCAACAACTTCCGCGACAGCGCCGTTTACGGCACGGCGAACATCACGCAGAAGAAGTTCGGCAGCAGCTGGTCGGCCACCACGGGTTCGCTGACCGCACCTGACGGCGCGTTCTGGTCGGGCAACGGCTGGACGGGTCAGGCGCTGATCGCAGAGTGGCCCAAGGAGACCCGCCAGATCATGAACATGTACGACTGGGCCAAGGAGGCTGAGACGCTCGTGGAGGTGGTATACCCCTCCATGGACGGCTATATATACTTCTACGAGCTGGAGACCGGCAAGGCCACGCGCGATTCGCTCAACCTGGGCTACACCTTCAAGGGCACCGGCACGCTGGACCCGCGCGGCTATCCTCTGCTCTACGTCGGCAGCGGCTACAACAGCTATAAGGGCACCTCCCATGTGTTTGTCGTGAGCCTTATAGACTTCTCGGTGCTCTACGAGTTCGGTGCGAACGACGGATTTGCACACCGCGCCTGGCCAATGTATGACTCGGCCCCGCTGATAGATGCCGACACAGATAAGCTCATCTACTGCGGCGAGAACGGCATCATTTATATCATAACCCTGGGTACGGAGTACGATGAGGAGGCCGGTACCATCTCGGTCAACCCGAGCCGCGCGGCAAAGTGGAGGTATATGTCCAACCGATACGCCTCGACGGGGCAGTACTGGTTAGGCTTTGAGGCCTCGCCGGTGATATGGCAGAGCCATATGATAGTGCCTGACAACGGCGGCAATCTCATCTGCCTCGACCTCAACACTTTGACGGTGGACTGGGTGCAGGATACCCTGGACGATACAAACTGCACTCCAGTGCTTGAGATAGAGGATGGTCACCCGTATATCTACGCGAGCACGTCCTTCCATATGGGATGGCGGAGCTGGACCACTGCCGACATCCCGGTGTGGAAGATAGACGCGGAGACGGGCGAGATAGTTTGGCAGACCAGCTATTCCTGCTATACAGTGGAGGACCTCTCCGGCGGCACACAGGGCAGTATTGCCGTGGGCAAAAACAACGTATCGGACCTCATTTTTGTTCCGATAGCCAGGACTCCGAACGCGAGCGGCGGCAAGCTGGTCGCGCTGGATAAGGAGACGGGCGAGGAGGTTTGGGCTCTGGACACTCAGGTGTACAGCTGGTCCACGCCGACTGTGGTGTATGACCAGAACGGCGATGGGTATATCCTGTACTGCACGACCGGCCACTATCTGTACCTTGTGGACGCGCGCACGGGTGAGATACTCGACTCGCGCAACCTGGGCGGCCTGATCGAAGCGTCACCTGCGGTGTACGGCAATTGGCTTGTGGTCGGCCACAGGAACGGCACAATATATGGCATTGAACTGACCTGATAGAAAAAAGTCGGCGCGGCGGGAAAAAAGTGCTTGCAATCCCCGCCGCGCTGTGCTATTATAACAAGGCTGAGAAGCCAATAACCGGGTGTGGCGCAGATGGTAGCGCGCTTGAATGGGGTTCAAGAGGCCGCTGGTTCAAATCCAGTCACTCGGACCATAAAAAGTCCTGAAATCGCAAGATTTCAGGACTTTTTCTATTGTTCAAATGGTGGAGAACCGTATTGCACAGGCCCTGGTTTACTGCGAGTTTACATATAAATACTGGTGGGATAGTATCCGCACCAACAATACCGTTGAGAGGCTGAGCCCTAGACCCGTATGGTGAGTTTGCGGGTTCAGCTTTTTTTGATTCCTTGCCCGTAATATGCATTTGTACCGTGCTTTCTCAGAAAATGCCTTTTCATGAGCTCGGTGTCCATTTCTTTATGATCCGGATTCAGAATTTCTGAGTGCCAGCACATAAAGGCCACCTCTTCCATGACGACGGCATTATGCACTGCTTCCGTTGCATTTGTTCCCCAGGCGAAGGGGCCGTGGCTGCGCACCAGCACGCCCGGTACTTGCTCGGGCGGGTTTTTTGCAAAGGTCTCTGTTATCACAAGTCCGGTCATTTTTTCATAAGGGCCTTCTATCTCGTCTTTGGTCATGCCTCTCGTACACATTATTTCTCCAAAAAAGTAGTCGGCATGCGTAGTGCCGAGGGCTGGAATGCCAAGGCCTGCCTGAGCAAAAACAGTAGCCCATCGTGAGTGCGTATGCACGACTCCACCAATTGCGTCTGAGGCCTTGTAGAGCTCGATATGCGTGGGCGTGTCACTCGACGGCTTCAGCTTGCCTTCCACGATCTGACCATCCAGATCTACAACCACCATGTCCTCAGCATGAAGGCTTTCATACGGCACACCTGAAGGCTTTATTACGACGAGACCGGAATTTCTGTCTAAGCCGGAAACATTACCCCATGTAAACTTGACCAATCCGTGCTTTGGCAACTGCAAATTTGCTGCCAATACCTCTTCTTTCAGATTCTCAAGCATTTATATCACCTATATCAGCAACTGCATACCGTCCCATATTGGATCGAGTCTGTCGATTATTGATTTGTAAAGCTCATACTTTTTGTCGTAAACTTCCAAATTGCGCTCGTTTGGAAGTACGGGCTCGGAAAGCTCGACCATTGATTTCAGAGCGGACGTGATGTCAGGCATATCTCCCACTGCGACGGCGGCGGCTATGGCAGCGCCATGCGCGCCCGTCTCCTCCACGGATGAAGTTTCAACAGGGCACTTCATAACATCAGCGAATATTTGGGTCCATACAGCGGAATTTGCGACTCCGCCCACAAGCCTTATGCTCACTGGCGGCTTGTCCATAAGGTCGAGCAGCTTTTCATAGTGCCAGCGATGACAAAAGGCAATGCCTTCATAGATGCTGCGCACCATATGTCCCTTTGTGTGGTTAGCGTTGATACCAACAAAAGCACCTTTTGCATTCGGATTGACATTGCTGGCCATGATGAAGGGCAGAAACACCGGGCTTAGTTCTTGCGCGTCGACGCTTTCCGCAAGATGGTTGGCCTCGCCGTATATATTTTCGCCATCAGCAAAATTTCTTAGATACCAGGCCAGATTTCCTGCACTCGTTGCACTGGACTCTTCGATGAGATAGCGCCCTGGCATACAGAACAGCGAATTCATCAGTACACGGCCGTCGACCACCGGTTTTGTCAATACAAACTCATTTATGCTCCATGTGCCGGCAACCATGCAGACATGCTTATCGTCTACAACGGCCGCCGACAAAGCACAGGCGTCGATGTCAAACATACCGCCGGCTACGGGAGTTCCCTCACAGAGACCGGTGAGCGCTGCCGCTTCTGCCGTAACGTACCCACAGATATCAACGGCGTCCCTAAGCGGCGGAAGGGCCCCCGCGAGCTGCTCCATTCCAAAAAGACCAAGTATTCGCTCGTCATAGTTTCCGGTGTGCAGGTTCAGAAGTCCGCTGCCGGAAAAATCGGTACGCTCAGCAAACGCTTCTCCGGTCATCCGAAATCTTATGTAGTCCTTACAGGCAAAAATATACTTAACTTCGTTCAGGCATTCAGGTTCGTTGTCTCTCAGCCAGGCAAGCAGGGGGATGGGCTGGCATGCCATTATGTGCTGACAGGTCAGCTCAAAAGCCGCGAGTTCCGTGCCGTCCCTTTTCCAGCGCTCCTGGTAGCTGATCGCTCGATTATCGGTTGAAGCTATTCCTCGCCTAACAGGCTGCCCGTTTTTCCCCCAGAGATAAAGCCCTTTCCCATGTCCGCAGATAGCAATGGAGCGAATGTCTTCCGGACGTATGCCGGCCTTTGCAACTGCACTTTTTATGACAGCGCAGTTGGCCTGCCACATCTCTTCCATATCGCGCTCGACAAAACCGGGTCTCAGGTACACCATCAGCGTACTCTCACTGGCCGCGGCTACCTGCTTGCCAGTCTCATCAAACACGGCGGCCTTTGTGTTAGTGCCACCATTGTCAATGCCAAGGTAATATCTCATCCTCATCATTTCCTCATAGCGGCTGCAAAGCGCTCTTCAATAAAGCGCTTGGCACGGTTTATGCTTTCCGTGTCCGAGCCTTTTTTGTTATGCCACATTTCTATCAGGTAGGCGCCACAGTAGCCCCCTTGCTCCAGCACCCTGAAGCAATTTTCAAAGTCAACACAGCCGCTGCCGAACTCTACGTCTCTGAACTTGCCGGGAAAATCCTTCGTAACGGCCAGAGTGTCCTTGAGGTGTACCTGCACGATACTTCCCATGCCTGCCCTGAGCTCCATCGATACATCGTTTCCCCAGGCACTAAGGTTGCCCACATCAGGGTAAACTCGCAGCCAGGGACTTCCTACAGCCTGCTCGTATTTCAGATGCTTTGTTATTGAGTTCATAAAGCTGGTGTCCATGATCTCATTTGCCATCATGATCCCATATTTTTCGCCCAGCTCGGCAATTTTACGAAGATTCTCCAGAAATCGTTCTGCTGACCCCTCATAAGGCGGCTCATAGTAGACATCGTAGGCGGCAAGTTGAATCACGCGCACACCAAGGTCGCAGGCAAACTCGGCTGCTTTGACCGCTATTTCCCACGATTGCGCCTGAAGGGCTGGGTCAGCGCTTCCAAGCGGACAGCGCCTGTGTGCGCTAAGGCACATGGAGCTTATAGGGACTCCCGCATTGAGACTTGCCTCAAGTAGCTCTCGCCTCTGCGCTGAAGTCCAATCGAGCCGGCTGAGCCTCTGCTCGCTCTCGTCAATGCTGATCTCGAGAAAATCAAAGCCCAGCTCAGCAGCTTTTTCTAGACGGCGCTCCCAGCTGTCGTCGCGGTCAAGCGCCTTTTCGTATATCCCCAGGCGGTGTTTTCCAAGCATGATGTTTCCCACCTGCCTCAGATGTCGTAATCTGACTTTACAAAATCTATATCCAGTGTACCAAGTGCCTCTACCACCTGGGCTGCATTCTTGGGGCCGTACAGCGGTGCACAAGCAAACTCCTGCTGTGTGAAGAAGCCCAAAACTACTTGAGAGACCGATGCGGAATACTTCTCCATCAGTTGCTTGCAGCGCTCCGCCACTTCAATGTTCCGCTCGGTGCAATATGGGCTGCTGCGTACAGCTTCGATACCGCGGTTGATATAGCCATGGAAAAATCCGCTTGCCACTCCCATGTACGGCATGACCAGGTTCTGCGGATTTTCCAAATGATATTTGTAAAGATCTCCCTTGATGTACACCAGAGTATCATCCTGCAGAGGGTTCATGTATTTCATGCCAAGATTCATAAGCGCCTGATCCGCAATAAAGCCCCGGTATCCTTTTTCGCGGCAATAGGCATCGGCTAGAATGATCCGGTCTGCATTCCAATTAGAGCAGGCGTAATAACGGATCTTTCCCTCTTTTACAAAGCGTTCCATCGTTTCAATTTCGCTTTCAACGCTCTGATTCCTGTTGTCACGATGATAGAAATAAATATCTATACAGTCTATGCCTAAAGCTCTCAGCGAGATCTCGATATCCGAGCGCATGTCCGCGTCAGTCATACGCGGGATGTGCAAGTCGTCGTCCGGGGAATCAAATTTGGGGTGTCCACCCTTCGTGACAATAATAGCCTTGCCGCGCTTTCCGGAGCGCCTAAGCCAGTCACCCACGACCTGCTCACTGCGGCCGGATGCGTATACGCGAGCGGTGTCTATCAGATTGCCTCCGTAGTCCAGATATGTGTCGAATATCCTGTCTGCGTCTGCTCCGCTCCACGCGAGTCCCGCATTCACGGTGCCCAGACCGATAGGGCAGACAGAGAGGTCTGTATTAGGTATTTCTATCCTCTTTTTCATCTTAAGTTCCTCCTGTGCTCATTGCCCTTCAGCCCATGAAATCCTTTATCCACCGATGCCCAGGCACATTTTCTCTGCGGCAAAACTCCTCCCACACTGCGCCCATCGGCATCGCCTTTGTCTCTTCAAGCAGGGCAAACCTTCCGGTAAGGTTTCCCTCGCTCTCAAGCCTCTTTAGCTCTGCATCAGGCTGCAGGAAGGCGTACAGCAGGGCTTTCTTTGCGTTTCTGGCGCCGATTACGGTAGCCATTATGCGGTCTATGCTGGCATCAAAATAGTCTGTGCCTATAAACACCTTATCGAGAGCGTTGCAGAGCACTATCTCGCACATGATGTCTTTTGTGTCGTCATCCAGCATTATTACATGATCAGAGTCCCACCTTACGGGGCGGCTGAGGTGCAGCATGATCCTTCCGTTGAAGCAGAGGTAAGACGAGAGCTTGTCGGCGATTTTTTCAGTCGGGTGATAGTGTCCGGCATCCATACAGATGATGCAGTTTTTTCGACTCATGACATAGTTGGTATAGAACTCGTGTGAGCCTGGTGTGTAGCTTTCAACACCTACACCAAAAAGTTTGCTTTCGACAGAGTCGATGTTGTAGCGTTCATCAATGCTGTCGGCAAAAATCCTGTCAAAGGCATCTGCCAAAAGCTCACGAGGGCCAAGCTTGTCTATTCTGCTGTCTTTGGAGCCGTCGCCTATCCAGTGGTTTGTGATGCAGGGAACACCAAGTTCACGGCCGAAATATTCACCAACTTTGCGGCAAGCTATGCCGTGACGGATCCAGTACTCCCTGACCTCGTTGTTCGGACTTGTAAGGGTAAGCCCCGAATCAGCCATGGGGTGCGAAAAATATGTAGGGTTAAAATCGAGACCTATCTTCTTATCTTTGGCATAATCCACCCAGAATCTGAAGTGCTCTGGCTGGACATCGCTTCTATCCACGGGCTTATCACTTACGGAGTACACCGAATGAAGTGCCAGCTTTACCGCGCCTGGGATGTATGACATAGCCCGATTGAGATGCTCTACGTACTCTTCTACACTTCTGGGTTTTCCGGGAGCGTTGCCTGTTGCCTGTATTCCACCGGTCAGCTTTGCGGAAAAGTTTTCAAAGCCCGTCAAGTCGTCTAGCTGCCAGCAGTTAAAGGAAATGGGGGTGTTTTTGAGCCTCTCCAGCGCCAACTCTGTATCCACGCCTATTTCAAGGTACATTTCCCTGGCGCAGCTGTAAATTTGTTCTGCACTGCTCATATAATGAATCCTTTCCTCAATATGCCATCGTAGTCATCAGAGCCAGCGGCTCCTGGGTCGTATCAACGCGCGTGTACTGCACCACCGCAGGCACGGAACAGTTGATTTTGGCGGCATAACCCACTCCGCGCGGGATACATTTTCCGTTTTCCAGCCTGAGTGACGGCGTGTGAATGTGTACGACTCTCTGCGGTGGACACTCCATACTTTTGCACTGAACCGGGTCACAGTTTTCAAAATAGAGTGTAATATCCACACGGCAGACTTCATCGTTCGTGTTAAGTATGCAGATTGCCTCATGGCTGGTGTAATGACCGTTGTCTTTTTCCGGCCAGTACATATCGGGTATAAACCATTCTTTCTTATCCATGTTTTTCGAGTCCATCCTATTTAGTAGTAACAAAAGCGGCGCCGAAGCACCGCCTTTGAACATAAGTTGATGTCTTCTAGCTATTTGTTAGCAGCCTTGGCAACCATAGTGATATGTCTTCAATGTAAGTTACCATAAGCAAAACTATGATTATACAAACCATGAATGGGAGCAGGTTCTTTACCAGTTTCAACACGGGCTGGTCAGTTAGCTTAGTGATTAAAAACAGGCTCATGCCGACAGGAGGAGTTATAAGGCCAACCATTAGGTTGAGCTCCATTATGACGCCGAACTGGACAAGGCTTATATCGTAGGATTTGAGTATGGGAAGGAGCATGGGTACAAGGATGAGCTTGATCGCCGTGCCCTCCATGAGGCAGCCCAGGAACAGCAAAAGTATATTTACGAGAATAAGAAAGACATACTTGTTGCTGGAAAGCGCCAGAACTGTTTCCTTGATGAGCTGTGGGATCTGTTCATAGGACATCAGCCAGCCAAAAATTGCGGCAGCAGCGAATATGGACATCATGGCGCCGTTGGTGAGCATAACCTTGGTGATGATTTTTATGAGCTTCTTGAAGGTCATGGTCTTGTAAATGAACTTAGTCACGAAAAGTGCATAAACAAGAGCTATGGCCGCACCCTCGGTTGCGGTGGCAAAGCCGGTAAAAATGGAGACAAGGATGATAATGGGCATGATGAGGGACAGGATGGACTTTTTGAACGCAGCCCATATTTCTTTGCCGGTGGAGCGTTTATCGCGGGGCAGGTTATGCCGTTTGGCATATATGCCGACAAGGGCAAAGAATGTTATTGCCATCAAAAAGCCGGGAACAACGCCCGCTTTAAAAAGCTCGTCGACCGAAACCGTCGCGATAGATGCATACACGACGAAGCCTATGGAAGGTGGAATTATGGGGCCCATAGTGCCTGATGCGGCAAGCAGTGCCCCGGACCAGGCGCGGTCATACTTCTCTTCGTCCATTGCAGGAAGGAGGATCGCAGCGGAGGCTGCGGTATCTGCGTTTGCAGAGCCGGACATGCCGGCGAGTATGATATTTAGCAAAACGACAACATAGGCAAGACCACCGCGTATGAATCCGATCAGAGCCCGACAGAGCTGCACAAGCCTGCCTGTCAGGTTGCCCTCAGCCATGATTTCGCCCGCTATCATAAAGAACGGTATGGCCAGAAGGGTAAAGTTGTTCAGGCTGGTGACCATCCTGTAAGGGAGTGCAGACATCGTAACTTCATTTATCAGACAGTACGACGCCGTTGTAAGGCCAAGCACGCTGAACATCGGTACGCCAATCATCATCAGCCCGATGAAAACGATTATTACAAGAATAGCCGTCATACTGAATCACCCCTTTTCAGTAGTGGCGAGTCTATGATGTTCTTAAGGCAATACAGCACAGCCAAAGCCAAACCGGTAGGCAGTGCAGCGTACACATATCCGAACGATACCCTCACCATGGTCATGTATTCCTTAGCGACATACGGGAAACGCTCTATGCTCAGCCAGAACATTATAAGGCAAAAAGCAATTGTAAATATGTTGGAGAGCAAGTCGCATGTATACTTTGCCTTGCCGCTAAGCTTATGAGTTAAAATGTCAATAACGATATGATAGTTCTTACCGAAGCCATAGCCGCAGCCAAGCATCATAGCCCAGACCAGACAATAACGCGCCAGTTCCTCGGTCCAGGTGGTTGAGAATGGCAGCAGGTATCTGCCAAGTACCTCTATCACAAGGCAGACTATCATTGTACAGCCCAAGATGGCCTCGGCAACTTCTATTATCTTGTCGAGGTACTTAAAAGCCTTTTGCATACACTAATCTCCTCAGCGCAGATTGTTTACTCATATGACTATGCGGCACAATTGTGCCGCATAGTCATATTAAACATTTGTTACTCTACAGCTAGAACGGCTTCAGTGAAATCCTTATCCCAGCCCATGGACTCGCTCAGCTCGTCTATCAGCGGGCTGAGCGCTTCGATCCAGGCATTTCTGTCTACTTCAACGATAGTCATGCCGTGCTCCTCAAGTTGGGCAAGTGTATCCGCATAGCCAGTCTCTATAGCCTCGTCATTCCACTCACCGGCTTCCTTCACGCACTCCATAAGCAGGTCCTGATCTTCGGCAGAAAGGCTATTCCAGAAAGTGTCGTTGATAACGACATATCCGCAGTTGTAAACGTGTTCAGTGAGCATGAGATAATCCTGCACCTCATAGAGAGAGCTGGCAAGGATGGTGTCAACGGGGTTTTCCTGCGCCTCACAGGTACCGGTCTCAAGGGCCGTATATAGTTCATTGAAACTCATGGAAACTATTTTAGCGCCCATGGATTCCCAGGTGCGGATGAATATCTCAGTTCCGGGCACACGCAGCTTGACACCTTCAATGTCCTCGGGCAGATCGATCTCTTTGTTGGCGGTGAGGTTCCTGGCACCACGTTCCCAGGTCCAAAGGACACGAGCGTCTTTGGCTTCCTTCAAAGCGCCATTCAGCATACCCATGACGGTCTCATCGCGGAAAACCCTCTCATACTGGTCGTAGCTGTCAAACACGTAGCAGGCGCTGGTGACACTGTATTCAGGCAGGAAAGTCTGCTCGGTGCCAGATCCGCACACCATCATCTCAAGAGTGCCCTGCTGGATCATATCCCAGGTCTCATTTTCGGTTCCAAGCTGGCCGTCCTGATAAAGAACAACTTCAAAGCGGCCGTTAGATCTCTCCTCAAGTATTTCCTTGAAATAATTCTGAGCGAGGCAGCTAGTGTTAGTGGAGCTGGATGCCTCGGACATTCTGATCTGGATGGGCTCCTGATTGGTGTCGTCGGTGTTGACATCGTCTCCGGTGGCGGTGTCAGTGTTGGTGGGCGTTTCTTCCTGACTTCCGCAGGCTGCCAGGGCAAAAATCATGAGAAATGCCAGCATAAGCGCTATGAATCTTTTCATTTCTATCCTCCTCATTTTTTGCGGGCCTTTTATACACGAACAAGTTTCAGAAGATTGTTGACTTTACTGAGATGGAGCGACTGAATGTAAAGATTGCTATTGGAATCACCGCAGAGACCGTGGCACATCAGCGGGGACCAGTAGTAACCGAGCTGGGCCTTTATATTCATATCCATGTCCATGATGGTTATACCGCCGTCGACTTCGCCTATATAGATGTAGTCGCTGTCTGACCAGACTTCAGCCGGTCGGTAAATTAGTTCATCCACAACAGCGATCTGTTCGCCATCGGTCGTGTAGACCTGTACACGGTTGTTTTCTCTGTCTGCTACCCAGAGCCTCTGGAGCTTATCTACCCACAGTCCGTGCGGCAGCCTGTACTCGCCCACTCCATAGCCGGGTCCGCCCCATGTCTTTACATAGGTTCCGTCGGCAGCAAATTTATGCACTGCAGCATTGCCGTATCCGTCAGAGGCGAACATCTCACCTGACTCAGACATTACCATCCTTGTAGGCTTATTGAACGGTTTTCCAGCACGTTTTATGGTCTTCAGACCCTCATAAAACTCAAGTTCAGCGTTGTATGGGGTGTCCACAGCAAGCTTCCCGGCTCTCTTCAGATTCATGAATATGTCCGGGTCAAAGCCGCTGTCACCAGGCACGTCAAAAGTGCCGAAGTCTCTCACGAGCTCGCCGTCAAACGTGATCTCGCGGACAACGTGGTGAACGCTGGCGTCGGCGCACATGAGCGTGTCGTTTGGGGTCACATAAATACCGTGGAGGTTACTGAAGAGGCCCTTTCCTATCTCCTTGACATAGTTGCCGTCCTTGTCAAGTAGGATGATGGGATGATCATTCCAGCGCGTTGTTACCCAAATGTTATCGTCTTTGTCACAGCATCCGCCTGCAACCGGGCATCCAACGAGGTGCTCCGGCCACTTTGCCCACTCTACATCCAGCTTGTAAGCGAATTCGCCGTCTCTAAAAATTACATCAGAGTTTTGAACCCGCTTACTGTCACCGTGAATTTCTAGCATTATATCCCTCCATTTCTGTTTATTCCGTATTACGTAACGCCATTACGAATCTGTGAATATCGTACATTATCGTATCAAAGCTGTCAATACTATCTTCTTAAATCTAATTATTCGACAAATTTGCTGCCATAAATTTGTCAGAGAAATAAAATAGCAGAGTGCCAAAAGTAATTTTGGCACTCTGCTATTTCACATTGCGGAATTATGCTGCTTGTATTAGCAGAAGTGGGATGCTATTTTATTTGCTGCATCTTTTAAATCTGCCAGAATATCGTTGATCTTATACTCAAAAACCATGGCTGTTGGCCCGGAAAGACTTATTGAGGCAATAAGATTGTCCTTGCTATCTAATATTGGAACAGCCAAGCATGTGGTACCAAGTTCTTCTTCTTCAGATTCCATAGCGTAGCCGTTGATGCGTATTCGTCTCAACTCCTCATCCATCACAGGCCACTCGGTTATAGTCTTGTGTGTTAACGGGGGCAACGGGTGTTTCCTGTACTCATCCATAAGTTTATCAGAATAATATGCCATCATGCACTTACCTGTTGCGGCGCCATGACTAAAATTGATGGAACCCACTTCCGGTGAGTTCTTAAATATGTATGGACTGTAGCTCACCTTAGATACGATGACCTGTTGTGGCAATGTGGACTGATAATATGGTATTGCAGTATAAATTGTCTCTCTGTATTTCTTTGCGATTGCATCTGCATATGGTTCAACAATCTCTGCCAGAGGCATATTCTCCTTTACTGCATTACCAATGCCGTAAAATTTGCTTCCAAGCCAATATTTACTGTTGTTCTCATTCTGATGAATGTAGCCGCGGAGCTTCAGGGTTGAAAGAATGCGATGTATGGTGCTGCCAAACAGACCAGTTGCTGCACTTATTTCTCTGATACTTGCTTCCTCACCGTTCTGGTAAAGGAATTCAATTATATCCAGAGCGCGCTCTATAGAGTGTATGGTCTGCTGTTTATCCTTAGGCGCGGAATACGTCTTGCTGTCACGGAATGTTTCTTTTTCCTTCTGCTCGGTCATTGTTGTTACCACCTTCAGCCATATCTTTATGACATTGTAATACTCTCTATCGATTACGTCAAGCATAATGCACCCTTTTGCCGATGTGATGACATGCTGTTGCCGAAGAATGGCTTTTGAACTAATATTACGCCTTATTTAAGTCGTTATACCGTTACCAAAGCATTATTCCAAGAAAATATTGACCAGCTACAAATGCAATATTAATCCGCAATATGTAATAAGATTACATATTGCGGATTATTTGCGCTGGTATATATCTCGGATAGACAGACTGGTTTTTAAGAAATGGGTATCCCGATGATTTAGGGGTCTGAGAGAACAGAGCAAAATGCGTGAGTTCTAATTTCTTAAATATAGTACTTTGATTCCATGGTTAAGAACGCATATGATCAATATTTGGAACTTTTCAAGGGAATGCATAGGAGCTTGAATCAGACTTTGGCATCTTGGGCGCGCCGCGGGCTGTAATGCGCCACATAGCAACATATAAGAAAGGGGATTGTTGCTCTAAATCAATGACTTATGAAGCGCCGACAGCTAACATGATTGCCCCTGAGAGCGACTTGTGAGATGGCAGAATGTGTGATATACTTCCTGTAAACGACAAAAGGAGGTTCGATATGCTGCCTCCAGATCTCTACGCACAGGTCATCAACAAGATCATCGACCTCATAACAGGATACGACACAAGAAGCTGATTTTGCTGCGCTGGGCGTTGGCCGGCGGGCGGAGCAGCTTCTTGCGCTTTTGAGGGAACGAGACCCCTGGCTCGCAGCCTGCAAGACCGCAGCGGACCTTGAGCGCCCGGAGACATCCATCGCCCGGAGCAGCCTCTTCACCGGCGCCGTACACGAGCCGCAGATGTACACAGAGCTCAAAAAGGAGATAGCTTCCTCCGACCGCATCGACATGCTGGTCTCATTCATCAAGTGGAGCGGTTTGCGGCTTTTGATGGACGAGCTGCGTGAGTTCACGCAAAACGGCGGCGAGCTGCGCATCATCACCACCTCATACATGGGCGCCACAGACGTGAAGGCGATCGAAGAGCTCCGTGCCCTGCCGAACACGCGGATAAAGGTCAGCTATGACACCAAGCGCACCCGGCTCCACGCCAAGACGTACGTCTTTTATCGCGACAGCGGCTTTACCACCGCCTATGTAGGCTCATCCAACCTCTCCAACGCCGCCATTTCCAGCGGCCTTGAGTGGAACGTAAAGGTCACGCGCCGCGATATGCCGGAGACCATCAGCAAGATCGCTGCCACCTTCGAGAGCTACTGGAACTCCAGGGAGTTCGAATACTACTCCGAGGATCATAGAGAGCGCCTTGCCCGGGTGCTGAAGGCGGAAAAATATTTTGATGCCAACAGCGTTTCTGCCTACACTCTGGACATAGCACCCTACTCTTACCAGCAGGAGATACTCGACAAGCTGGAGGCCGAGCGAGCCGTCCGCGGCCATACGCGCAACCTTGTCGTCGCCGCGACGGGCACGGGCAAGACAGTCATCTCCGCGCTGGACTACAAGCGGTTCAGGCGTCAGAATCCCGGCAAGCCCTGCCGTCTGCTGTTCGTGGCACACCGGGAGCGGACAGAGAGTATAGACTGCCTTTTTATGTCCATACAGACCTTCAACTCCCAGAACTTCGCCTTAAAAACGGAGCCAGATCACTACGACTACATCGTCGTGGACGAGTTCCACCACGCGGCGGCGCCGACTTACCAAAAGCGCCTGACCTACTACCAGCCGCGTATACTGCTGGGTCTGACCGCCACTCCAGAGCGCATGGACGGC
>OLPA01002116.1_pt1 | contig 15341 bp, 6 predicted proteins | sample 1672811 | NCBI WGS metagenome assembly OLPA01 (sample SAMEA3136726, study PRJEB25190) | human gut metagenome | biome: human gut; feature: human-associated habitat; material: faeces | place: Austria | collected 2013
CTGGCGGATGATGTCCAACGGCAACGTTTCCGAAGCCCGGCAGCTGTACATACCATCCTGCATCTTCTGCAAGGCCAGCGGATATTGCTTGGCATCATTCCCCGGCACTTTCAAGGAAATAGAGGCAGAGATGTCTTCCGGAGCAGCATTTGCCGCTCCTGCACCCGTAATGCCCACCAAAAGCATTACCCCCAAAAACAATCTTTTTAGTCTCATAGTTACATCTGTTTTATTGTTGTTATATAATTAGCTTCTTATTTTTCCGACGCATTGCTCACCACCTGCGGACGAATAATGTCACCGCCGATAGAGACAACTCCCCGGTCCGAAATGGCAAAATCCTTGATATACGAAGTGCGCGGCTGTACTTTCGTGGAACTCCAATGTGCATGGAAGATGTATTTCCAGCTACCGTCCTTGCAAAGAAAAGGTACTCCGTGACCGGTACCCATCAATTCGTCTACACGTTGCAGAATGGGGTTTCCCACGTATTTCGTCCAAGGTCCCATCGGGCTGTCCGAGGTGGCGTAACCCACTCCGTAGTTCTTGCTTTCAAAGTGATTTGCCGAGTAAATCAGATAATAGATGCCGTTCTTCTTCAGAACAGAGGGACCTTCTGCCACCTTGGCGGGCTTGTCCTGCGAGAGCTCCCACGGCTCTTCCGCCTTGATGCACTCCGTCAGCGTTTCCTGCTTGATGCCAGTCAAATCATCGTTCATCTCTGCCACCCAAATGACGTTGCCATCTGTAAAGCGCACGAAATAAAGGTAAGGCGTGCCGTCATCATCAATGAACAGAGAGGTATCGATGCTCTTCTCACCCCATATCGGCTGCTTCACCTCCTGACGGAACGGCCCTTGGGGCACATCTGCCGTTGCCACGCAGATATGTTCCTCGGTGGAATAAAACAAGTAGAATTTATTTTTAGACTTGATATAGTACACCTCCGGTGCCCAAAATCCCCACGTACCGTAGGAATTGGCAGCCGACAGTGCCTGCCCCTCACGCGTCCAGTTTTTCAAGTCGTCGGAAGAGAAGCAGGCAAAGCCCTCTCCTTCCACCGTACCGCCGGTGCCGTAGGCATAATACTTGCCTTCGTAAAGCATTACGTAAGGGTCGGCAATGGGCAGATGGTCGGACTCTACAACCAGCTTTTCCTTGCACCCTGCAAAACAAAGACAAAGCAATAGCAGCAATATATAATTCTTCTTCATGTTTATATCTTATAAAGTATCCTATTTAGAAACTGCTTTGATTTTCTAAATTATTATCTTGTATTAAATGATAATTATAAAGATTTCGTTTAAAATGATAACGATGTCTTGGTAATGGCAACGGGTCCTGCAAACGCAATTCCCAAGCCAACAATTTTGTCAGCAACTCGCTCTGCTTATCTATCAACTTGGGATTTCCAAATAAATTATTAATTTCATACGGATCTTTCTTCAAATTGTACAGTTCCCCTTTTCCATAACTATTCATAATCAGTTTCCAGTCACCCATACGTACCATTCGAGAGGTTCCACTTTGAGTCCATGTATTCAGTTCGTCAAAATGAGCCACCTTATTGGGTCCCAGCGCACCTTCCTGCTCAAAAGTCAAGCTATCGTCCAAAGGAACATCTTCTCCGCCAAAACCTAACTGTACAACAACGCTTGAAAACTCTTCTTTCGGATATTCTTTACCCGTCAACATAGGCCATAAACTCCGTCCCTGAACACCTACCGGTATTGAATCACCTATCGCAGTACAAAAAGTAGGGAAAAGATCGGCCAACGAAACATGCGCATCTATAGCTTTAGGCTGCTTCTTTATCTGATAGCCTGCCCAAACCATCGGTATTCTGGTTAGAGACTCAGACAAGCCTACTCCCTTACGAATTAGTCCGTATTCACCACAATAATCTCCATGATCGGACAGAACAACGATGATAGTTTTCTCGAATAGTCCCTTTTCCTTCAGATCCTCAACCAAGCGTTTGATCTGATCATCAATGAGACGAATCATCCCCATATAATTTCCACGTAACCGAGGCAGGTCTCTTTCAAGATTAGGACAAGAAGCGTCTTCCAGTTCCGCCAGAATCTGATACTTTTCTCCCTTCTTCAATACATCCTTCCGTGAAGTCTTCACAGCCGGAATCTTATCCGGTGCAAACATTGAATAATAAGGTTCACAAACCTGATACGGATTATGCGGTTCAGGGAATGAAATCCATACAAAGAACGGATTGTCCTTCTGGCTATCTATCCATTCTATAGCCTCATCCACAATTCTCGTAGGTTGCTGATCTTTCAAAGGTATAGGCGAAGGTTCCAGATACTGCCCGACTGCCTCTTTAAAGAATTTGGAAATAGCACGCTCTCCTTCCGTCACCGGCTTATTCTTCCCCCAGTGAGAATATTCAGACCAAAAATCCATATCCTTTGAGTTCAGATAAGCATGATTCTTACCTACTAAAGCAGTTTTATAATGATTCTCCTTCAGAACGGTTACCAAGTCTTTCGCATAATTAATGTCACGCACATTGTGATTGGTACGTACATGAGTTGCAGTTGGAAAACGGCCGGTAAACATGGAACAACGTGCAGGAGTACTGGCCGGCATAACCGTATACGCTTTATCGAACCAAGCGTTCTGATGTGCCAATTCATCGACAAATGGAGTAATATCCATAGGAAAACCTTCACGTCCACACAAATCGGCACGTTGCTGGTCCGTCATTATCACTACGATATTAGGTTTATCTGTCTGCGCAAACAAAGACAAACCTATTCCCTGGAGAACGATTCCTGAGAAAAGATGTTTTATAAACTTCATAACTATCTGATTTTAATTAATAACCATATAAAAAACGACACATACTCCATAACCCCTATAAAGAGATTATGAAGTATGCAGAGACTCAATCACATCAATCCCAACCCGGATTCTGCACCATATTAGGATTCATTTGCATTTCTCTCGCCGGTATCGGAAGACTCCAGTAATGATCTCCTCCCCAGGCATAATTATTAGTTCTGGTTCCCCATATCTGAGTCATACCATTCATCTTGCCTTCTTTGTCCTTATAGAACTTCAGATCTTTCCAGGTTCTCCAGCGAATCTCATCGAAATAAATCACGTCTTCACCTATTAATTCCCAATGGCGTTCGTTCATGATACGCTGGTGCATATCTGTTTTTCCTGTAACCTGAGTAAATTCGTTGGTTCCCAGTAATTGGGCACCTGCCCTTTCGCGCACCTCATTCACTTTGCTTATGGCTCCGGGAAGATCATTCAACTCATTCAATGCCTCCGCCCAATTCAACAGAACATCCGCATAACGGATAAACGGCAAATCCAATTCAGAATATATATTCGGCAACTCTAATCCTTCACCCACAAACTTACGATTTAAGTAATAGAACTTCAAACTTGTATCTGTTTTCAAATCCCCATATGTGGTATAAGAACGGAAAGGATAACGCATCACATACTCTTTAGGAGTTCCTTCAACCCCACCAAGAAAAGAGGCATAAGGGGTTATAACGGACATTGCCATTCTCGGATCACGGTTTTCATAGGCTTTTTTAATCCTCTCCTCGTTACCGGAAGCATCATATTTGGACATATCAGCCCCCGCAGCTACTGCGTTCTTTCTTTCAGTCTCCGTGATATTATTCCGCAGGAAATACACCATACGCTTATCAATGCCCATATCATTATATCCGGGGATAATGTCATCCCAATTGAACTTACTACCGTCTCTATTTTCGTAAGACTCGGCAAACTGCGGGTTTATAATATAATTATTCCATCCCAATCCATTGCCTGAAGGGTCAGGCGGCAAGCATCTGTTACCGAAACCTCTGTTCTTCTTTTGCGTATAATCTGGATGATCCAGACATTGCAAAGAGAATATCATTTCATCGCAACGCTCATTTTCCACCTTAAACAGTTTCTTGTATGACTCCTCACCCGCACCTTTATAAAGCGTGTATCCACAATCCTTTACTGCCTGAAAATCATCAGCCGCCTTTTTCCATTCTTTCATCCACAGATATACCTTGCCTCTTAAAGCATAGGCTGCACCTTTTGTAATATGCCCGTAATTGGCATCATCCGAACTGTATTTATCCGGCAAATCCGGATTATTGATACAGGAAGTCAGATCATCCACTATATATCCCCAGACTTCATCCTGAGTGGAACGTGCCAGTTTTGCCTCATCAATATCCTTAATCGGATTTTTATAGTAAGGAACTCCATTATACAAGATATTCAGCCTGTAATACCACCAGCAACGCAGAAACATACATTCTGAAATATAGCGGCTTCTTTTAGTCTCATCAAATCCCTCGACCGTAGGCAGATTGCCAATCACATCATTTGCCTTGATAATTCCCTTATAGAATCTTTGCCAGGGAGCAGAACTCCCCTTAACAGAGCTCGGAGAATTTGTCGCAAATAAGAAATTGAAAGTAGGAGCTATACCTATACCGTAATCCATAGTACTGGACCATATATCAAACCATCCATTGGCAACATCGCTATAATCCACATACAGTTGATTATACACACCCGCTATCGTCTGTTCCGCCAAGGTAGGAGTCGACCATACATTCCCTTCCGCCGGCTTTCCATTGGGTGACAAATCCATATCTACGCAACCTGCGGTTGACATTCCCACAAGGACCACTGCGGCCATCGTTTTCATCAGATTTCTTCCTTTGTTTATATTTATCTTGTTCATACCATTTAATTTTAGAAAGTAACATTTACACCAAAAGCATATTGTCTCATAGGAGCATAGCCCACTCCACTCATCATTTCAGGATCAATACCTTTGAACTTAGTAATCGTCAACAGATTCTCTCCCGAAACATAAACACGCACATTTTGCATACACACCTTCTGTACCCAATCTTTGGGGAGCGTGTAGCCGACTGTCAGATTCTTCAGTTTCAGATAATTGCCATTATGTAGAATATGCTGGCCGGAAACACTTACCTGAGCTGCTTTATCCATGGTGAGACGGGGATTTGCCGAAGTAAGATTTGTCCGCGGGTCATTCGGATTCTCAGGATCGTAAAAGTAATGGTCATAAGCTACATCTTTACCTATTCCATACCCAAACCAGGTTATACTACTATTCTCACCAGACTGATACCAGTTGATTTTGAATCCGGCAGCACCAGCCCAATTCATAGAGAAGTCAATGCCTTTCCATGACAGGTTTGTCTGGAAGCCGAAGTAATACTTCGGTGTTTTAGAATAACCCTGGAAATCCTTGTCATCGTCGTCACCATAAATGCCATCTCCATCCAAGTCTGCATAAATGATATCACCATACCAGATATTACTCTTGCCGATTCCCTGTTTCGGATAGAACTTATATCCGGCATTCGTCATGGCCTGCAACCATTTCATATCATCTTCCGTACGGATCATTCCGTCAGAAGGCCCTCCTTTCGGATTTACCGTACCGTCGGCATTAAAATAGTTTCTATTGCCTTTATATACGTTCAGCACATAAAATTCATTGATCATGTGCCCTTCCAAAACACGCTGCAAGTCTCCTGTTGAAACCTCACCCAAATTGGTATAATAAGTGGAACTACCATCCGCATTCTGCTGCCATCCGCGGACAAGTTCTCCTTTGTATTTGGTTACTTCATTCTTGTTGTAAGAGAAGTTTCCGGATATGCCGTACGAGACAGAACCGATCCGATCATTCCAACCTAAGGTTATTTCAAGTCCCTTATTAGTAACCTCTGCAATATTCTGTCGGGGAGAACTGAACCCAGACAAAGTAGGTGACAAAGTGGGATTATACAAGATACCGTCCGTCAACTTATTATAAACCTCCACTGTTCCACTCAAACGGTTTTTCAGCATAGAGAAGTCGATACCCAGGTTGGTAACCGTAGTTGTCTCCCATTCCAAGTTATAGTTGGAAAAACTTCCCATGCCCAGTCCAGGAACCTCCTTGTTGCCAAAAGCATAATGGGGAGCCGTAGCATAAACAGCCTGCCATTCATAGTTACCGATTGAGTTATTTCCGAGTCGTCCCCAGGAAACACGTAGTTTCAGGTTGTCGAGCCAATTCAGCTTCTTCATGAATTTCTCTTCCGACAAACGCCACCCTGCCGAAAAGGATGGGAATATACCCCAGCGGTTCTCCGGAGAAAAACGGGAGGAACCGTCATAACGGACATTCGCCTCAAATAAGTAACGGGAATCATACGTATAAGTAACACGACCAAAGATAGAACGGGATGAAAACTCTGTAGTGCTTCCATCAATATAATCAGGCTCCGTCAATGCGTCAAAGTCTGTAAGGCTGGTATCAAGCATTCCTTTCTTACTAATGTCGGTAGTACGTGCCCATTTGCGGAATTCCTCATAGCCCACTAAGGCTGCCACATCGTGTTTACCTTTGAAAATCTGTCCCCAGTTTAAGGTGGTAGTATTTTTCCAGCTCTGATTTCCATCAATATAATATTTCACAGGGTACTCCGCAAGCAATTCGGAAGTAGGAGGAACATTCATAGTTTCTCCACGTTGGAATGAAAATCTTTCCTGATAATCGGAATAATGCCACAGATTCTCTTGCCGATAATGATCGTAGTAGAAGTTAGAAGTCAAATGGAAGTTCTTAAGGAAATCAATCTTAATATAAGGATTCACAAAGAATTTCGTTGTTTTATAAGAGCCTCCCGCACTATTCAGATAATAAACCGGATTGTTGACTACCGGATCTTCTTCGAGGGCTTCGGGAGCTCCATATTTCCCATCGTAATACGGATAGGTTCCCGGTGTACTTTTCTGCATTTGCAAACCATTCAAATCATCAACATTATTTCTTTCCTGATCTACATGATAACCCCATGCATTCAGCCCCACAGCCAAGAAACTGGCAACCTGTGATTCCAGATTACTGCGCATATAATATTTCTTCATTCCTGAATTCACCACCAAACCGGGGTTATCCACATACGTAGCATTCAGGCTATACCGGGTTCTCTTTTCCGCACCGGTAAGCGTAATAGAATGTTCCTGCATCAATTTCGGATTATACACCTCATCATACCAGTCCGTATTCGGATAGGCCACATAATTCGGATAGCCCGATTCGGATATTCCATTCGGATTACTGGCCGCTGCACGCCACGTATCAATGGTAGTTTGGCTAAACACCTGTGCCTGCCCTGCATTGTCCGAAGCCTCATTGATAAATTCCATGTAGTCGGCATAGTTTGAAACCATACGGATCAGATTAGCCGGTGTATTATAGGAGAATTTTCCTGAATAGGTCACGTTGATTTTCCCGTCCGTACCTTTCTTGGTAGTCAATAGAATAACACCATTAGCACCACGGTTACCATAAATAGCACACGAAGCGGCATCTTTCAGGATGGAGATAGAAGCGATATCATTAGGATTGACATTATTCAGCGACATTTCCATTCCATCAACCAGCACCAATGGTGCAGAATCATTTAAAGTACCTGTACCGCGAATACGCAGAGTAGATGATTCCGAGTTGGGCTTACTGGATGTCTGCATCACATTCAATCCGGCCACCATACCCGATAAAGTAGAAGCAAGCGTAGTTACGGGACGCGACAAGGTCTTATCATCAAAATTAACCGTAGCAACAGAGCCCGTCAGATTCACTTTTTTCTGAGAGCCATAGCCCACCACTACCACTTCATCCAACAATTCGTTATCGGACATCATCCGTATATCCAAGACACTCTGATTGCCAACCACTATCGACTGGCTTTTATAGCCGATATACGATATCTCCAAGACATCTCCTGTAGCCACAGACAATGAAAACTTCCCATCAACATCGGTCACCGTACCCATAGAGGCTCCTTTAACCAGAATGCTGACACCAATAAGAGCCTCTCCGGTATCTCCGTCGATTATACGTCCTGTAATGTTCCGTTCATTTTTTGTTTGATCCACCGAAAGGATAGATACGTGCACCGTTTCATTTGCCAAAGAAGACGATCCCACCGCGTTCGCAGAAAGACTCCCCATATATATAAGCGAACACACGAGGAATTTTGTATTTACCTGCATAAGATTTAAAGTTTTAATTAAACACTGTTTTTTCTTCATAAATCCAATTCCATTCGACAAATTCTCGAGACATTACCAAATGAAATTTTTCACTTCAAAAATAATCCATAAATACAACTATAAATGCAACAAAACAATCATTTCATAAAACAATTGGAGCGGATATATACATCAAAGCATTGTTGATACAAAAATTCTAATACTTGATTATATAGTTTCATCATTTCACGAAGTCTTTGGGCAGAATACCGAATTGTTTTTGGAAGCACTTGGTGAAATAGGAAGGAGTATTGAAGCCGGTCATATAGCAAACCTCATTGATTTTACACTCTCCTTCCTTTAAAAGCTGCGCCGCTTTCTTCAACCGCTCCAGGCGGATGTAGTCATTCGGGGTCATATCCAATATGCCCTTTATCTTCCGGTTCAGGCTCGACCGGCTCATGTTCAGCAGGCTTGCCATATCATCCAGGCAGAAATCCGGATTCTGCATATTGGCAACCACCACTTCCTTCAATGTTTTAAGGAAAGATTCATCTGCCTTTGTCATTGCCATACTGCCCGTCTGCACAAAGGGAGAATTGACAAAAGAAGCCCGTAGCTTCTCACGGTTGTTCAGCAGATTGGCCACACAAACTTTCAGATATTCCACGGAGAAAGGTTTCTCTATATATACGTCAGCCCCCAGCTTCATTCCCTCTATTTTGGCTTGAAGAGTCGTCTTCGCCGTAAGCAGGATAATCGGTATATGGCTATAGTCAAGCTCGGACTTCAGATGCTCGCACAGCTCCAATCCATCCATCTCGGGCATCATAATGTCTGAAATGACAAGATTTACAGTATGTTCCTTCAACACCTTCAAAGCTTCCACCCCATTCACGGCAGTCAGCACACGATATTCCGAAGAGAGCTGTTTCACAACAAATGCCTGCATTTCCAGACTGTCTTCCACCACCAAAAGAGTATACCGGTGCTGTTCCAAGGCAGTACCTGCACCACTTTCCTCAGAGGATTCCCCGCCCGTTACCGGTTCTTTATGCTCCATAGCCACCGTCTGCTCGTGCTTCAGCGGAAGTGACAGCAGGAAACAGTTGTTCTCCATCGAATCTTCCATGCACAACGTACCCTCATGGAGTTCGGCCAATGAACGGGCAAGTGCAAGCCCGATACCGGTGCCGGGCACAGAGCGCAGCGTACCGGTCTTATACTGGATGAACGGCTTGAAAATCTCCTCGCGCATCTCTACCGGAATGACAAGGCCGTCATTGCATACGGAAAGCAGCAGCCTTTCACCTTCCGAGTACAGCCTGATGCGTATATAGGTCTCCGAATACTTTATCGCATTGGTCAGCAGATTGCTGATAATCTTGGTAAGCCCTTCCCTGTCAACCGAAGCATACAAGCTTTCGGGAGTCTCTATGCTCAATGCCAACCCTTTTTCGCGTGCCAGAGGCTTGAAGCGCTTATACGTCTTCTGCAAGAGCTCAGACACGTCGCATTCCACAAAATTCAATTGGAAGCCTTGCGTCTCCGTCTTCCGGAAGTCCAGCAACTGGTTCACCAAATCGAGCAGCCGGTTGGTGTTCAGTTCCATGGTCTCCAAATCATCCCTGATGTCGTCCGAGACAGACTGGGAAACCAATACATTCTCGAGCGGACTCTTTATCAGTGTAAGCGGTGTACGTATCTCATGCGCCACATTCGTGAAGAAGTCTATCTTCGCAGTATACAACTCCCGCTCCTTTTCCCGCTCAAACTTGTCCATAGCCTGCTGATGCTTCTGCCGGGTCTGTTTTCTGAAATAGATGATTACAGCAGCCAGTGAGCATAACGCCAATACCGTATAACCGGCATATGCCCAGGTGGAGAGATAGAAAGGAGGACGGATATGGATGTCGAGCACACGTTCCGTAGCGTTCCACTTGCCATCGCTGTTGGAACCTTTTATACGCAACGTATAGCTTCCATAAGGAAGGTTTGAATAGTTGATGATGGAATTCCGTCCTACCGTATACCAGTCGCGGTCAAAACCTTCCAACTTATATTCAAGACTGTTCATTTCGGGTGCTTGATAACTTAAAGCCGCAACCTGGAAAGAAAAGGAGTTCTGGTCGGCATCCAGTTCTATTTCATCCGCATAGGTGATGCTCTTCTCCAAAGGAGAATCCGGACTGTCCACCGAAAGCCGTTTATTGAACAGAAAGAAGTCTGTAATCACCACGGGAGGGAGGAAAGTGTTCTCCACAAAGGTTTCCGGGTCAAAGGCTATGAATCCGTTGATGCTTCCTAAATAGATGCGTCCTTTCTTGTCGATGTAGCCGGACTGGAAATTAAACTGGTTGCTCAGCAGCCCGTTGGCCGTGGTATAGACATGCTTGCTCTCCGTATCGGGATTGAAGCAGACCAGACCATGATTGGAAGTAATCCACAAGTTGCCCCGCTTGTCCTCGACCATCTTGTAGATGGTATTGCTCGGAAATCCTTTCGACATGTCATAACGGGTAAAATTGTCCGTTTCCGGATTGTAGCGGCAGAAGCCCTCACCCAGCGTCATGAACCACAGACGCTTCCTGCTGTCTTCGTAGATACTGATTACCTTATTGTAGGGAAGAGAGGTCGAATCATTCTCATTAGACAGATAATTCCTCCACTGCTGGCTTCTTACATTGTAGCAGAACACTCCATTAGAAAAAGTAGCAAACCACAGATTTCCGTTGAAGTCCTCCAGAATGTTATAAGTAAACATATTCTTCAGCTGAGGAATCCGGGTAAAGTCATCTGTAGAGCGATTGTACTTCAACAGACCGGACGTGGTGCCTATCCACACGTCTCCCGTAGTGGTCCTGCAAATGGTAAAGGCGTCATTGGCGACCATGGAATTCTCACTCTCACCCTTGGCATAATGTTTCACCTGCCTGGTCCGAAGATTCACCCGGTTCAGACCACCGGAGAACGTACCTACCCACAAATCATCCCCGTCCAGGCAAAGGCCGTGGACATTCTGATAAATGGCCGGATGCTCAAAAGGCTCTATCTTTCCGTTTTCCGGATTGTAATTGAACAAGCCTTTGTCTTCGGTACCTATCCACAAGGTGCCATCATTACTTTCACAGATTTCCCGTACACGACGGCCGAAATGCCTGAGATTGTCTCTCGGATAGAACTTCTCGAAATAAGTCCACTGATAAGGGCAATAGTTCACTCCACCGAAATAAGACCCTATCCACATGCCGTTCTCCTTGTCGCAGCAGAGCGAATAAATGGCATTGTCCGACAATGCATACGAATCATCCTGGTCGGGAACGGTCAAATGGGTAATCTTGTCATTCGTCAGATTGTAAATATACAAGCCGGACTCTGCGCCCACCCACAGCTCGTTGTCAGATTTGAACTGCAAAGCCCTCACATAGGTGTTCAGCAGCTTCCGCGTCTTGCCGGTAGTCTGGTTTATCTCTGTCAACCCGTTCAGCGAAGCGATATACACACAATTATGGGGTCCGCTGACCTGCCAGTTGATAATATCATTCTTGAAAATCTCATTTCCTTCCGCATCCTTGAAAGGCTGCAGAGGAGTTTCAAAGTCAGCTTTCGTATAGTAAAGATTATCCGCATACAAGGCCAGCCAACACGTATTCCCATTCAGCCAAAAGCGGGTTACATTGGGCAGTCCCGAATCGTGCAGATGGTTCAGCAGCCTCCCTTCATCCGGTTTATAGCAGAACAACCCCTGGTTTTCTACCGATATCCAGATATTGTCGTCCTCGTCACTTCCAATCATGGTGACGAAATCCCTGATGATACTGCCATTATCACTGGCCTCATCGAAAGCGGTAAAGGAATCCAGTACCGGGTCGTAAATAAAGACTCCCCCATCGGTACCAATCCAGATATTGCCCCGGCGGTCCTCGTAGAGCGCGGTTATGAAATTCTTGCCTAAACCGGAGTTCTCTTTCTTGTAGACACGGAAAGACAACCCGTCATACCGGTTCAGACCGTCCTTGGTTCCGAACCACATAAAGCCTTTCCTATCCTGCAAAATCTGATACACGGTGTTCTGCGAAAGACCGTTCCGGATATCCATCGTTCTGAAATAGTAATGAACAGCATCCTGCGCACAGACCGGCAATACCGCCCATAGGCACAGACTAAGGAAAAGCTTTATAATCAATCGTTTCATAACAACATTTTTAATGCACAATTTACCATTTACAAAGTACAATTTAACTATGCAGATGACAGCGCAGCCAAATTGTACTTTGTAAATGGTAAATTGTAAATGCCCCTATTTCTTAAGTGAATTGCAGATACGTGTATTTATCTCTTTCACGCGTTTCTCATCCAGCTTTATCACCTTGCGGTCGTAAGTCATCAGACCGTTCACTTCCACCTCCACATCCGTGGTCTGTGTATAGACGGCTGCCGAGAAACCTCTTTTTATCATCTGATACAGCATATCGGCATATTTCACGTACTCATCAGTCACTTCTTTGGAAGAGTTGAACTGAACATATCCCCAGTTGCGGTTCGGTTCCCAAAGATGATCTTTCAAGACAAGGCCAATGCCGCCATACTCACCCAAAACCGTGGCGCGCTGTGCATCATACAAATACATTTCCGGTTGGGGATAGTTGTGGAGGTCGAGCATGTCACCGCAAGTATAATGGTTACCGCCACTTGCCGGATTCACCAGGCGGGTCGGGTCATACTGTTTCGTCCATTCGGCTATCTCTACCGTCTTGAACTGCCCCCAGGCTTCGTTGAACGGTACCCATGTACCGATACACGGATAAGAGTAGAGACAATCCATTATTTCCTTCCATTCCTTGTGATAATAGGCTTCGGATTCGGTGGAGCGTTTCAGTTCTGTTCCGTCGAAATAGCGGCGGTTCTGCCATTCCGGATTACGGTCACCGCTCGGCATATCCTGCCATACGATGATACCCAAACGGTCACAATGTGTGTACCAACGTGCCGGTTCCACCTTGATATGCTTGCGAATCATATTGAAACCGAAATCTTTCGTCTTCTGTACATCATACAGCAAAGCCTCGTCTGTGGGAGCTGTATACAGTCCGTCGGGCCACCAACCCTGGTCCAGCGGTCCAAACTGGAACAAAGCCTCGTTATTCAGTTCCAGGCGTACGATGCCATCCGCGTCACGACGGGTGGAGTACTTACGCATGGCAGCATAGCTGTCCACCTTATCCACTACCTTGCCTCCGCTTTTCAGAGTCACTTTCAGCGTATAGAGGAAGGGGGAATCCGGACTCCACAACTTGGCATTCCGGGGCATGGACACCTCCACCGGCTCTGCATTGATACTTTTGCCGGTGGCTACCAGTTGATTGCCGTCATACACATTCACTTCCACAAAGTCGGAAGGGCATGCCTTATTCAATTCTGCCTTCACTGTCAGCATATTACGGTCAATATCGGGAGTAATACGGAGGTTCTCGATATGTTTTCCGGCAACCGGCTCCATCCATACCGTCTGCCAGATTCCTCTTTGCGGGGTGTACCATATTCCCGTGCCGTTCAGCGTCTGTTTGCCGCGGCACTGATCGCCGGTATTGCTGGGGTCGGTAACGGTAACGTTTATGCGGTTTTTGCCGATGACTATGTAGTCGGTGATGTCAAAAGAAAAGGGATTGTATCCGCCTTTGTGCGCGCCCACGTACTTGCCGTTGACGTAAACTTTCGCGATATAATCCACCGCGCCGAAGTTCAGAATGACGCGACCTTTTATAAACTCTTCGGGAAGGTCGAATTCCCGTTCGTAATACAAAAAGTCGTCGGGCATAACGACGCGTTCAACCCCCGAAAGTTGGCACTCGGGCGAGAACGGCACGACGATTTCTCCTTCAAACGCCGTGGGAATTTCGGTTTTCTTTTTGGAAATGAGATAACTCCAAACGCCGTTCAAGTTGATGAAACTGTCACGCTCGAATTGCGGACGGGGATACTCGGGCAACGGATTGTTTTTATCAATCTTTTCGCCCCACTTTGTGGTTATTTTCATAAGTTTCTCCTTACAAAATATGTAGATTTCTTTTTTATTTTTGTTTTATTATTTTCTCGTCTATTTAAGTGAAAGAATGAGTGTATTTGTGACAACAGGGGCGGATTTTTGAAGGCGCGTACATAAAAGTACGTAACTGAAAAAATACCGACCACGTAGTCGCAAAGACGCTTATTATTTCACTTAAAAACAGGATGATGGGAAATTCGTATTCTTGTGCAGCCATACGGTACAAGGGTGCGCTCAAACGTTTCCTTGCCGTACCTTGCATGGCGGGGCACTCTTCCAGCGCTGTTTTTGACCTCGTTCCAGTTCTGGACGTAGCGCGCGCGATACGTGATTTCGACGGGGGGATTGTCCTCGTCAAACGGCATCGCCGGCACTTCCCTTTCCGTCGTTTCTATGACGGTCAAATGTTTTTTATGTTGAAGTTCGGGCAAGGTGCGCCACTGCGAAACCGTCTTGTATTCATAGTCGCAAAACGGGATTTTGCCGCGCGTATCGCACTTTGCGCGAAGTTTCGTCGCAAAAAGCAACGTTCCTTTCCGAAAACTTATCGACTTGTCGGGGTTCACAACCGTCGTAAGCGGCATATCGAACAAAAGTTCGATGACGTCGCCCGCTTCGACCTTTTTCTTGAAAGCGATAATGCCCTTGTCGCCCGACACGACTTTTTTGCCGTTTACCAGCACTTCGAGGCTCGTGTATTGAGGCACGCGGAATGAAAACTTGATTTCGGGATTGCCCGACACCGACTCCACAACGATTTTCGACTTGTTTTTGAAAGGATAATCGGTGGACTCGTTCAGAATAACTCTTACGCCCTTGAAAAGCGTCGAGATTCTGCACGGGGAATATACCATAAAACAAAATCCTTCGTCGGTTTTGTAACAAAGATTTTCCGTGAATTTCGGGAAACCCTGATGCATATTTGCCGTGCAACAGCCGTAATTGGGTTCCAGCCCGTAAACGGTGCCGTCGGGACGCACGTTGAAAAAGTCGCGTTTCCTATGGTTTGCCGCAATGGCGTTTGGCTGCTGGACGTACTGATGCGCCGTATAATCTTTGGTAATCGTTGCGGGAAGCGCGTTGAAGCAATTAAGTTCCAACAAGTCGGCGTAATAAGTGTCGCCCGTTTTTTCGACAAGCGTTTCAAGGCTTCGCATAAACTCGACCACCGTGCAAAGTTCGACGCCCTTTGACGGGTTCGCGCCATCGAGAGTCTCGTCCGACGTGAATACGCCCGCCG
>OLPA01002127.1_pt1 | contig 15296 bp, 10 predicted proteins | sample 1672811 | NCBI WGS metagenome assembly OLPA01 (sample SAMEA3136726, study PRJEB25190) | human gut metagenome | biome: human gut; feature: human-associated habitat; material: faeces | place: Austria | collected 2013
TGAAATACTCCAGCTCGCGGCCCAGCTTGTTGTGGTCGCGCTTCACGGCCTCCTCGCGCTCCTTCAGATAGGCCTCCAGCTCGTCCTTGTTGGGGAAGGCCACGCCGTAGATACGCTGGAGCTGCTTGCGGTTGGAGTCGCCGCGCCAGTAGGCGGCGTTGCAGGCGGTCAGCTTGATGCCGCTGCCCTTGATGCGGCCGGTAGAGTCAACGTGAGGACCGGCGCACAGGTCCACGAACTCGCCCTGACGGTAGAAGGAGATGTGCGCATCCTCCGGCAGATCGTTGATCAGCTCCACCTTGTAGGGCTCTCCCTTCTCCTCCATGAACTTGACAGCCTCCTCGCGGGGCATCTCGAAGCGCTCCAGTCTCAGCTTCTCCTTGCAGATCTTCCGCATCTCGGCCTCGATCTCCGCCAAATCGTCGGGCGTAAAGGCAAAGGGTGCGTCCAGATCGTAATAGAAGCCGTTGTCGATGCTGGGGCCGATGGCCAGCTTGACCTCGGGGTGCAGGCGCTTCACGGCCTGGGCCAGAATGTGGGAGCAGGTATGCCAATAGGTCTTGCGGTACTGCTCGTTTTCAAAGGTATAGATGTTTTCTTCGCTCATAGGAATATCCTCCTTGTCGTTGGGGCGGGATAAAAAATCCCCACCCCTGATGTGTTCAGGGGTGAGGTAAAAATGCTTTACTCCACGGTTCCACCCTGCTTACGGCCTTGCAGCCGTCGCTTTCGGCTCCTTTAACGGGAAGCGCCCGTCCTGCTCGTCGCAGGCGGCTCGGGAGTGGTACATGCCGCGTCGTAGGCAGGATGCTTTCAGCCGGGGCACCCCTCTCTTTGGCCGGTGACAAACGGTTTCTTCTCCGTCATTGCCTTTGATTACCGTATTATATCGCCGATTTCCTCCCTTGTCAACGGGGAAAACACAGGAATTTGCACAGAAAACAGCCGTTTCCACCATCGCTTCTCCGGCACGGGAGAGATATTGCGGCTTTCCGCTTGCAATCGGCCGCCGCCTGTGATATCATCGGGCGCAGAACGACACGAAAGGATGATACCTATGATATACCAGACGTACCTGTTCGACATGGACGGCACGCTGCTGGACACACTGGATGACCTGACCGCCGCCGCCAACCACACGCTGGCGCAGTACGGCTACCCCCAGCGCACCCGCGAGGAGGTGCGGCGTGGGCTGGGCAGCGGCGCGGTGCGGCTGATGGCCGCCATGCTGCCGCAGGGCGAGGACACGCCGGAGTTCGCCGCCATCATGCGGGATTACAAGGCGTGGTATCAGGCCCACACCTGCGTGGAGACCCGCCCCTACCCCGGCATCCCGGAGCTGCTGGAGGCGCTGCGCCAGCGGGGCTGCAAGGTGGCCATCGTCTCAAACAAGCCCCATGGGGCGGCGTGCGCACTGGCGGCGCGGTTCTTCCCCGGCATCCCCACCTTCGGCGAAAGTCCGGAGACACCCCGCAAGCCTGCCCCCGACATGGTGCGCCGCGCACTGACGGAGCTGAACGCCGACCCTTCCGCCGCCGTTTATGTGGGCGACAGCGAGGTGGACGTCGAGACCGCCCGCAACGCAGGGCTCGCCATGATCGGCGTGGCGTGGGGCTTTCGCGGCAGGGCGGCGCTGGCCGCCGCCGGTGCGGAGACCATCGCGGACACCGCCGCAGAGATTTTGGAATAACAAAAAGTATGTACCACATGTGTAATTGACAGTCAGTCACACATGTGGTACAATTGTTGCAGACGCTGCACAACGGCAGGCGGTTGATCTACTCCCTTGCGAAAGGGGGTGGATATATGCGTATTACTTTCCATATCGGTGACTTTACCGTTACCATTATCGTAAAGAAACGCGAAAACCGCCACTCGGCAAAGTGACGGTTTTCATTGTAAAACCTAATCTAACCTGAGATCAACCGCTTGTCGCAGCGTCTCTTTATCTTTATTATACCCATTTCTCCGGCATTGTCAAGCGGGCAAAAAAAGAGACGCTCTTGCGAGCGTCTCTTTTTATCATTCAGAACGAGGTTCTAAATTAGAACTCCTTCTTCTTGCCGATGACGACAGCGCCGCCAGCGACGGACAGCAGGCTCATGCCAACATACATGGCGATACCAGCGTCGAAGGTCTTAGCAGAGTTCACACCAGTGGTGGTGCCGGGCTTGCCGGGGGTGTAGGAGAACTCGATCAGGTCGCCATTGCTCAGCTGAACATGGGACTTGGTCTTGTCGGCGACGTACATGGACTCGATGACCTTAGCAACGGTCTTGCAGGTCTGGCAGGTGTAAGTGGTGACCTTGCCATCCTTGGCCCAAGCGGTGGGAGCCCAGCTGTGCTGGATAGCGCTCAGGCGGGTGCCCTTGACGACATAAACAACGCCGTTCACCAGAACGGAATCCATGCCGGCAGCAGCGGTAGGAACGGAAGCGGCGTTGATGGCGTCGATAACGACGGGCTCACCAGCCTCCAGCTTAGCGGTGTACTGAACATAGGTGACCTTGTCAGCATCAGCGGGCTTGGCATACTGCTCGCACAGGGTGCCCCATGCGGTGTAAGCAGTGGCCTCGTAGATATAGTAGACGTTGGTGACCTTGGTCATGAAGTACAGAGGCTCAGCAGTACCCTCAGCGGACTCGTCCGTGGTGGCGCCGGGCTTGATGTTGGCATTGTGCACCTTCACGGCAAAAGAGGTGTCGGAGGTCCACTTGTCGGTCATGACATAGTAGCCAGCATAAGTCGGATCGCTGCACTCCCAGTAAGCAATGTTACCGACAGTGTGCTTGGTGTAGTCGGGAGCCACAGCAGCGTGGAAGGTGAAGGTCACGCCATCAGCAGGCTCCTTCTTGGTGTTGTACTTGGCATCATAGATGTCGAAGTTGACCGCGCCGCCGTTGGTCCACAGGGGGACAGCGAAAGCGACGGTAGCCAGGCTCAGAGCCATAACCATGGCCAGAGCCAGAGCAACAATTTTCTTCATGTTCTTTTTCCTCCATAAAATTTGTTTGTAAAAACGTGTTTCTTGTTTTTACAGTTGCCAGTATAGCATAAATTTTCCAGCCGTCAAGGCTTTGGAGGGAATTGTTTCCAAAGTGTAACCTTTTGCAAGGGGTTTGTTACCGTCCGGCGGACACTGGGAAAACACGGAAAGGGACGCCCGAAGGCGTCCCTTTCCGTGTTTCTCTTTATCTAATTTAGGACAATGACTCAGAAGGACTTCTTCTTACCGATGACCACGGCGCCGCCGGCCACGGACAGCAGGCTCATGCCCACGTACATGGCGATACCGGCGTCAAAGGTCTTGGCGGAGTCCATACCCGGCTTGGTGGTGGTGCCGCCGTTGCTGTTGGCGGGGGTGTACTTGAAGGCGATCAGGGTACCATCGCTCAGCTTCTCGACGGTCATGCCGGCGGGAACCAGATTCACGGAGGAATACACCTGCGCCACGGTCTTGCAGATGCCGCAGGTATACTCGGTCACCTTGCCGTCCTTATCCAGCTTGCTGGCAACCCAAGTGTGGGCGATGGTCTTGAGGGCGGTATCCTCCACGGTGTAGACAAAGCCGTCGATCAGGACGTTCTTCTCGGGATCGTCGTTGCTGGCCTTCTGGGCCAGACGATAGATGTAATCCTTGCCGTCGTACAGGGTGACCTTGGCGTAGCTGCGGGAGGCGGCGTCCTCGGGTTTGGCGTACTGGCCGCAGGTGGTGCCCCACGCGGTGAACATAGCGGCCGCGCCATAGTTATAGCTGATGGCGTCCACGGCGGTCAGGTAGTACAGGTTGTCCTTGTCGGTCTGCTGGCCCACCTTCAGGTTGGCGTCGTGGGCCTTGACGGCGAAGCTGACGTTGTCGTTATAGGTGGTGGTCATCACGTAGCAGACGGGGTCGTTGTCGGCCTTCCAATAGCCGATGTTGCCGGTAACGCCCTTGGAAGCGGCCTTGGCTGCGGTGTACTTGAAAACGACACCATCGGCGCCGGAAGCTTCCAGTTTGGTGTTATAGGTCTTGTCGAACAGGTCCAGCGTCTTTGCCTCGTTATCCGACCATGTGGGGATCGCGGCAAAGGCCACCGTGGCCAGGCTCAGCGCCATGGCCATGCTCAGAACCAGAGCAATGATTTTTTTCATGTTCTTTTCCTCCAAAAAAGTTTTGTAAGGAGCGCTCGTCTTACAGTGGCGAGTATAGCATAAAAATTCATGTCGTCAATGGATTTTTCCGTTTTGTTTCTGTGTTGTAACTATTTTTAAGTATTTTGTCTCTATATTATGGACAATTCTGGATATTTACCCACTTTTTACCTGCAACAGCCAGATATTTCCACCTCTCCGGACAGGCAGAAAACGGCCCGCGTCACAGCGACGCGGGCCGTTTTGGATAGGTTGGGGTCAGGATGCGTTACGCTTTCTTGCCGCCTTTGAAGAAGGCACCGATGATCTCGATGACGAAGAACACGATCAGGTAATAGACCACGTTCATCTTGTGGGAGTAGATGGCGGCGAACACCATGAACAGCGAGCACAGGATGGCCAGAACGGGCATCACCTTGCCTTGGAACCCGGGCAGATCCTTGCGCTTCAGCAGGGCGATGTAGATGGGGATATAGATGGCGTACAGGGTGATGATGGGCAGCTCGGAGGAGTCGAACTTGAAGGGGCCGAAACCTTCCATGATGGTGCCGCCGTAGAAGTACAGCAGCCACAGGGAGCTGACCAGCAGACCGAACACGGCGGAGTTGCTGGCCATGTTGGTGGTGGGGTCGACGTTCTTGAACATCTTCAGCTTGGGGCTGCCGCTCTCGGTGGCCAGATCGAACATGCCGCGGGTGACGGCCATGGTCAGGCCGTTGCAGGTGCCCCAGCAGGAGATGACCACGAACACGAAGATGGCAGCGCCGCCCACCTGACCGAAGATATTCTGGAAGGCGATCTTGGCGCCGGCCTCGCCGCCGGCCATCATGACCTCGGACTCCACGGCGCCGGCCAGACCGACGTAGTAGATGACGTACACGATGGCGACGATCAGGGTGCCGATCAGCAGGGCGCGGGGCATATTCTTCTTGGAATCCTTCAGCTCGGTGCCGATGGAGGTGGCGCAGATCCAGCCCTCAAAGGCGAAGGCCAGAGACACGATGGCGCCAAACAGGCCCTCGGCAAAGGGCATCTCGGTGACAACGTTGGAGAAGTTGAACTCGGTCATGCCGTTGGCCAGACCCACGATGGTACCCACGACGGCCATCAGCAGCAGGGGGATCAGCTTGATGATGGTGGTGGCGATGGCGAACTTACCGGCCAGCTTGGGAGCCAGCGCGTTCATAGTATAGGTGACGACCATGAACACACCGGCCAGCATCATGGTGCGGCCGCCGATCACGGCGTCGTCCCAGCCCATCAGCACGCCGAAGTAGCGGGCGGGCAGCCAGCTCAGTACGGACACCAGAGAGGGATAATAGATGACGGCCATGAACCAGCCCACATAGTAGCTGTAGGTCTTGCCGCAGGAGGCGGCGGCATAGCCGACGAGACCCTCGACGCCCTCATGGCTCTGGGCCACGACGCCGAAGGTGCAGGCGCTGATAATCATGACAACGCCCATGATGATAAACGCCAGAATACCGACAGTCAGGTTACCGCCGGTCTTTGTCAGGACGGCTTCGGCCTTGAAGAAAACGCCGGAACCGATGACAGTGCCCACCACCAGCGCGATGGCTACGGGCAGAGTATACCGTTTTTCCATAGTGATTACTTTCCTTTCTCACTTTCCTAAACATCGTGGATAGTTTGTCATTCTTTTAACGATCCACACCTGTGAGTATACTATGCCTTTTCGGCGGTTGCAAGCACTTTTTCCGCTTTCGACGGAGAATTTCACCGAATGATTTTGTCTATTTTGAACATATTTTATCGGTTTCCCAATTTATCAGTTTTTCTTTTCAAGAAAATATTTTTGCATATTTTTCACATTCGCGTACTTTTTTCAAGATTTGACGTCGGTACTTTTCTTATAACGAAAAAGGTCTCCTCCGTCAGGAGGAGACCTTCGTCGTTGATTTCTGCTGCCGTCCGCTCTGCCAGTTCTCCCACACCACGCAGGCCACGATGATGGCCGCGCCGGTGAGGCCCACGGCTGTCAGCCGCTCCCGCAGCAGCAGGTACGAGCATGCCGCCGTCAGGATGGGCTGTGTGCATTGCAGCAGCGACACGGTATAGGAGGACAGCCGGGTCAGGGCCGTGTTTTGCAGCACATAGGAAAGGCAGGTGCAGGTCAGCGCCAGATAGGCCACCACCAGCCACGCGGTGGTGGTCACCTGCGGCAGCACCGCCGCATCGTCGAAAAGCAGCGCATAGGGCAGCGTACCGCCCCTCCCCTTCTCACACATTGAAGCGGAAGTAGATCATGTCGCCGTCCTTCACCACATACTCCTTGCCCTCGGAGCGCAGCAGGCCCTTCTCCTTGGCAGCGGCCACGCTGCCGCCGCAGGCCATCATCTCGTCAAAATTGATGGTCTCGGCCCGGATGAAGCCCCGCTCGATGTCGCTGTGGATCTTGCCGGCGGCCTGCGGCGCCTTGGTGCCCTTGCGGATGGTCCACGCGCGGCACTCGTCCTTGCCGTAGGTCAGGAAGGAAATCAGACCCAGCAGATCATAGCTGCACTGGATCAGCCGGTCAAGGCCGGATTTTTCGATGCCCAGATCGGCAAGGAACATAGCCCGCTCCTCGGGGTCGTCCAGCTCGGCGATGTCCTGCTCCAGCTTGGCGCAGATGGGCAGCACCTGCGCGCCCTCCTTGGCGGCCAGATCCCGGACGAGGCCGAAATACTTGTTGTCCTCATAGTGGGCGAAGCCGTCCTCGTCCATGTTGGCGGCATAGATGATGGGCTTCAGGCTCAGCAGGTCAGCCGTCTCGATGATAGCGCGGTCGTCTCCGCAGTCGAAGGTACGGGCGGACTTTCCGGCGTTGAGGTGCTCGGCCAGTGCCTTGAACACCTCCGCCTCGTGGAGGAACTTCTTGTCGCCCTTGGCGGCCTTTGTGGCCTTCTCCACCCGGCGGTTCACCATCTCCAGATCGGCCATGATGAGCTCCAGATCGATGGTCTCGATGTCGCCCAGCGGATCGACGGGCACGTTCTGGCTGGCGTCGGCCACCACATGCATGATGTTCTCGTCGTCGAAGCAGCGCACCACATGGACGATGGCGTCGGTGCGGCGGATGTTCTCCAGAAACTTATTGCCAAGGCCCGCGCCCTGAGACGCGCCCTTTACCAGACCCGCGATGTCCACGAACTCGATGACGGCAGGGGTCTTCTTGTCCGGCTCATACATCTCCGCCAGCTTGTCCAGACGCGGATCCGGCACGGCCACCACGCCCACGTTTGGCTCGATGGTGCAGAAGGGGTAGTTGGCGCTCTCCGCCCCGGCATTGGTGATAGCGTTGAACAGTGTACTCTTGCCCACGTTGGGTAATCCCACAATACCAAGTTTCATATATGTGCATCTCCTTAATCAAGTGCATAGTATTCTGACATGTTATTATACCAGATGCCGTACCGGGGCTCAAGTATTTTTGGAGAATTTCCCTGTGGGACATGCATTTTTGCCGTCCGGTACAGACGTGTAAAATTGATTTTCTTAACAGAATATTAACGCAAAAACGCTACAAAATGTGATATGGTATGTTCTAATATAATTTTCACATTACCCGATGGAGGGATATCGTACCTATGAAAACCTATCGTGCCGGTATCGACATTGGCTCTACCACCGTCAAGCTGGTGGTACTGGACGACAACGACAACATTCTCTACGGCGATTACCGCCGCCATCAGGCTCACACCCAGCAGACGCTGGCGGCGCTGCTGAGTGAGGCCAGCGAGGTGCTGGGCGACTGCGCCCTCCGCCCCGCCATCACCGGCTCCGGCTCCATCAATCTGGGCCGGGCGCTGGACATTCCCTTCGTGCAGGAGGTGGTGGCGGTAGCCACGGCGCTGGAGCAGCGCTATCCCCGGACGGATGTGGCCATCGAACTGGGCGGCGAGGATGCCAAGATCATCTATTTCACCGGCGGCCTTGAGGAGCGGATGAACGGCGTGTGCGCCGGCGGCACCGGCTCCTTCATCGACCAGATGGCCGCCCTGCTGCAAACCGACGCCAAGGGGCTTAACGACGCGGCGGCGGATTACAGGGAGCTGTATACCATCGCCGCCCGGTGCGGCGTGTTCGCCAAGACCGACATCCAGCCCCTCATCAACGAGGGCGCGACCCGTGCCGATCTGGCCGCCTCCATCTTTCAGGCGGTGGTGAACCAGACCATCTCCGGCCTTGCCTGCGGCAAGCCCATCCGGGGCTGCGTGGCCTTTCTGGGCGGGCCGCTGCACTTCCTGCCGGAGCTGAAAAAGGCCTTTATCCGCACATTGAAGCTGACGCCGGAAAACATCGTGGACCCCGATGACTCCCACCTGTTCGCCGCCATGGGTGCGGCGCTGGAGACGGAAGCGGACGCGGCGGCGCGGCCCATTGAAGAGCTGATCGACCGTCTGGCCCAGGGCGTCACCATGGCCTTTGAGATCAAGCGCCTGCCGCCGCTGTTCGCGGATAAGGCGGAATATGACGCCTTCTGCGCCCGCCACGCCCACGAGGTGGTGGCCAAGGCCGACCTGAGTACATACGAGGGCGATTGCTTTCTTGGCATCGACGCAGGCTCCACCACCACAAAGCTGGCCCTGACCGGCGCAGAGGGCGAGCTGCTGTGGTCCTATTACGCCAACAACAGCGGCAGCCCTATCAAAACCGCCATGGACGCCATGACCCAGCTTTCGGCGCTGCTGCCGCCCACGGCCCGCATCGCCCGCTCCTGCTCCACCGGCTACGGCGAAGCGCTGCTGAAGGCCGCTTTCCATCTGGACGAGGGCGAGGTGGAGACCATCGCCCACACCACGGCGGCGGCCTTTTTCGACCCGCAGGTGGACTGCGTGCTGGACATCGGCGGACAGGACATGAAGTGCATCCGCCTGAAAAACGGCACGGTGGACAGCGTGATGCTCAACGAGGCCTGCTCCTCCGGCTGCGGCTCATTTCTGGAAAACTTCGCCAACTCCTTAGGCTTTACGGCGGCGCAGTTCGCCGATGAGGCGCTGTTCGCCCAGCATCCGGTGGATCTGGGCACCCGCTGCACCGTGTTCATGAACTCCAACGTGAAGCAGGCCCAGAAGGAGGGTGCGGCGGTGTCCGATATCTCCGCCGGACTTGCCTACTCCGTCATCAAGAACGCCCTGTTCAAGGTCATCAAGCTGGCCGACGCCCGTGAGCTGGGCCGCCACATTGTGGTGCAGGGCGGCACCTTCTATAATAAGGCGGTGCTGCGCGCCTTCGAGCGCATCGCCGGAACGGAGGCGGTGTGCCCCGACATCTCCGGCCTGATGGGCGCCTTCGGCGCGGCGCTGATCGCCCGCGACCGCTATCACGGCCAGCCTACGGAAACGCTGGACTTCGCCCACATTGCCGCGTTGACCTACACCGCCAAGACTGCCCGCTGCGGCGGGTGTGAGAACAACTGCCTGCTGACGGTGAACACCTTCTCCGACGGCGGCCACTACATCTCCGGCAACCGCTGCGAAAAGCGGGTGAAAAACCCCAGCGCCGCCCAGCCGGGCGCCAATCTGATGGCCTATAAGCGGCAGCGGCTGTTTGACTATCCGGCGCTTTCGGAGGAAGAAGCCACGCGCGGTGTCATCGGCATCCCGCGGGTGCTGAACCTCTATGAAAACTTCCCCTATTGGGCTACCTTCTTCCGGCAGCTGGGCTTCCGGGTGGTGGTGTCTCCCTTCTCCACCCGGGCCATCTATGAGATGGGCATGGAATCCATTCCCTCCGAGTCGGAGTGCTACCCCGCCAAGCTGGCCCACGGCCATGTGGAATGGCTGGTGCGGCACGGGATCAGTACCATCTTCCACCCATGTGTGTTCTATGAGTATCAGGAGACGCCGGACGCCCAGAACCACTATAACTGCCCCATGGTGGTGTCCTATCCGGAGAACCTGAAAAACAACGTGGAGGCCATCACCTCCGGACAGGTGCGGTACATCCGGCCCTTTATCGCCTTTACCAGCGAGAAGACGGCGGAGGACCGGCTGGTAAAGCTGTGCCGCGACGTGTGGGATATCCCCGCCGCCGAAGTCCGCGCCGCCGCCCGTGCCGCGTGGGTGGAGCAGCGTCGGGCCAAGGAGGACATCCGGGCCGAGGGACGCCGCCGCCTTGCAGAGATGGCACAAAGCGGCAAGCGTGGCGTGGTGCTGGCGGGACGGCCCTACCACATCGACCCGGAGATCAACCACGGCATCCCGGAGCTCATCGCCTCCTATGGCCTGTATGTGTTCACCGAGGACAGCCTGCCGTTGGATGCCCCACCCCAGCGTCCCCTGCGGGTGGTGGATCAGTGGGTGTTCCACTCCCGGCTGTACGCTGCGGCGGAGTTCGTAGGCAGGCGGGACGATCTGGAGCTGGTGCAGCTGTTCTCCTTCGGTTGCGGGCTGGACGCCGTCACCACCGATCAGGTATGTGAGATACTGGAGAAATGCAATAAGCTCTATACCGTGCTGAAGATCGACGAGGTGAACAATCTGGGCGCGGCCCGTATTCGTGTCCGCAGCCTGCTGGCGGCCATGAACATGCGGCGGGAGCAGCACATCTGCGCCCGGCCTCAACCGCTGGACTATCACCGCACCGAGTTCACAAAGGAGATGTTTGACCAGGGCTATACCATTCTGGCGCCCCAGATGTCCCCCATCCACTTTGACGTCATCGAGCCGGTGTTCCGCCGTCACGGCTACCATGTGGAGATCCTCAACAACGCCACCCGGAAGGCGGTGGATGTGGGCCTGCAGTACGTCAACAACGACGCCTGCTATCCCTCCATTCTGTCGGTGGGACAGCTGATGGAGGCGGTGCTGTCAGGGCGGTACGACACCAACAAGCTGGCGCTCATCATGACCCAGACCGGCGGCTGCTGCCGGGCCAGCAACTATGTGGCCTTTATCCGCCGCGCTCTGGACAAGGTGGGACTGAGCCACATCCCCGTCATCTCCCTGAATGCCAACGGCATGGAGAAAAACGAAGGCTTCCGCGTCTCCCCCGCTATGCTGCTGGCCGCCCTGCGGCAGCTGACCTTTGGCGATCTTCTCATGCGGTGCCTGTACCGCACGCGGCCCTATGAGGCCGTCCCCGGCTCCGCCAACGCCCTCCACGCCAAATGGCGGGATATTGCCATTGCCTACGCCATGGGCGAAAAGACCGGCTATACCTACGGCGGCATCTGCCGGGGCATCGTGGCGGATTTCGACGCCCTGCCGCTGAACGAGACGCTCCGCAAGCCCCGCGTGGGCATCGTAGGCGAAATTCTGGTGAAGTACATGCCCCTTGCCAACAACTACCTTGTGGATCTGCTGGAGCAGGAGGGCGCGGAGGCGGTGGTGCCCGATCTCACCGACTTCCTGATCGAGTGCATCTATCAGCAGAGCTACAAGCATGACTACTTAGGCACAAGCTGGACGTCCAGTCTGCTGGCCAAGGTGGGCACCGACGGCATCGAGGCCGTCCGCAAGCCTGCGGTGGAGGCCCTGAAGGCCAGCCGCCGCTTCGACCCGCCCACGCCTATGAGCCATATCGCCGACTTGGCCAAGCCCTTCCTGTCGCTGGGCAACCAGTACGGCGAAGGATGGTTCCTGTGCGGTGAGATGGCGGAGTTGCTGACGGAGGGCGTGCCCAACATCGTGTGCATCCAGCCCTTCGCGTGCCTGCCTAACCATGTGGTGGGCAAGGGCGTCATCAAGGCGCTGAAGGCCGCCTACCCGCAGGCCAACATCGCCGCCGTGGACTATGACCCCGGCGCCAGCGAGGTAAACCAGCTGAACCGCATCAAGCTGATGCTGTCGGCGGCAAAGAAGAACATGGCATAAAGAAAAGGAGGACAACCGTCCTCCTTTTCTGCTTACTCCTCCAGCTCCTTCATGATCTGCTGCAAAAGCTCCACAAACTCCCGTCCCGAGTCGCTGAGCGGCACAGAGCGCAGCTTGATGTAGCCAAGGCGCATGTCGTGCTGCCCCGTCAGCGGCACCGCCACCAGCCGCTCGTCGCCGAAGCCCTCCGGCAGCACGCCGCTTCCGGTGGAGACGCAGTTGGTGTGGGCGATCACGCTGTAAATGGTGGCCCGGTCAGAGACGTAGACCACCTGATTGAAGTCGGCGGCGGTGCCCACCACCACCTCCTCGGCATAGTTGAGGTTGGTGTCGCCCTGGGTAAAGGCGGCGTAGGGGTACTGGTGCAGCTGCTCCAGCGTTACGGAGCTTTCTCCGGACAGCGGGTGGCCCCGGCGCATGAACACATGGGGCCGCAGACGGGCCAGCTGGTGGAACTCCAGATTCCGGCCCTCCAGAATACGGCGGATGAAATGCTCCGTCATATCAGACACGAAAATAACGCCCAGATCGCTCTGCTGCTGGGCCACCTGCTCAATGACGGCGGCCATCTCCACCTCCTTGAAGCTGACCTCGATCCGCGGCTCCTCCCGCAGATGCAGGAACTCCACGAACGCCTTGGCGCAGAAGGGATAGCGCTGGGCGGCGATGGACAGCGTGACCCGGTTCTCCGCCCGGCGCTCGCTGTAATAGCGGGTGATCTTGCGGCTGCGCTCCACAATGGGCGTGATCTGGTTCAGAAGCTCACGGCCATCCTCCGTCAGCGACACGCCCCGGTTGGAGCGGTGGAAGATGGTGATGCCCAGCTCATTCTCCACCTCGGCAATGGCGCTGGACAGGGCGGACTGGGACACGAAGAGGTTCTGGGCCGCCCGGTTGATGGAGCCGCAGCGGTCCACCTCCAGAATATAGCTCATTTGCAGCAATGTCATGGCGCACACCTCGCTTTTCTCCCTCCAGCATACAGGAAGCGGGACAAAATTGCAACAAAAAAGAGGCTACCGCTTGGTAGTCTCTTTTTTGGTAATGCGGAAAAAAAACTTACTCCTGCGGCTCAGCGGGGGTCTCAGGCTCGGCAGCCTCAGCAGGCTCCTCGGCCTTGGGCTCCACCTCAGCGCCGCACTCGGGGCAGAACTTGGAGTTGGTGGCGGTGCCGCACACGGGGCAGATCTTCAGCTCGGGCGTCTCGCCGTCCTTTTCAATGGTGATCTCGATCTCGGTGTGGGGCTTCTCGGCCAAAGCGGCCTCCATCTCCTCGATCTTGGCGCGGCTGGCCTCGATGGCGGCCATCACGTCCTTGATGGCGTCGGGGACTTCGCCCTCGTACTCGGAGGCGAACCACTGGCCGATGGCGCGGTAGTTCTTGTCCAGCTCACGCTGCTCGGTCTTGATGGCCATGGTCAGCTTGGCGGTCTCCTTCACGTCCTTGGCCTTATCAGCGGCCACTTCGGCCACATCCTTGGCCTTCTCGGCGGCGATATTGGCATACATCTTGGCTTTTTCGGTAATGTTATCAAAGAATGACATAAGTATGGCTCCTTTCAAAATGTGTTAAGGGCTTCATTAAGGCTGATTATAGTCACCGTTTCCGGATTTTGCAAGACTTTTGGGGCGAAATTCATCAAATGTTAATCAAATCGGGGCAAGGAAAGCCTCGCAGAGTTCGCGGCGCGGACGCCGCGAAAAATTTGGATTATTTTTCTGACGACATGTGCGTCAGAAAAATTCTTCTCGGCCGCCAGTGTGTCCAAAGGACGCGCGCAGCGGCCGCATCCTTTTGGCAGCAAAATCGTAAGATTTTGCGCCAGTTTCTTCACGTATTATCCTTATCAATCGGCCTTCTTCTCAGTATTCGCATCAGGCGCTTGCCGTTGAAGGGGATCAGGGGGTAGAGATACCCCTTGCCCACCACCGGCTTTGTGGAGACGATCAGCAGTACCGTACCCACTACACCGGCGGCGAAGCCCCACCAGTCCCAGAAGAAGATCAGAAGCAGCAGCGCCATCCGCACCAGCTTGCAGGCGTAACCCATCTCATAGCTGTGCTGGGCATAGCCCGCCACCGCCACAAAGGCCATATACACCAGCACCTCCGGCACCAGCCACCGGGCCTGCACGGCGAAATCGCCCAAGATCAGTGCGCCCAACATACTGAAGGAATTGCTGAGGGCATCCGGTGTATTCAGCGACGCCAGCTTCAGAATGTCCACAATGAACTCCACCAGCAGCAGCTGCACGATCAGCGGCACGAAATACTCGTCCTCGATCAGCAGAAACTCCAGCTCACCCGGCAGCACGTCGCCGTTTTTCACCAGCAGATACCACAGCGGCGTGATGAACACCGTCAGGAACAGCACCACCAGCCGCACGATCCGCAGGTACGTGCCGATGAGTGGCGGGAAGTAATAGTCGTTGATCTCCTCGGCAAAGCTGAACAGGGTGGTGGGAAGCAGCATCACCGAGGGCGTGTTGTCGATCATCAGCAGGATGCTGCCCTCCATGACGCTGGCGGTGGCCACATCCGGCCGCTCCGTATATCGAATTTTCGGAAACGGGTTCCACCACTGTGGAGGAACGATAGATTCCGCAATGGATTCCTGACTCATGGAAATGGAGCGCACGTCGATGCTGTCCAGCTTCTGCCGCAGCTGGCGGAGGTGCTGCTCGTTGGTCTCGCCCTTCATATAGACCAGAGCCACGTCGGTCTGGGACCGCCCGCCCACCTGATGGCGCTCCAGTGTCAGGGCCGGGTCACGGATACGGCGGCGCAGCAGGGCGGCGTTGGCCATGATGCTCTCCACAAAGCCGTCGTGGCTGCCCCGCAGCACCTTGCTGGTGTCCGGCTCCTCTACGCCGCGGGTGGGGTACTCCTTGGCGTCCATCAGCACGCCACCGTCGTAGCCGTCGATCACCAGCAGGGTCTTTCCCGCAAATACTCCCACCACCATGCTGTGTACATACGTCTCCGCCGCAGCGTCCGGCACGGTGACATATGCCGTCAGAAACGCTTCCAGATCCGGCACCTTTTTCAAATCGCTAATGGCCATCAGCCGCCCGATCATCCGCTCAATGAGCATATCCTCGGCATAGCCGTTTACCACCCACAGCCGGGCCTGCCGTCCGCCTATCTGCAGGCTGCGGCCCACCATATCAAAATTCCGTCCCACGCCCAGCAGGTCGTCCAGCTGAGCCGTCCGGGTCTTAAAATCCACCATAGGCATCCTCCTCCGTTTTCCGTGTAGTATGGGTGGAAAATGGGAGGATTATGCAAAAGGCGTGGCCCTGCGGGCCACGCCAAATAAAAAAGAAAAGTGAAAAGAGAAAA
>OLPA01002130.1_pt1 | contig 15283 bp, 20 predicted proteins | sample 1672811 | NCBI WGS metagenome assembly OLPA01 (sample SAMEA3136726, study PRJEB25190) | human gut metagenome | biome: human gut; feature: human-associated habitat; material: faeces | place: Austria | collected 2013
GTGCAGATGCGGGCGTGGGCATACTGGACATAGTAGACCGGGTTCTCGCTGTCCTGCCGGATGGCCAGCTCCAGATCAAATTCCACCGGAGACTCGGGCCGGGAGTTAAAGAAATAGCGGGCAGCGTCCACAGGGATCTCGTCCAGCAGGTCGGTGAGGGAGATGGCCTTTCCTGTGCGCTTGGACATGCGTACCACCTCGCCGTTGCGTGTAAGCTTCACAAGCTGCATGAGCACGATCTCAAGCCTGTGCTCCCCGTCCAGGCCCAGCGCGTCCATAGCACCCTTGAGCCGGGCCACATGGCCGTGATGGTCCGCGCCCCAGACGTTGATGACCTTATCGAAGCCGCGCTTTTCAAACTTGTTGCGGTGGTAGGCAATATCGGCGGCAAAGTAGGTATAAAAGCCGTTGGCCCGGCGGAGCACGTCGTCCTTCAGCTCCAGCTTTTCGATCTCCTCGGGCTTTTTCCCGGCAGCAAGAAGCCTTTCCGTGAGTATGCGGGAGGTATTGAGCCAAAGGGCGCCCTCCTTTTCATAGGTATAGCCCTTATCGCTGAGCTTCTGGACGGAGTCTGCTACGTAGCCGCTCTCGTGAAGCTCGGACTCGAAGAACCACTGGTCATACTCGATGCCGTAGCGGCGCAGGTCCGACTGCATTTGGGGAATGTTCCGGTCCAGGCCAAAGCGGGCCATCGCGGCGTGCCGCTCTTCCACGGGACGGTCCAGATACTCGTCGCCGTATTTCTCGAAGAATTTTTCGGCAAGCTCTTTTATATCATCCCCGTGATATCCGTCCTCGGGGAACGCCACCGCGTCCTCACCCAGAATCCGCTGCCTGTATCTGGCATCGATGGATGTCGCGAATTTTTCTATCTGATTTCCGGCGTCGTTCACATAGAACTCCCGCCAGACCTGATAGCCCGCCCGGTCAAGGACGCTGGCAAGCGCATCGCCCAGCACACCGCCTCTGGCGTTGCCCATGTGCATGGGGCCGGTGGGGTTTGCGGAGACAAATTCCACCATGAGCTTCTGCCCGCGGCCCTCGTCTACCCTGCCATAATCCGCACCCTCCGCGGCAACGGCGCGCAAAACGTCCTCATACCATTTATCGGACAGGCGGAAGTTGATAAAGCCAGGCCCGGCCACCTCCACGGAGGCGAACCAGCTTCCCCCCAGCTCCGCATTCTCTGCCAGCGCTTCGGCAATTTTCCGGGGCGCCATACGCAGGGCCTTGGCGCCGGCCATGGCATGATTGGCGGCATAATCGCCGTTTGAAGTGTCCTTGGGAATCTCAACGCTGCCTTTCAGCTCTGCCCCGGCGGGGAGCTGGCCTTTTTCCACCGCCCTCGCATAGGCTTCAGCCAGGATATCGCTTACCTTTTCCCGGGCGCTCTGTATCATGTTAGCCATTGCTCACTTCTCCCATCTGCTTTACTGTAATCTGAAATTTATTCCTTGTGACCACCGCGTGCTCCATGTCCACCACATAGTCAATCTCCACCCGGCCGCCGTTTTCGTCAAAGCAGTGCTCTATTCTCCTGGTATTTACGCCCATTGTGGCTGTGCCATAGGGCGTGTCATACAGGAAAGAATTTTTAAGCCCCTCCTTGAACACCATCCGGCTGGTTATGCTCCCGGCCCTGTCCAGCACCACCTGCTCCGGGAATATGGTCATGCTGGTGCGGGTGCCCTCCATTCCGGTCACGGCGCTCTCCATATAGCTCAGCCGGCCCACATTGTCCTCAAAGACATAGTGCCCGTCGGTGGTAAATTCCAGGCTGTCCTCGTCTCCCTGGCCGTAGCTGTGTATGCTGTTTATTGAAATTACAACGTCTTTCATCTCTCTCAACACTCCATTACCCCGGTCTCCTCGGCCGCCGCTTCAAGCTCCCGGCCCAGGAAAGTGGCCGCCAAACGGGAAAAATCCCCGGCGCTGCCGCTGGTATAATATTTCTCCCGGCCATGGCCGCCCGTCAGCCCGGAGGCCGCCAGATAATCCCGCAGTTTTTCCGCAGCGCAGGCGGAAGCGCTTATCAGCCGGACACGCGCTCCCATGTATGCGGAAATTGCCTCCCCGATAATGCCAAAGTGCGTGCAGCCCAGAAGCACCGCCGCGCAGCCCCTCTCTTTCAAAGGGCGCATATACCGCGCCACCGCTTCACACACCGCCTCATCCTCCGCGCCGCTGTGCCCGCTCTCTATAAGGGGCACAAAATCCGGGCAGGCGGCGGAGATTATCTCCCGGCCGGGGCAGCGCTCCTCAAGGCTCCTTTGGAACGCGCCGCTTCTGATACTGGCGGCGGTAGCAATGACGCCCAGCGGCGCACTGCCGGGTACGCGGCTCATGGCCTCCACGCCGGGGCGGAGCACCCCGAACACCGGCAGCCGGTATCCCGCCAAAAGATCCGGGGCGTTGCTGGAAACCGTGCCGCAGGCGGCAATGATGGCCTTGGCCCCGTGATTGGCCACAAAGTCCATATCCTGCACGGCCATGCGCCGGAGCTGCTCTACGGGCCTTGCGCCATAGGGCACTCGGCCGCTGTCGGCAAAATATACGATATCCTCCTCCGGAAGCAGTTCCCGCAGCGCTTTTACCGCCGTCAGCCCGCCGAGGCCGGAGTCAAAAATGCCTATTGGTCTGTTATCCATTGATATCTCCTAAAAGCCGATGCTGTGATTGCCGATACACCGACATCTTAATATACCGCAAATATGCTTTTATTACAAGCAAAATTTGTATTCTTTGAATAGTGGAATTGGGGCTTGCTCTTTGATATAATGAGTATATAATAGTTATTTGACAATTGACCCCAAAGGAGGCGGCGAAATGAATATAGAACTGACGGACAAGGAATTCCGGCGGCTTTTGGACATGGTTTATATCGGCAACTGGATTCTCAACTCCACCCGTGGGGATGATCGCTTTGAGGATTATGACCTTTTGCAGGAAAAGCTTTTCGCCCTCTGTCCGGGCAGCGGCATGCGCGCGCTGGTGCAGAGCTGGCAGGGGCATATTTTCCCCTCCCGGGCCTATGAGGACGGAGGCATACACGAGGCCATAGCCGACTATGAGGATGCGGTTTTTTATAATATTCTGGCCGAGGAGCTGGCCCGGCGGGACCTGGGCCTGGAGGACACGGACCCGGAGGATTTTACGGAACTTACCGCCCGTATGGAGGAATACCTCTCGGAGTTTGACAAAAACGGCCTCGGCACCATTAACATTGATATTTAAGTCAGGACGGGAATTATGCACGACGAGCTTACAAAAGAGGATATCAAAAAAATGCGCCAGGAGCTTGACTACCGGCGGCTGGAGCTTATGCCCGGGCTCATCGAGGAGGTCAAGCGCACCCGAGCTTTCGGGGATCTGAGCGAAAATTTTGAGTATAAAGCCGCCAAGCAGGCCCAGAACAAGAACCGCAGCCGGATCAGATACCTGGAAGGTATGATAAAAACCGCCAAAATAATTGACGGCAGCGCGGCGGAGGATCGGGTGGGCCTGTTTGACAAGGTGGAGATTTACATGCCGGAGGATGACGAGACGGAGATCATCCAGGTAGTGACCACCGTCCGCTGCGATCCCAGAAAGGGCCTCATCAGTCGGGAGTCGCCCTTTGGCAAACAGGTTCTCGGCAAAAAGGTAGGGGACAGCTTCACGGTCCAGGTCAGCGAGACTTACAGCTATCAGGCCCAGATCCGCTCCATAACCAAAACCAAGGACGATGGTTCCGCCCCTCTTCTTCCGTTTTGAGCGCGCTGAACATGCGGTTTTTACCCGGTCTGTTTTCTTTTGGCAGAAATGCAGAAAAGCCTTGACATTTCAGGGAAAAACGGTATAATTATATGGCCTGTCAGAATGGGCAGGCATCCTTGCTCCCACCGCGAGTGGGGGCCAATAGACCAAAAGGAGGTGCAACCATGGCAAAAGCAAGCGAAAAGTACGAAGTAATGTACATCATCAACCCCAACTTCACTGAAGAGCAGACCGCGGCGGTTGTTGAGAAGTTCAAGGCACTTGTTGAAGCAAATGGTACTCTTGATGAGATGGAGGAGATGGGCAAGCGCAAGCTCGCTTATGAAATCAACTACATTTCCGAGGGCTACTATGTGCTGATGAAGTTTACCAGCGGCCCCGAGCTCCCCGCCGAGCTGGACCGTATCCTCGGTATCACCGACGGCATTCTGCGTCGCCTGATTACCCTGCGTGCAGAGTAAGGAGAGGCAAAATGCTTAATCACATCACCCTTATGGGCCGTCTGACCCGTGACCCGGAGCTCAGATACACCCAGTCTCAGACGCCTGTGGCATCTTTCACCCTGGCTGTGGACCGCGATTTCGGCGGCCGCGACGGCGGTGAAAAGCAGACCGATTTTATCGACTGCGTTGCCTGGCGCCAGAGCGCCGAATTCGTCAGCAAGTATTTCCAGAAGGGCAGCATGGCAGTCGTCTCCGGGCGGCTCCAGATCCGCGACTGGACCGACCGGGAGGGCGGCAAGCGCCGCAGCGCCGAGGTCGTGGTTGACAATGTGTACTTCGGCGAGAGCCGCCGCCGTGACAGCGGCGATACCCGCAGCGACAGCCGCAGCGCCTATGGCTACGAAAACAGCAGCCGCGGCGCCAGCCCCGCACCCGCCGCGCCTTCCGCCTTTGCGGAGCTGGATGACGGCGACGGCGAGCTGCCGTTCTAAAAAATTTGATATAGGAGGATACCGCTTTGGCTTTCGATAGAAACAATCCCAAGAACCGCAAGCGCAAAAAGGTTTGCCAGTTCTGTGTGGACAAGGCTACCAGCATCGATTACAAGGACACCGCCAAGCTCCGCCGCTTCATGTCCGAGCGCAGCAAGATCCTGCCCCGCCGTACTACCGGCGTCTGCGCCATGCACCAGCGTGAGCTCACCGAGGCAATAAAGAGAGCCCGTCAGATTGCTCTCCTGCCCTATGTGACAGACTGATTTGAACGCAAAACTCCCGTACCAAAAGGTACGGGAGTTTTCTTTTTCCGAGGCGGGCCGTTGTTTATTCCTCGTGTTCCGCACAGTATATCCGGCAGACCACCGCCGCTCCGCCGCATTCCGCGTAAACCAGAACGCCGCCCTTGGTTGCCTTGAGCACTTTCACCATGCAGCTGCCGTCCTCCATGGGCGTCAGCTCCAGAACGCCCTCATCCTCGCAGCGCCACCTGACCTGGGGGGGCTTCCTGCTGCGGGTTCAGCTTCACACTGAGTTTAATCGGAGGGTCTTCCCGGAAAATCACAGGAGATGAGGCTCGCCGTCTATCCCATCCATCCCGGTACCCAAAGGCACAACCTGTCCGCTGGGCCCGACATGTACGATTTGAAGGCTCTCCGCCGCCGGGCTTTCCTATCCCTCTGCTGCATAGCGCTCCGGCAAACCCAGAAATTCCTCAAGGCAAAGGCCCTCGGCCTGCATATATTGAGCCGCGTCCCGGCCCACATAACGGAATTGGCAGTTTCTTGCCGAGCCGGTGTAGGCATATTTTTCGCCGGGGAAGCGGAGGACAAAGCCGTATTCCGGGCCGTTCTCCGTGAGCCAGCCGAGCATGGCATACCACGCTTCCAGCTCGGCCGCTTCGTATTCCTGCCCTTTTTTATCCGGGATATAGAGCAGCACCGAAAGGCCGGACTGCAAATCCATCTTCATTGGCGAACGGAGAAAGGCCCACAGTTGCTCCGGGCTGAGATGCGAGCGAGCCTCCTCCGCCTCATATTCGGCACGCGCCTCGCTATAAGATTCATAGGCCCGAAACAGCACCGGTTCATATCCTGCCGCCCGGCACGCAGCCAGCATGTCCTGCAGGGGCTGGACGATGCGGGAATCCACCTGCAGCCCCTCCACCTCCGCCAGCTCCGGCGGGGCATACTGGGCAGTGTCCGTTCCGTCCAGGGGGAGCACAAGGCTCCAGTTCCCCTCTTTGAGCTCCAGGACCTGTGTAAGGCGTTCATCTTCCCGTGCGTCGTCTTCGCCGGCGCGCGCCGCATCCCGCAGCTTTTCCAGCGCTTCAATCTCCTCTGGGCTTGCGGCGGGAATAATATTGGCCTGCTGTTCCTCTATCGGATCGGTTAAAAAGCAGACCGCAAGGACGGCACAGGAGGAGAGCGCGGCAATCATGATCCATAGGGCAGGCTTTTTATAGCTAAGAACATTTTTTATCCGGGGCTTTACGCTCTGTTCCCCGAAGGCCAGAGGGCAGGCGGAAATTCTTCTCCGGCTCATGCCGCAGTTCAAAAGCGCGGTGGAGTAGGCTTTTTTTATATCCGCGCCCCGGTCCCGGAGTACAGCCTCATCGCAGGCATACTCTATATCCCGGCATAACAGGGCGTAGGCCAGCCACAGGAGGGGGCTGAACCAGTAGACAGACAGCAGCAGGTAGCCCAGAGGCTTAATCCAGTGATCCCTGCGGCGGATATGGGCCCGCTCATGGGCCAGCACCATGGCCATATCCCCCTCGGGAAGCCCGAAGGGCAGATACACGCAGGGGCGAAACAGGCCCAGCACAAAGGGCGCGCCTATGCCCGCGCAGAGTTTCACGCCCTTTTCCAGCAGCACCCCCTCCGCCACACGGCGGCGCAGGCGGGCATAGCTCAGGGCAGCGTAGAGAAGCATGGCGCAAAGCCCCGCCAGCCACAGAAGGGAGCCCGCATATGCCCAGAGCTGCAGCGGGTTCGCACTGGCCACCGGGCTCGCGGCAAAGCTCTCGGAGATGACGGGGTTCAAGGATCTGTCCACAGACCCGATGCCGCTGTCGATGATCGGACGGGCGGCATAGAGCATATCCGGGCTTATTGTCTCCCGGCTCGGGATAAGGCTCAGGGCGCTCTTGAGAGAGAACGGCAGCATAAGCCGCAGGCCCACCAGCCCCCACAGAGCGCAGCGGATATATCCGGGTGCCTTTTTCAGAAGCGGGCGCAGCAACAGCAGGGCAAGGACAAAATAGCCCGCGGTAATGCTGACATTCAAAAGCACCAGAAAAAATTTTTCCATGCTCAGTCCTCCCCGTACTGCTCTATCATCCGGCGAAGCTGCTCTATCTCCTTTTCATCAAGCTTGCTGTGCCTTGCAAAAGCCGCCACAAAGGCCGGCAGGGAGCCTTCAAAGGTCCTCTCCACAAGCTGGTCGATCTCTGCGGCCTGGGCCTCCTCCTTGGAGATAAGCGATGTGACCACCGCCCCTTCGTTTTTAAGCACGCCCCGCTCCGCCAGACGTTTTATGACGGTATAGGTCGTGGCCTTGCTCCAGCCCAGCCTCTCCCCGCAGAGCTTTGCCAGAGCCGTACTCCTGATCGGCTCATTTTCCCAGAGTATCAGGCAAAAACGATATTCGCTTTCAAAAATTCTGGGCACTGACATTGTGCACCTCCTGAAAATAAAACTGGTCGAACGCGTTAGACTTTATTTTAGTCTAACGCGTTCGACCAGTTTTGTCAAGGCTTTTTTCCCGCCTCCCGCAGAGATACCTCCCCAAAGCGGATATCCTCCCGGGCGCCGCCGGGATATTCCACTTTCAGGGAGAAGTCGGCGTTTATGCCCAGCGCTCGCCCCCGCCGCCGGCAGCCGTTTTGAATAATATCCAGCTCCCTGCCCAGGGTGGAGCAGTGGGCCCGGTACTCCTCCAGGAAGAAGCTGCGGTTCCCGCGCCAGAGGGCATACATGCCGTCAAGCTCCCCGATAAGCCGCGCCGCCAGCGCCGCCCTGTCCGTCTCCCGGCCGGTGCTCCCAATTATGGAGGCGGCCCCCAGCTCCGCCGGCAGGCCAACCGTGTTTACATTGATGCCGATACCCAGCACCAGACGGGGCAGCCCCTTTTCGTCGAAGCTCTGCTCCGTCAATATACCGCAGAGCTTTCCTCCGTCCAGCAGAAGGTCGTTGGGCCATTTTATAAGCGGCTCCGCTTCCGTACAGGCTTTTACGGCCCGCCGGACCGCCACGGCGGCCAGAGGGGTTATGGACAGGCTCTCCTCCGGGGTGCAGCCCGGCAGAAGCAGCATGGACAGATACAGGCCCCCGGCAGGGGACGCAAAGCGCCGACCCAGGCGGCCCCGGCCCCCAGTCTGCCGCCCGGCTATGAGTACCGTTCCTTCCGCTGCTCCCTGCCGGGCCATTTCCTTGAGCGAGCGGTTGGTAGATTCAAGGCAGCTTTCGTATATTATGGGCGCCTTTCTGCCCGGAAGCAGAAATTCCATGCCCTCAGCCCTCCAGCAGAGCGCAGAGCTCCGCCGCCGCCCGCTTCCCGCCGGCGACAATGCCGGTCTTTTCACCTTTCAGCGTCAGTTCCCGTCCCTGGAGATCGAGGCACACGCCTCCCGCCTCCCGGACGATAAGCCCGCCTGCGGCCCAGTCCCACAGGGAGACGGACAGCTCGAAATATGCCCCGGCCCGGCCCGCCGCCACGCTGCACAGATCCAGCTCCGCGGAACCCTGGCGGCGCAGGTCAAGGCTGGCGGAAAAGGCCCGCTTCATATACTCGAAGCTCCGCTCCGTCAGCTCCGGAGAATAGGGCGAGGTGCCGCAGCAGACCACGCAGTCCTCCAGCGCGCTTTCTGCAGCACGGAGGGGCCGCCCGTTCAGGAAAGCGCCGCCGCCCTTTACCGCGCTGAACATTTCATCCGCGTAGGGATTATATACCGCAGCCGCCAAAAGCGTTCCCCGGCTGGCGTAGGCTGCGGAAATGCAGCTGTGATTGAAGCCATGGACAAAGTTCATGGTGCCGTCGATCGGGTCGATGATAAAAAGATGCCCGGCGTCCAGCTCGTCCCGCCGGTCGTTCTCCTCGCAGAAAAAACTGGCGCCGGGCAGAGCTTCCTCCAGCCGCCGCATCAGCAGGGTCTGCACCTGCCTGTCATATTCCGTCACCACATCCCGGTGGCCGGTCTTGTTCTCGGCCAGGACGCCCCGGGCGTGGAGCAGCAGCGCCGCCGCCTCCCGCTGGGCGGCCGTTATTCTTTCAAGGATATACCGTGGATCCATAATTTCTGCCATATTTATCAGCTCCTTAACAAGAGCATTATAGCACCGGCCGCCGCGCCTGTCGATAAGGAAACGCCCGCCATGCAGATCCTCATGGCGGGCGTTTAATGAAGAAAGAAAGAGAAAGAAATTTAGGCGATTATGGGCAGATGCCGGGAAAGAATCGTATCCAGCTCAGGGCTTTCCGGCAGGGCGTAGAAAGCAAAGTTTTCACAAAGCTCATCTTCCCCGTCTCCGCTGCCCTGGGCCTGCAGAGAGGCGGCACGCCACTTGTCGGGCTTTGCCTTCAGCGCACGCTCTCCGCAGAGGAGGCTTGTGTGCCCGTCGGCGTCCCGGCGGAGGGAAGCGCTCTTTATCCGGCCGAAGTCCATATCCCTGACACCCTCACGCACAAGGATAAGGCGCTTATCCGTCACTGCGTAGAGCACATTTTTCCTGAGCTTGGAAGCGTCGGAAAAAAAGCTCATTGGGCCAAGCACGCCGCAGGCAACGACCACAATAATAACCACCGGCTTGATGCCCGCTCCGTTTTTCAGGGCCATGATTATATACAGCGCCAGAACCGCGGCGCAAATAGCCACAGACCAGACAATCTTCCTGTAAAAGCTGCTCTTATGGGTTTTATCCAGCGTCTCAAAGCGCTCAGGTCTTCCGCTCCAAAGGAGCTTTTCGTCGCTTCTCAGGGCTTCCTTCAGCATTTCTTCCATTTCTTTACCTCCAAAAACTGCGGTTTTGTTCTGTGGCTATATCATACCAGCTCCTGGGGTAAATTGTGGGTTAAGAACTTTGCGGGCGCTGTTAAAGAACCGTTCAGTCCCCCTCTATCATGCGGTAGCCCACGCCTACCTCGGTAAATATGTACTTTGGCTCCGCAGGATTTTGCTCTATCTTGCGGCGGATGTTGGCCATGTTGACCCGGAGTATCTGATTGCTGCCTTTGCTCTGAGGGCCCCAGAGTTCCTTCATGATAAAGTCATAGGTCAGCACCTTGCCGGCGCATTTTCCAAGCAGCGCCACAATTTTATACTCATTCTGAGTAAGCTTGGCGTTATTCCCGCCGATGAGCACCTGGTGCTTGTCATAATCTATGGTCAGGTCCCCGGCGGTAAATTTTCCTGTGTTGGCAAGAGCCTCGTTGGAGACGCCGAGCCTCGTGTGCCGGATCGCCACACGGACCCTGGCCAGAAGCTCTGCCGCGCCGAAGGGCTTGGTAATATAATCGTCGGCCCCCCGGTCCAGTGCAGCCACTTTGTCCCGCTCGTAGCTTCTGGCGGAGACTACGATAATGGGAAGCTGCGTCCACTGGCGCACAGTCTCTATGATCTTCATTCCGTCCATATCCGGCAGGCCCAGATCCAGCACCACAAGGTCCGGACAATGGGAGCTGATCATGGAAAAAGCCTCGTTCCCGGAGTGGGCGATCACAACATCATAGCCGTTTGACACCAGAATGGCCCGGATAAAGCCGGAAATGCTTTTTTCATCCTCTACGACCAAAATTTTATCCCTGATATTCATTTTCTTCTCCTTCCAGCGGAAGCGTGAATATAAATCTTGCCCCGGAACCGGGGATGTTCTCCGCATAAATTTTGCCGCCATGGGCTTCCACTATGGTCCGGCACACCGTCAAACCAATGCCCATGCCCCGCGTATTGTCCGAACTTCTGTCCTCCCTTAGCTGTATGGAGCCGTCAAACAAATGCTCCAGAAGCTCCTTCCTTACGCCCGTGCCGTTATCGGAGACGTTGATTCTGGCAACGTCCTCCTTTGCCGTTACCTCCAGGGAAATGAGCTTTGCCCCGCCGTGGGAAACGGCATTGTCCATCAGATTCAGCAGTACCTGCTCTATGAGCATGGCGTCCATGGGCACGAAAAGCAGCGTATCCGGCACCGAGACTGTCACACTCACGGAGGGGCTGCGCTTTTTGAAGTTCACGACCGCCTCGCTGAGCACCTCCTCCAGCATTTCCTCACGCTTTTGAATGCCGTTGACCTGGCCGCCGCTGATGCGGGTGATGGAGAGCAGGTTTTCCACCATCCTGTACAGCCAGTCCGCATCCTCCCTCGCATCCTGCAGCAGTTCCCGGCGCTGTTGGGCCGGCAGCGTCTCCTCCCCGTCCAGCACGGCGGAAATGGCGCCGCTTATTGTGGTGAGGGGCGTTCTCAGATCATGGGACACGGCTCTGAGCAGATTTGCCCGGACCTTTTCCCGCTCGGACTCCATCCGAAGCCGCTCCTGTTCCCGCACCCGGGACGTCAGCGTGGACACGGCGCAGCCCACGGCCAGCATTGTCATAAAGGTCAGGGGATAGCCGTAAATAGAGAAGTCCATTTTTGCGTAAGGGTAGGTAAAGGCGTAGTTTACGGTGACAACGCTTGTCAGGGCCGCAAGGATGCCGTAAAAATATCCGTCGGTCATCAGCGCCACCACCAGCACTGCCAGAACAAAAATCAGCGGCACATGCACATCCGTTGTGCTGATACGCCTCAGAAGCAGGCATACGGTGGAAGCCACTGCCATAGCCATGAAATAAACCAACCAGCCCCGGGCGGAAAGGGGCATATACGCTTTGAGTTTCCTGCCGAATTTTTTATTCTCCATGCGCATTCTCCCAACCTGTGTGTTAAGATCATTATACCATGCCGGGCGGTAATTTCCTGCCAAGAAATTAACGCCCGGCAAATTATTTTAAACAAAAACGAGCCCCGCTCCGGCCTGAAACAGTACCGGGGCGGGGCTATGAGTCAGCCGGAAAAATGCCGGCAGAGATGGCGCAGGCAGCAGTTCTCGCAGAGGGGTTTTCTCGCATCGCATACGGCGCGGCCGTGGAGAACGATACAGTGGCAGAAATCTGAGGAATGTTCCGGGGGCAGGACCCTGCGCAGCGCCTTTTCGATCTTCACCGGGTCCTTCAGATTGTCCACAATGCCAAGACGGTTTGTGATGCGGATGCAGTGGGTATCCACAACGGTAGAGCCGGGGATTTTAAACACATCGCCCAGGATCAGATTCGCGGTCTTTCGACCCACGCCGGGCAGCGCCGTCAGCTCCTCCATGGTCCTGGGCAGCTCTCCCCCGTGCCTTTCCAGCAGCGCATTGGCGCAAGCCACGATATCCCTGGCCTTGGCCCGGTAGAAGCCACAGGAGTGCACATATTTCTCCACCTCCCCCACATCGGCGGCGGCAAAGGACTCCAGCGTGGGGAAGCGCTCGAAAAGCGCCGGGGTGATCTTATTGACCCGCTCATCCGTGCACTGGGCGGCAAGGCGCACGGAGAAAAGCAGCTCATAGTCCTTTCTCCAGTCCAGCGTGCAGTCTGCCTGGGGATACTCCTCAAGCAGCAGGCGCACGATCTCATTTATCTGTTCCTGACTGCGCATAGCTTTTACCTCGCAAATTATTGAATCGGCAATCCCAGTATAAAATGGACCTGCCCTTTCGTCAATCAAAATGATAAAGTCGTTTTATTCCGTCCCGCACAAAGGCAATGTTGCTCTCGTCGAACACAGTGTCCCGCGGGGTATGTATCCGGTCGAGATAAAGGCCGAAAAGAGGGCTCCTTTTAAGCGCCGCAATGGCCACGGCGCAGGGAAACCCCATCTGATCCGAGGGGTACATGGTTGTGGAGGCACGCTCCAGATGCACGGCCTTTCCCATTCCGGCCTTAAAGGCGGCAGAGAGGGCGGCGCCGTGCTTTCTCCGGGCAGCCCGGTTCTGGACGATTAAAATATGTTCCCCGTCAGAGACGCAGTCCAGATTAATAAGCAGCTTATCCTTCAGGCACTTTTTATGCTTCTTACGGAAAAAAGCGGAGCCGAAAAGGCCGCTCTCCTCATGGTCGAAAAACACAAAGGCCGTCCGGGCCAGTTCCTCCCCGGAAAGAGCCTCCATCAGCTCACAGAGCGCCACCACGCCGGAGGTGTTGTCGTTTGCTGTGTGGGGATTTGCCCTTCCGCCGATAAAAACGAAATAAAAGAACAGGAAAAACAGGCTCAGGGATAAAAGCTCATGAGTCCAGAAGCTCAGGTCAAAACGACTCAGAAGCAGGTTCAGCCCAAAAATCAGGGCAAAAAAGGGAATACAGACAAGCAGGCTGTAAAGGATGCTTATAAGAAAATTTTTCGGCGTGATAAAATTGGGGAAAGGCAGAACGGCGCAGGTGTCGTAGTGGGCGGAAAGAATATACTCCGCCTTCTCCACATCTCCCTGGACAAGGTTGCGGCAGCGGGGAAATCCCCCCTCCTCTACTTTCAGTTCCGGCAGCTTTGACTGCATGAATTCTATAAATCGGGTCTTCTGTGCTTTCGTCTTTCTCACCTGATACTTTTTAAGGATCTCTTCCGACAGGCTGGTCATATGTCTCTCTCCTTTTGGAACGATTAAAAAACGGGGCGCCGTGTTTTCGGCTCCCCGTTTCAGGCGCTTCCTCGCTTATCTGGAAAGATTGATACTGCCGCCGCATTCAATGACAGGCAGCTCCACATCGCCGTAGGTTCCGCCGAAGTGCCACTCAACGGCAAGGGTCAGGGAATTGGACTCGCCCTGAGCCAGGTCCACGGTAAAGGTCTTTTCGGCAAGGACGGTGTTTATGGCCTCCGCGCCGTCATAATCCACAGCGGGGGCGTCCAGAGAGGTGTACTGCCCGGCCAGATTAACGTTCACGGAATTGGGCACGGCCTGAAGATGGATGCTGTAAGAATCCAGGCTGATTTTGACCTTGACCTCTATCTGGCTGCTGCTGATGGTCCGGGCACTCCAATCGGCACGGATGTTCAGCTTGGCGCCGGTGTCCGATTTAAAGCTGCCGGAGCCCAAGTCCTGCTCGGTATAAACGGGTGCCGGCGTGGGCGTTGGGGCGGGCGTAGGTGTGGGGGTCGGCGCGGGACTGCCCGCAGGAGACGCCGTGGGAGCCGGGGTACTGATGGCCGCGCTGGCCGCAGGCGTCTCAGCCGGGCTTGTGGTTCCGGGTGTAGGCATTACAACAACTACGCCGCTGCCCCCGTCATCTTCGCCCTGCGCCTCGTCATTTCCGGCTTTGTCCCAACTGGTGAGGAAGGTGCACACCACCGCCACCACCAGAATAAATACTACAATAAAAAGTACTGCTGTGATTTTGCCTTTCATAGCAGTCTGCTCTCCTTTCAAAATGCTCTTTCAGCACTGGCATTATACCGCATCAGCGGAAAAAAGTCCACAAATCGCGGCAGGGTTTAATAAAGCTTAATAAACGCTTTGCGCGTCCTCTCCGCAGCTGCGGATATAAATTTCCTCGCAGTATTGCTGAGCCTCTTTCAGTCTCCCCGCCGCCTCGCCGGGGCGCTGTTTTTCAAGCTCCTCAAGGGCGTCTGTGACGGAGTTAAACAGATAAAGATACATTTCTCTGTAATTTACCATAGTAACGACCTCACTTTCGCATACAATTACTATAAAGTGATGTCACTTGCTTGTCAAGTGGATGTATATTCCAGGTCCGGATTGTCTTACCATAGGCTAAAGACGATCAACAGGAGAAAAAAGATGGCCACAAACAAGCGTGTTTTCACCCTGCGGCTCTCGGAGGAGGTTTTTGAGAAGATCGGAATCCTCGCCACCGCCGAGCACCGCTCCATGACAAATTATATCGAATTCGTCCTCCTGAAGCATCTGGAGGAATGCGAAAGAGAGCGCGGAGAAATCCGCGCTGCCGATGAGAATTGACAACGACACAAACAGCCTCCCTGGATACACAGGGAGGCTGTTTTGTACTTAGCCGAAAAATTACAGCTGCTTCTGAGCGTTGATCTTGATGCCGGGGCCCATGGTGGAAGCGGTGACGCAGGACTTGATGTACTGGCCCTTCGCAGCCGCGGGCTTGGCCTTGATGATGGCGCCGATGAGAGCGGCGTAGTTGGCGAAGAGTTTCTCCGCGCCGAAGCTGACCTTGCCGATGGGGCAGTGGATGATGTTGGTCTTATCCAGACGGTACTCCACCTTACCGGCCTTGGCTTCGGTGATGGCCTGCTTGATGTTGGGGGTGACGGTACCGGCCTTGGGGGAGGGCATCAGGCCCTTGGGTCCCAGGATCTTACCGAGACGGCCAACGGTGCCCATCATGTCGGGGCTGGCAATAACGGTGTCGAACTCGAACCAGTTTTCTTTCTGGATCTTCTCTACCAGGTCCATGCCGCCGGCGTAATCGGCGCCGGCCTCCATGGCCTCCTCAACACGCTCGGGCTTGCAGAAAACCAGAACGCGGACGGTCTTGCCGGTGCCGTTGGGGAGAACGATGGCGCCGCGGACCTGCTGGTCGGCATG
>OLPA01002131.1_pt1 | contig 15278 bp, 15 predicted proteins | sample 1672811 | NCBI WGS metagenome assembly OLPA01 (sample SAMEA3136726, study PRJEB25190) | human gut metagenome | biome: human gut; feature: human-associated habitat; material: faeces | place: Austria | collected 2013
TTTACACTAAATGACCCTAACAGCGGTAGTGGGATATTGTTGCTTGCAGCGGTGGAAGAAGCAATAAGAAATGGGCTCAATCCATCCGAGCAGCTTGTCATTCAGGCATCTGATTGTGACATTGCCTGTGCGCAAATGACCTACATCCACCTTTCGCTCTATGGGATTCCCGCTGTTGTTGTCCAAGGGGATTGCATCTCCATGAAAGAATATAGCCGCTGGTACACGCCAGTCTATCTCTGGAGAAAATGGGTATGGCGTGCTCCAATGTCCTTTGGCACCAGAAGGAACCCAAGTGATGAACAACTCAAAATGTTGACGGAGCCGATGTATGCGCCTCCTGCCCGAGGGCATGTATCGCAACCGCTCCTTCGCCGAGTGCCGCGTCGACCACGGCGAGGCCGAACTCTGGCAGCAGGACCTGCTCTATGACCCGCAGACCTCCGGCGGCCTGCTCATGGCGGTCGATCCGGCCGACGCCGACGCGCTCATGGCCGAGCTCGAGGGAAGCGTCCCCGCCGCTCAGCGTGTCGGGCGCGCGCTCGAGTACGACGGCGGCGCGCTGATAAGGCTGAGGTGAGCGCCGTGGTGTATCTCGATAACGCCGCCACCTCCTTCCCTAAGGCCCCCGGCGTGGCCGCAGCCATGGCTGGGTATGTTGAGAAGGTAGGCGCCACGATAAACCGCTCGTCCTACGCCGCGGCGCAGGAGGCGGGGCTCGTGACCCTCACGCTCCGGGAGCGGCTCTGCCGCCTCTTTCATCACCCGGACCCAACCCACGCCGTCATAACCGCGGGCGCCACCGCCTCGCTGAACCTGCTCATAAAGGGCCTGTTCCGCCCCGGCGACCACTGCGTCGTGTCCTCGATGGAGCACAACGCCGTCATGCGTCCGCTGGTGCAGCTCGAGCGCGAGGGCGTGAGCTTTGACCGCGTGCCCTGCGACGGGGAGGGGCGTATGGACGTCTCGGCTCTGCCCGGCTTGATCCGGCCGAACACCAGGCTCGTGCTCATCGCCCACTCCTCCAACGTCAGCGGCACGGTGCAGGATGCCGCGGCGGTGGGTAAAATATGCCGCGACCGCGGCATTCCCTTCGCGCTCGACGCCGCGCAGTCGGCGGGGCACATGGACGTCGACTTCACGGCCCTCGGCCTCTCTGCGCTGGCAGTACCCGGACACAAGGGCCTGCTCGGCCCGCAGGGCATAGGCGCGCTGCTGCTCACGCCGGAGCTGGCAAAGAGCCTGACGCCGCTCATTGCGGGCGGCACGGGCAGCGCTTCGGACTCCGAGGAACTGCCCGACTGGATGCCGGACCGCTTCGAGTCCGGCACGCCGAACCTGCCCGGCATCTACGGCTGGGAGGCGGCGCTGCGCTGGATAGAGGAGACTGGCGTCGAAAAGCTCGCCGCGCACGAGGCGGCGCTCACCGCGCGCTTCCTCGACGGCGTGTCTGCCCTCAAAAACGTTCGCCTCTACGGCCCGCGCACGACGAAGGGCCGCATCGGTGTCATCAGCCTCGGCTTCACGGACTGCGACAACGCCGACGCCGCCTGGCGGCTCGAGCGCGAGCACGGCGTCCTCACACGCTGCGGCCTCCACTGCGCACCGGCAGCACACCGGAGCCTAGGCAGCTTCCCGGAGGGCAGCGTCCGCTTCTCGATAGGCTGGGCAAACACCGAATCCGACGTCGACGCCGCCCTCGGGGCCATCGCGGAGATTTGAGAGCGACTACCATCTAAAAAATATTCGAAACGCCTCAAAATTTTGTTGAAAATCCTCACACGTTATTCTATAATGAGAATAACGTGTGAGGATAATTTTTGCAAAAAGAGAGGGATGCGTGTGAAAAAGGTAAGTTGGATCGTCGTGATAACCGGCGCGGCGGTAGGCCTGGCGGCCGTCGTACTGACGCTGCTGGGCAATCCAGCCAACATGGGCTTCTGCATAGCCTGCTTCCTGCGCGACATTGCGGGCGCCTGCGGGCTGCACAGCGCGGCGAAGGTGCAGTACGTCCGGCCGGAGATCATCGGCCTGGTGCTGGGCGCGTTTATCATGTCTGTCGCGACGCGGGAGTTCCGGGCCAAGGCGGGCTCGTCCCCGGCGACGCGCTTCGTGCTTGGCGCGTTCGTGATGATCGGCGCGCTGGCCTTCCTGGGCTGCCCGCTGCGCATGATCATACGCCTCGCCGGCGGCGACTTGAACGCGCTGGTGGCGCTCGTGGGCTTTGCCTGCGGCATACTCTGCGGCGTGTTCTTCCTCAACCGCGGCTTCTCACTCAAGCGGGCGTACCCGGTGGGAAAGGCAGAGGGCGGCGTCCTGCCCGCGATAATGGCGGGGCTGCTCATCCTTTTCCTCGCCGTGCCGACGCTTTTCAAGGCCAGCACTGAGGGCCCGGGTTCCATGCACGCGCCGGTCGTTGCGGCGCTGCTCATTGCCCTTGTCGTGGGCGCTCTGGCGCAGAGGGCGCGGCTCTGCATGGCGGGCGGACTGCGAGACGTGTTTTTGTTTAGGGATTTCAAGCTGCTCTATGGCTTTGTGGCCATCTTCGTCGTCGTGCTCATAGGCAACCTCATAAACGGCAGCTTCAAGCTGGGATTCACGCTCCAGCCGGTGGCGCACAGCTCGCATGTGTGGAACTTCCTCGGCATGGCCCTGGTGGGCTGGGGCTCGGTGCTGCTGGGCGGCTGCCCGCTCAGACAGCTCATCCTCGCGGGTGAGGGCAACGGCGACAGCGCCGTGACGGTGCTCGGCATGATGGCGGGTGCGGCAATCTCGCACAACTTCGGCCTCGCGGGCAACGCGGATGCACTGAATGAGGCGGGCGAGATAGTCGTCGGCGGTATCTCCACAGCGGGCAAGATCGCGGTCATACTCGGCTTTGCAGTGTGCCTGATAGTTTCGGTGATGAATCTTCCGGGGAAGGAGGAAAAGGCATGAAAACAGTGGATGCCAGGGGCCATTCATGCCCCATACCGGTGGTCATGGTGCGCAAGGCGGTTGCGGGGGAGAAGCCGGCGGAGCTGGAGGTGCTGGTGGACAACCAGTGCTCGGTGGAGAACGTTACGCGCTATGGCAGGAGCCAGGGCTACGAGGTGGAGACCTCGGTGCTGGGCGAGGATTTCAGGTTGGTGCTGAAGAAGTGAAACGGTACATAGCAACTTTCCACACGCACCTTGCGGCGCTGCGGAGCAGCAGGAGCCTGACGGCGTCGGGGATATCGGCGCAGATGACGCCTGTGCCGCGCCGTCTCTCGAGCTCCTGCGGCACCTGCGTGCGCTACGAAGCCGACGATTCCCGCTCGGAACTGCTCGATACGGACGCCGAGGCGGTGTATGAGGACACCGGCAGGGAGTATATCCTGCTACGGGAGTTCGGCTGACGGCAAAATGGATTGCTCTTATGACAAATTAACGCTCTGAGCAATAAAAATGTTGTTGCACAGGCACAAAAGTCGTGATAAAATTAGTCATAAATATCCAAAATGGCCATGGCCATTTCCAGAGGCGGGGTATACCCGCCTCATGGCCTTTTGGAATACGATTATCAAAAGGGGAGGAACACTTATGAAAAAGTCAGTTCTGGCCATAGCGTTGGCTGTTCTGATGACAGTATCGCTCCTGACCGTCGGAGCTTTGGCGGATGGGACTGTTTATGAGGTAAGTACGCAGGAGGGATTGAATAATGCCCTGTCAGAAGCGTTGGATGGCGATGTTGTCAGACTGGTGGGAGACATTGTTCTTGAACCAAAAGAAAGTAAGGTTGAAGATAGTATAGATCCGCTGTTTTATATTTACTCAGATGTTACCATTGATTTGAATGGTCACGCCATCAGATGGAGTGAAGATGTCTACGACAAAAATATTCCCTATATTTTGTGTATTTTCAGTATTGTTGGTTCCAACGTAACCATTATTGGCGACGGGCTTGTGGATGTCGAAGCGGGATATAACAATTCGTATGGAATGAATATCATTAACAATGGTAGTTTAACAATTGACAGCAACGCTACTTTTACAGCCGCGATGACTGCCATTCAGGTGCAACAAGGTGCTCTTAACATATATGGCGGAACATTTAAACTGGCAAAGACTATTGCAGAAGATGCACCACAGTATGCGAAATATATTATTAACGCAATTGACGCAAATTATAAAACTGGCAGCGCCGATGTTGCTATAACCGGAGGCACATTTATAGGGTTTGATCCCTCTAACAGTCCCGAAGGTGACGGCACATCCTATGTCGTAGGTGAATGCGATGTTACCGGAACTGGAGAATTTGTCATTTCCGCACCGACTACTCAGTCGGATAACAGCGTCGCTGAAGTCAACGGCATGTACTTCACAAACCTCAGCAACGCTATCGCCGCAGCCAATAGAGGCGCGACTGTTAAGCTGCTGAAAGATTTTACCGAAGAAGATGTAGTAATACCCAAATTGTCCGATATTACTCTTGACCTCAACGGCAAGACATTCAACGCCGGCGAGAAACTGATAAGCCAAGGCAACCTTACCATTATCGACTCGACCGCCATGTCGGAGCCGATGGTAAGCGCCGATTACGAAACTGTCACTTATAATTCCGGAAAAATTGAAGTCAGCGTGGCTGCCTATGCAGCGTTTGGCGGCACTGTGACGCTCAAGAGCGGCAGTATAGTTTCTACATACCTAGGCGCGTATGTGCAGGGTGACACTACTGGCGCCACGACAATTCCGTCTACTTTCAATATTGAGGGCGGATACATTGAAGCCAAGGAATTCGCCGCTACCACCCAGGGCAATGGCGCAACGCTGAACATCAGCGGCGGCGTTCTGGTTGCCAAGGACAATGCCGTCGTGGCCGGCAACGGCACCGTTTCGGGCGGTAAGGACATGGGCGGTACAGCTATCAACATCAGCGGCGGCACCATGATTGGCCGCATAACGTCTCCCGGATATATTGCCTGCGGCGTTTACCATCCTCAGCAGGGTGCGCTGAATATCAGCGGCGGCACCATCTATGCAGATGGCGGCGTTGGCATCCTGATGCGCGCCGGCGATGCCAACATAACCGGCGGCGATATCATTGCTACCGGTAACGCTTCCGGAAAAGTTGGCGACAGCACGATTATTCAGAATTGCTACGGCATTGTCTATGATGAGACGAGCAGCTATCCCGGTATGACCGCTTCCGATATCGTCACCATCTCCGGCAACGCCAGTGTGACGGCTGATGCCGGTTCCGAGGCTATTTGCGTCATGCAGAACGAGACAGCAGGCGCGGAGCGCGTCGCTGTCAAGGGCGGCAGCTATTCTTCCTCTGTCGCCGATTATGTTGATGATACGCTCAATTTCGAAGTAAACAACTTTGGTACCTACGCATATTACACTGACTTTGAGACCGCGCTTGCCAATGCTTTGCCCGGCGCTCAGATAATAAATCTGAATGCTGAGCCATCTGCGGCCATGTATTCCCTCGTGGTTGACCCCGCAAACAACGGCCAGGTTATCAGAGTTTCCGTTTCCGCCGGCACCGAGTATACCCTCCCCGACGCGCCGAAGAACAGCGGCTACATATTCCTCGGCTGGAGGAACGGCAATGCCACCTACAAGGCGGGGGATGCTGTCACCGTCAACTCCGACATGACCTTCACGGCCATTTGGGGCAACCTGCCCGACGTTGACCCCGAGGAGCCGGAGGAGCCTGAGGTTTCCGACTTCCCGTTCTACGATGTGAACATCCGCGACTGGTACTACGACGCGGTGTACTATGTCTGGGACAAGGGCCTGATGGACGGCGTCGACACCCACGAGTTTGCGCCGAACGCCACCCTGACCCGTGCGATGGTCTGGACGATAATCGCCCGCGCCGAGGGCGTGGACACGACCGGCGGCAACAGCTGGTACGCGAAGGCTCAGGAGTGGGTCGTCGCTAAGGGCATCTCCGACGGCGAGAACCCGAGCGCGGCGATCACCCGTCAGGAGCTCGTTACCATGCTCTACCGTCTGGCCGGTGAGCCGACTGTTTCCGGCACCATCACCGCTCCGGACGCGGAGAGCGTGAGCAGCTGGGCTTCCGACGCTATGGTTTGGGCGATGAACATAGGCCTCATCGAGGGCGACGAGAACGGCGCGGTCACTCCGACCGCCACCGCCACCCGCGCTCAGGCTGCGGCCATCTTCATGCGCTACATCGAGGCGTAAGCATAACATCAGAAAAGCCGCCCCATTTTGGGGCGGCTTTTCCTTTTGCCTGGGGTTTTATTCGGATGGGAGTACCAGCGCGGTAACGGCTTCCACAATGTCCACCACGGCGTCGCGGGAGACGAACTGCGGCTGGCCCTCGGAGAGGGAGGCTATGCATTTTGAGCTGTCGTACTTATATATTGTCAGCGTAACCTCTGTAAATGTGTCGGTGCTTCGGTGGAATACGAAGCTGATCTCCTCGCCCAGCTCGGGCGTGACGCCCTCGGCGCTGCCCTCGGACTCGAGCGCCTCGAGGGAGCTTAGCACGTCGCTGAAATCCACGTCCTCGCCGTCAAGGGTGAATACGTAGTCATAGGTCGTGGAGCCCTCGTCGTCGGTGCTTTCCTCCAGAGCCATAGTGACGGAATAGGTGACGCCGTCGAGCGTGATGTCAAAGCCCTCGGTGAGGTCCCAGTCGAGCAGTATCACGTCGTCAGGCAGCAGCTCGGAGACCTCGGTGTAGAGCAGGCTGTCGCAGATGGAAGCGTCTATGAGATAGACCATGTCCGAGCCCGCGATGCGAGCGTAGCAGCCGTCTTCGGCGTAGTCGCCTATCTCGAGCACGAAGCTCTTTTCCTCCTCACGCGTCTCGTAAATCGGCTCGCCATCCTCGTCCGTCTCATTGGTCTCGACCTCGGTGGTCTCAATGTAGTTCACCGTGACGGTGACGGCGGGGGAGTCCAGGCCGTAATCCAGGAGCGTTTTTGCCTCCGCCTTGTAATCTACGCAGTCGCCCCAAGTGAGACCGCTTATCTGGGATATGAAATCGCCCGCGAGAGTGTTGTCGAGCGCGGTGTATTCGCCGTCGTCGACCGCAAAGTAGGTGTAGCGGTCGCTATACGCAAGGCCGCTGTCCTCAAGGTAGTCTATGCTCAGCGTGCCGGAGGAGCGCTCAACGGTAAAGCTCACGAGATCGGACATGTCCGGTATGGATTCCTTGGACACAAGGTCATAAAGACCATAGCTGAAGTTGCTGTAAATACCTGAATCCACGAGGTAGACGTTGTCGTCACCGAGGGAGACGTAGCGCAGACCGTCCAGGCTGGTCTCGTCGCCGATGCTTATCACGGTCTCGGTGTCGGTAGTGACGGTTATGGTGCATACCGGCTCGTCAAGGCCGTATTGCTCAAGGTCTTCCGCGTTTTCGATGGTCCGGGAGGCTGAGACTTCCTCGAGCGTTGAGAGCATGGTGTTCAGGCGCGTCGGGTCGAGAGGGAAGCTGGTGTCCTCGGAATATGTCCAGTCCTCGCCGTTGTAGTCAAAGCTCACGGTCTCGTCCTCAAAGGTCCAGCTGAGGTTTGTGAGCGTTGCGGCGTCGAGTGAGTAGATGACCTCGCTCTCCGTGACCTCGGTTTCCTCATCAGGGATGAATTCCAGCGCGGCGAAGGCGCCTCCGGCCACCACCAGGAGCGCGACGGCCAGTATAAGCAGTTTCTTTCCGCGTTTCATTGCTTTTTCCTCCTTACCCAGATGACAATTCCCGCGGCAAGGAAGCAGACGGGGATGACTCCGACGACCAGCATGGTGAGCATGGAGGACGTGCCGCTGCTGATGGTGAGATACTCCGTGCTCAGGCTCTTTGCGTGTATGGAGATTCCGCTCTCGGAGCCGCAGAGCCAGTTGATGCAGTTGAGGAAGAAGTCCTCATTACCGCCTGAGATGCTGGCGTTGGTAGAGTCGTCCAGCAGATAGGCGGAGGAAACCCAGATGATATCGGTCTCGCCGCCGTCCTCAAGCGTTTCGGTGATGGCCACTGCGAGGGCGAAGGGGCCGTCTATGTCGCCGTCCTCCTTTTCATAGGTGCTCATGGTATAGCCGCTGAGCTTGGAGTAGGCAGAGTCTGAGGTAGTCAGCAGCTCGGTAACGCTGACCGTGTCGCGCGGCGCCTCGCCTACGATGAGGCCCTGGGCCAGAGGCAGACACATATAATAGCCGCCCTCGGAAAGGGGAGAGGTTATCTCATGGCTGCCGTACTCGGGCAGAAGGTTGATAGGCGCGGGGAAGAGGTAATTGCTGTCGCTGCCCTCGACCACGATGCCATCTGCGGCGGTGACGCCGTAGTACTCCATGACAGCCTCCAGATTTGTAAGCTCCGTACCGTCCTGGAGAGGGCCGGTTATGAGGATGAGCTTGCCTCCGGAAGCGAGGTATTCAAGTATCGAGTCGCGCTCGGATTCGGAGATGTCGCTCATGGGGGCGTTTATGAGCAGGCAGTCCGCATCCTCGGGCACGCCGTCGGTGGTGAGCAGGGAGAGCGATTCGATTTCTACGTTCTGCTTTGCAACGGCGGTCTCAAAGGAGGTGGAGAGCTCGCTCTCACCGTGACCCGTAAGGGCATAGAGCTTGGGCAGCTCGTCGTTGGTGACGTAATCTATAGCGCTGGTGAGCTCGCTCTCTCCGGCGAAGCTCTGCTCGTAGGAGCCGGTGGAGTAGTAATTGCTGTAATCGTATTCGTATATGTCTGAGTAGCTGATATAGGTGTTCCGTTCACCGCACTCGACGACCAGACTGTTGTTGTAGATGGTGCCGTCTGCGTACTTCTGCACGAAGGTCGGCTGCACGTCGGGGTCGACCTTGGTGACGGTCAACTTGCTTGACATGGCCGCGTAGCGGTCGAGCAGTGTGCCGAGCGTCTCATCCTCGCGTCCGTCCTGGACTATCCAATAGACCGTTACATCATCTTCGAGCTCGGAGAGCACCAGCTCCGTCTGCTCGGAGATGGAGTAGAGCTGAGAGGACGTGGTGTCGAACTGTGTGTATTTCGCAGGCAGGGCATTCACAAGTATGTTCGCAAACACCGCGATGGCGACCACAATGACCGTCGCGAGTACGCTGTAACCGCCTACGCGGAAGCTGCGGGTCTTGAGCCGGCCTATCATCTCGCCGGACTGAGGCAGCTTTATTTTAGGCTTTTTCATTCGCTCCACCTCCTCTTTTCAAGGGACTGTACGCTGAGAAAGAGGAACACGCCTATGACCGTGAGGAAATACACGACCGAGCCCAGGTCAAAGATGCCGTAGACAAAGTCGTAGAAGCGGTCAAAGAGCGAGAGCTGTTCCATTATTTCGGGGAATAGCCCCTCGAAAGCGGAGCTGTCGAGCATGAAGCCGACGAGCAGCAAGCCCTCGAGTATTATCATGAGCACGATGGATGCGAAGCCGCTGCGGGTCATGAGACGGAACACGCCGCCCAGGACAAGCACGAGTACAGTGAAGGCCAGCAGCGAGCCGGCAGCCGAGGTGGAGGCGTAGGAGGCGAGGCTGGTGATGAAGTAGTTGAGCAGCATCACGATAAAGCACAGCCCGGCCGCGACGGCCTGACTCTCGGTTATAGAGGATATGAACATGCCGATCGCGAGCAGCGACGCTCCCAGCAGGTAGAAGCCGAAGATTGCTGAATAGGCCGCGGGAAGATATACGTTGCCGAAGGCGCTGAGTACGATGGGGTAGATGCAGACGATGAGCATAGGTACGGCAAAGACCACGAGCAGCGCGAGATACTTGCCCATGACGACCCTAGTCATACTGAGGGGCAGGGAATAGAGCAGCTGGTCTGTCTTCTGCCGCTTTTCCTCTGCGATGACCTTCATCGTTAGAATGGGTACGATGACGAGAAAGACGAAGGACATGCCGCCCAGGACATATTCAAAGTTCACCATGCAGGCGCGCAGGTTGTAGGCCAAGGACGTACTCAAAGTTGGTGTAGGCTGAGCGGAGGTTATAGGCCATGGTGTATATGCCCGCGAAGAGCAGCAAAAACGCGCCGAACACATAGCCGGTGACGTTGGTGAAATACGAGGAGACCTCGTGCCTGAATACTGCTTTCATGCCTTTGCCTCCTCTCCACCGTCTACAGACGGCACGGGGGTATCGGAGCTTGTGAGCTCGATGAAGATGTCCTCGAGACTGGCCCGGGCCGTGTTCATACGCAGTATGGGCAGGTTGGCACGGCTGAAGGCGAAGAAGGCGTTGCGGCAAACCTCGTCGCCGTCGGGACAGTCGGTGTCGAGCGTTATGCGGCAGCGGCCGCCGTCAAGCGGCTCTGCGCGCAGGGAGGTGACATGCGCGAGGGGAGAGAGCAGACGCGTGGCCTCGTCCGCGGGAGCCTCGGCGGTGAGCTCCACGGTGGTGGAACCTGCAAACAGTCGCTCCAGATTCTCAGGCGTGTCGCAGGCCACAAGGCGGCCCTTGGAAATGATGAGGATAGTCTGGCACACAGCCTGGACCTCTGAGAGAATGTGGCTGCTGAGAATGACCGTGTGTTCGCGGCCGAGGTCTTTGATGAGGTCGCGTATCTCGATTATCTGCTTGGGGTCGAGACCCACAGTGGGCTCGTCAAGGATTATTATCTTCGGATCTCCCAGCAGAGCCTGGGCGATGCCCACGCGCTGGCGGTAGCCCTTGGAGAGGTTCTTTATGAGCCTGTCCGAGACGTCGCTGATTTGGGTGACGGACATGACGCGCTCCATCTGCTCCGCGAGCTGGGACTTCGAAAGACCTTTGGCCTGGCCCACGAAGGTGAGATATTCCCTCGGTGTCCGGTCCAGGTAGAGAGGCGGTTGCTCGGGCAGATAGCCCAGGAGCCGCTTTGCCGCGCCCGAGTCCTCAAAGATGTCGTGCCCGTCGATCCTGACCTCGCCGGAGCTGGCGGCGAGGCAGCCGGTCATGATGTTCATGGTCGTGGATTTTCCGGCCCCGTTCGGGCCGAGGAAGCCATAGATCTGCCCGTCCTCAATTTTGAACGAGAGGTCGGAAACGGCAAGGTGCGTGCCGTAGCGCTTTGTGAGATGGCTTACTTCTATCAAGGCGATACCCCCTTACCAGGTTAGCGTAGCATCAGTTGCTGAACCGAACCTGAAAAGGGGGCATCCAAAACGTAAACTATTTTTGAACTCTGAGACGTATGCAAAAGCGGTTGCCGCCGGGAACGGCCTCCGCCCAGATACGGCCGCGGTGCGCCTCAACGATGCCTCGGGCAATTGAGAGGCCGAGACCATAGCTGCCTCCGGAGCTGCGAGCGGCATCCGCGCGGTAAAATCGTTTGAAAATGTCGCGCCGCTCGGCGGGGGAGAGGGTCTCGCCGCTGTTCTCAACGGCGAGTAGACAGTGTCTGCGGCCCTGCCTGGAGAGAGTTACAAGCACATTTCCGCCGGGCGATGCGTACTTCTGAGCGTTGTCCAGCAGCACGCCCACGGCCTGGGAGAGCCGCTCCGCACTGCCCTTGACGGCTATGTCCGGCTCAATAGAGCTCGACAGCGTGAGCCCGCGCTCATAAAACAGAGGCTCAAAGGGCAGCAATGCCTCGGAGACGACGCGGCTGAGCTCCACCCGCGAGAGTGTCTGACCCGTGAGACCGGAATCCACCCGCGCAAGCTCGAGCAGGCTCTCCACCAGCGAGCGCATGCGCGCGGACATGGAGAGAATGTTTTCCGTGAGCCTGCCATGCAGCTCCGGGTCGGCCTCGGCCTCGCGCAGCAGCTGGGCATTGCTTAGAATCACGGTAAGCGGGGTCTTGAGCTCGTGCGAGGCGTCGGCCACGAACTGACGCTGCCTGTCCCAGGCCAGCTCCACAGGCCTCACCGCCCAGCGCGAGAGCAGTAGGCTGATAACGAGAAAGGCCGCAAAGCTCAGGGCGCCTATCAGCAGGCTGTTTTTTGTGAGGCTTGCCATGACACTCCGCTCGCTGGACATGTCCGCAAAAACAATGTACTGCGTTCCGCGCGCCCAGACCCGGCAGTAGCGCAGGCCGTAGTCCTCCAACACGCCGGTGTTCTCGTCCGAGGCGGAGGCCAGGGCCAGCAGCTTTTCCAGCAGCTCGCTGTCTGTGAGGTCGTAGTAGCCTCCCCAGGCATCGGCGAGGTTTCCGTCGCTGTCAAGCTCCAGCGTGAAGAAGGGAAGACGCACACCATCCGGCCTCTCGTCCGGGCCGCCGGTGCGCATCGGCTCCTGGGCAAGGGCCTGCATCATACCTATGCTCTCGCGCTCAAGGTTTGCCCGGGTGAAGAAAAAGACCATGGCAAAGATGGCACAGAGTATAAGCGTGACAATGGCCATGTTTATGCAGACGAATTTCAGCCTGAGACGCCGAATCAAGAACGGTGCACCTCCAGATGATAGCCGAGCAGACGGATGACCTCAATGGTCAGGTCGGAGCCTATGGCGCGCAGCTTTTTGCGCAGGAAGCCTATGTAGACCTCAACATTGTTGTCACCGGCATTGGAGTCGAAGCCCCAGACGCGGGTGAGGATGGTCTCCTTGCGCACGCTGCGGCCCTCCGCCTGCATGAGCAGACGCATGACGTCGAACTCCTTGGACGAGAGCCGTACGGTGCTGCCGGCTGCGCTGAGAGTACAGCCTGTGAGGTCCAGACAGGTGTTGCCGTAGGTGAGCGCGTCGAACTGCGTGCCCTGGCGCCGGAGCAGGGCATTGATACAGGCGAGGAGCTCACGATTGTCGAAGGGTTTGGTAAGATAGTAGTCGGCGCCGGCGTTCAGGCCCTCGATGCGGTCGTGCACATCGGCGCGCGCCGTGAGCATTAGTATGGGCGTGGTTACGCGCTTTGCCCTTACGCGGCGGGCGAGACTGTATCCGTCAAGCCGCGGCATCATGACGTCGAGAAGGAGCAGATCGTATACTCCCGTCTCGGCGTATTCCGCGCCGCTCTCCCCGTCGCTCACAACTTCGACGTCGAAGCCGCGCAGTTCAAGCAGCGTCCGCAGGGAGTCGGCCAGCAGAGCTTCGTCTTCTATGATAAGTATTTTCATTTGCATCACCTGCAAACAAGATACACCGTCTACCTTAAATGAACCTGAAATGGCCATGGACATTTATTAACACTTTGTTTGTGAATCCGTCATATCTCGGTGCTAATATCTCGGTAACGGGGCTTAAGACCCCGTGTACGCAAAAACACACGCGACATACCAAGGAGGATACAACATGAAAAAGCACATTAAGTTTACAGCTCTTGCCCTGGCCCTTGTTCTCTGCCTGGGCATGCTTACCGCCTGTTCTTCCGGCGAGGAGGATTCCGCGGTCACCGACCCCGTCGAGAGCGAAGAACCCACTGAGACCAACGAGGTCACGGAGAGCGAGGAGCCTACCGAGACCGATGACGCGGAAGAAACGGATCCTGTGGAAGAGACCGAGGACCCGGACGCTGCGGATGAGGACGCTCTCCAGATAGCCGAAGTCACCGCGATAGCCGATGACGGCACGCTCAGCATGACGCTCTACACCCTCACCGAGGGCGCCGAGGAGCCGACCGACTACGCCGCCATTGACATGAGCCTCTACGAGGCCGGGACCGAGACTGCGGAGTATCTGCCTGACGAGACCGTGCAGATATACGTCGCCGCCGACGGCGAGCTGACCGAGGCCACGGCTGCCGACATCGCTGTGGGCGACATGCTGGCCTTCTACAAGACCGAGGACGGCACCAACGCGATAGCTATCTACCACCCCGAGACCGCGGAATAAGCGGAAAAACAAAACAGCATTCCCCGGCACGAGTCCTTCGTGCCGGGGAATGTTTTTTTATATGACGAATTGTTCTAGGTAGCGCTTGGAGAGTTTTATCGACTTGAGAATGGAGTCTTCAGAGTCCTCAAACGCCTTGTCCTCGATCTCAATGCAGGCGCAGCCATTGTAGCCGATGTCCGTGAGGGCCGAGCAGTATGCGCCCCAGTCCACGTCACCGAGACCAGGCAGCTTCGGGGACATGTAGTCGAGCGGATAGGCCATGGTGCCGCAGCGCCTGAGCTTTTCCGGATAGAGCTTTATGTCCTTGAAATGGACATGGAATATCTTGTCCTTGAACTCATAGAGAGGGGAGATGTAGTCAATCATCTGCCAGACAAAGTGGGAGGGATCGTAGTTGATGCCCAGATTTGGGCTCTTGATAATGTCGAACACCTTGTGCCATATGACGGGAGTTGTCATCAGGTTCTGGCCGCCGGGCCACTGATCGCTGCCGAAGAGCATGGGGCAGTTTTCAATGGCGACGCGGACCCCCAACTCCTCCGCAAGAGCCATGATGCTGGGCCACACCAGCGCGACCTCGCGCAGATTGTCCTCCACGCTTAGATTTTGGACCCTTCCGATAAAGGTGGTGACCATGTTGACGCCCAGAGCGGCAGAGGCGCGTATGACCTTCTTCAGGTGCTCTACATTCGCTGCGCGCTTTGCCGGGTCTCCGTCCATCGTGTTGGGGTAAAATGCGAGGGCGGAGATACTTATGTGCCGCTCGGCGCAGTAATTGAGAATGTAGGATACCTTGGATTCGTCAAGCTCGTCAACGTTGATGTGGCTTACGCCGGCATACCGGCGCTCCGCCTTTCCACAAGGCCAGCAGGCGACCTCAATGCAGTCGAATCCCATCTCAGCTGCGGTGTCAACCATCTGTTCAAAGCTGTAATCGGCGAGTATGGCCGACACCAAACCCATTTTCATTGCAGTGACCTCCTAAAATTAAATGCTTCTGATGGCGTTAGTGTAAACGTTTTTACTAGGCTTAGTCAAGAGCAAATCTTAACTTTTCAGGAATAAACATGAGAATTTTTCTGTACAAAGCAAAATGGAATTCTTGGCCATGTTAAATTGCACAAGTAATAGTCCCTCAAGCTGTGGTATTTATTCAAAAATAATATACGGACAAAATAGGGCCTTGACGTGGAACAGCAAATTGTGCATTAATTTAGCTGTAATCCATTACATCATTCGATGGGTTGAGCAATATGATAGAAGACATAAACGTTACAATTGAAGATGTGGCGAAGGAGGCCATGGTTTCGGTTGCTACGGTGTCACGGGTCGTCAACGAGAGCGGGAGAGTCAGCGAGACAACGGCCAGACGGGTGCGCGAGGCCATCGAAAAGCTCGGCTATGTTCCCAACCCCTCAGCAAGGAACCTGCGCAAGGGTGAGAGCAAGGTTGTCCTTATCATGGTCCCCAACTTTACCAACCCGTATTATTCTCAGATCCTGTCCGGTATTTGCGACGCTGCGCAGTTTTTGGGATACAGCGCCTTCATTAGCAGTGACAAGGACGCCAACCA
>OLPA01002133.1_pt1 | contig 15273 bp, 13 predicted proteins | sample 1672811 | NCBI WGS metagenome assembly OLPA01 (sample SAMEA3136726, study PRJEB25190) | human gut metagenome | biome: human gut; feature: human-associated habitat; material: faeces | place: Austria | collected 2013
CGTGGCGCGGAAACGAAGCTCCACGTTCTTTTCCAGCTCCGCCACGGTGACGGAAGGGGCGATGGGCGTGGTTTCCAGCAGAATTTCTCCGCTTTGCAGCGTGGAGACCATTTCCAAAATTTGTTCCTTCACGGCGCTCACGTCCAGCCATTGGCCGTAGACCTCCTGCTGGAAGGTGAAGGGATTGGACGTATCGTCCGGGTTAAAGGACAGCATGGCCGCATCCTGCGGGGCCTTGTAGGCCACATTCTGCAGGGTGGTCAGGATTTCGTCAATGGGGGCGGTATTGGCGCTTTGCTGGGCGCTGGTAAAGGAATAGGTGGTGTTTTTCGCTGCGGCGATGTCCTGCTGCAGCTCGAAAATATCCTTCTTTCCGCTGGCGTCCGTGGCGTGGCCGATGGCCCACGCTTCTTCCAGCGCCGCGGAGGGGTCGAAGGAAATGCCCAGCATACTGGCCGTAATATCCTGATATTGGCCGGAGGAATTCTTCAGCCGTACATACCAGCTGTTTTCCTTGGCGTTGGCCTGTTCCCAGACCTTCTGACTGCCCTCCTGCCACGTAACGAGATCACCGGCAAGCACATCAAGTGCGAGTCCAGCGTCCCCGCCGGCGAGGTGTTCGTGGACGGCTCCGGCGTGGGCGAGGTGGGCGCCGTAGTGCTCAACGATCGCAAGCTCTTGGCCGAGGACGGCATGGTGGTGGTGGTGCTCCCCATGTCCTCTCACGACCACCAGCTCCTGTGCCCGCCGGAGATCGTCACCCGCGGCTTTGTGTATGTAAAGGAGTCCGAGGATCTTTTGCGCCAGCTCCGCGACGTGGCGCAGAAAACGGTGGACGCCATGCCCGCCCGCAGGCGTCGGGACGACGGCGAGGTCTCCCGCTCCGTCCGCAGCGCCGTCAGCAGCTACCTCTACAAGCACACCAAGCGCAGCCCCATGGTCATCCCCATGGTCACAAAGCTGTAAAATAGTAAGCTGTAAAATGAAATAGCCAAACTAAAGTGGTCTATCCTGGCTCAAAAACCAGAATAGGCCACTTTTTTGCCGTGTAAATCTCTGTCATTGCGAGGGCGCAGCGCGCCCGTGGCAATCCGTAATACCCTTGCACACACTCCCGCCCCCCCGCAGGGGCGCCCCTCGCAGTCGCCCGCCCTGCGCGCAGAACCCCTCGCACTTTCGTAGGGGACGATGCCCACATCGTCCCGCTTCCACATGGCATGCAGCTGCTGTATACGGTAATACCGTAGCGAAAAGACTTCGGCGCCATATGGCGCCGAAGTCTTTATTCTAAAAAATGCCGATCCAAAGTGCTTTCCATGCGCCGCTAATTTTGACCACATAGGCAGTACATTCTTTTCTCATCAGCCCTTTTTCTCCGCTGATCTTTGCTTCTGCACTGATTTTTTTAGCCGCTTCTATCCTGTCTGCATAGTTCCCGTCAAAACTGCCGCTTTTTTGCAGTTCTTCAATCCGTTCGGCTACGCCGGCGTTGCTCATCATTGTTTTTGCGGATATATCCCTTTCCTCCGTTATTTTCACCGCAACAGAGTACTGCCCGCAAGTTTCCTCCCACATCTGCACAAGGCTTTTTTTGCTGACCTTATAATATCCCTTCCACGACGTGATTTTTTCTCCGTATTCCTTGCTCATGCCATCAAAGAAATCTCTCTCCTTGTTATAACCTCCCTGCAATAGTTCCAGAGCGTTGATATCATAAGCCCACCACCTACTGTTTACAGTTGAGTTTGCATCCATAGCCTCATATATAACGTGTTTTACTATAAATGCAGGGCGGTTTCTTGTCAGCATCACCGCAAGCGCTGCCGCAGCCGCCGCAAGAACGGTCAACCCGACTATAATACATCTTTTTCTCTTTGTCATATTATTCCCAACTGTAATCGAACACTTTCCAAAAGCCCCTGATCTTTACCATACAAAGCGTAATCACCATTCGCTCCGTATCTTCTTCCCCTTTCAGCGTTGCCTTTACATCCACCATTTTCGCTTCACTAACATAATCCCTATCAAAGCGCGCAATCTCTTCACACCGGTCTATCTCTTCCCAATAATTTGCCTCCCATTCTTCCAAAGAAATCTCTTTTTCCCTGTATGCTCTGGCTGAAATATCGTATTCCCCGAAGCTGTCTTCAAGCCTTTCCCTGTTACTGATGTCAAACGCCCTGTAATACCCTGCCCACGAATCAATTTTTCCTTCATAAATATCCTGCATTTCTTTAAAGAAATCTTTTTCATCGTCATAGTCGGATAAGATATAGGCTTTCCTGTCATACGCATATAGACTTACGCACGTTTTCATGTCGTCAGCGATTCCTTTAGCAAACCTTTCGGCCACGACGTTTGCATCTCTATTGCGCATCAAAAATACGGCCGTTAAAACAACTGCCGCCACCGCCACTACGGCCAGAATAATGCCCACCATCTTCTTTCTGCACTTCGGCATCGCTTCGCCGGCCTCCTCCGCTGCCGGCTCGTTCATTTTCTCGTCCATGTATTTACTCTCCTCCGCCCGTCTTTTTTGCCTTTTTTTGACCTTTGGCATCCCCATTATATAACAAATTGTTTTATCTGTCAATAAAACAATTTGTTTTGTCTATACTTTTTGTGACACCCCAAAAAGGAGGCGCAAAGCCATGTATAGACGCATCCGCGACCTGCGGGAAGACCGCGACCTGCTCCAGAAGGATCTGGCCGCCTACCTGCAATGCTCCCAGGTCTGCTATTCCTACTATGAAATGGGCAAGCGGGACATCCCCACAGATGTGCTGCTCCGTCTGGCGGATTTTTACTCCACCAGCACGGATTATCTCCTCGGCCGCACCGACGATCCCTCTCCCTATCCTCCCGCCGCCCACTGACCGCCCCGCACTCATAGCTGCCGTCATTGCCACTCCGGTGACCGGTGTGGCAACCCGTATTCCCCGCGCACCGCATTTCCTTGCCATGCATCCGTAGGGGGCGGCGTCCCCGACGCCCCGTTTGTACGGCGCCCCTTGTTATGCACACGTAGGGCGGGGTGATCCTGTTGCGGTGCCCAAAATTTTGGCGCTGCCTTACGGCAGACGCTTAAAATTTTGACCGCGGCCACTCGCTCATCTCGCTTCTTCCGCCACCGGCGGCGCCCGACTCGCTCCCCTCACCCCGCCGCCGATACGCATGGCACCTCTTGCCCCGCGTAGGAGCGGGGTTCTACCCCGCCCGATTTGCTGCGCCCCCTGTTACCCCTTGTAGGGCGGCACCCATGTGTGCCGCCGCTCGACAACCGCCGCATTCTCCTGCCCCCCGCCCCCCTGTAAGATTCCGCTTCAAACCGCATCTATAATAATAAAGGAACCCCCATTCCAACCCCAAAGGAGGCTCTTCCATGAAAAGATGCGTTTTTCTCTTTGCCCCCCTGCTTCTCCTCCTCACCGCCTGCGCCCGCCCCGCCGATCAGTCCCACGCCACGGTGGAATACTCCTACGCAGAAGACCTCACCACCCTCGAGGATGTGCTGCGCTGCTCCACCAACATCGTCCGCGCCAAGCTCGTCTCCATGGACGATTTTGACGGAGCCGTTCAGGTCTATCTCTTCCACGTCACCAACGACCTCACCGGCAACACCCCCGACGAGATTCATGTGTATGATGCCTATGACCCTGCCTACATTCTCGGCCACAGCTACTACCTCTTCCTCTGCTCCGGCGAAAGCGCCCTCTACCCCCACACCATCTACACCACCGTGGTCAAGGAATTGATTCTGGATGCCGATGCTCCGGAGGCCGTCACCGCAGCGGGCAGCCACGGCATGGCTGTCCCTCTGTCTGACCTCCCCCGTGCCGTGGCCGATGCAAAGACCCGCGGCCTTCTGGGCGATAAAACTGACCCGCCTGTGTTTCTGTCCACCTCCGGCAGCATCCGCGAAGTGGCCGCCCAGGCGGATGTGGTAGCTCTGATCCGCGTTCGGGACGAGCAAAATGCCAACCCCTACGCCTCCCTCTACGCCGCCGAGACCCTCTCCACCCTGAAAGGCTCGGCGGACGCCGTTCCCGCCTGCCTCACCCTGCCCCCCAACCTGACTTCCGGCGGCACCTACTATATCTTCCTGCAAAACACCAACGGCGCCTGCACTCTTTTCTCCCGCGCCTTCCCCGCCGTCGCCGCCGACACAGTGACCCCCGCCGCCCTGGGCCTCTCCTGACCCTCATAACAAAAAAGGCGGACGCCTCTGTCCGCCCGAAAACCCTGTCATTGCGAGGAGCGCAGCGACGTGGCAATCCGCACTCCTCCCGCACCCCATATTCTCCGTAGGGGACGATGCCCACATCGTCCCGTCTGACCACGCACCGCATATCCCAAAATTGTCATTGCGAACCAGTGCGCACACTGGGGTGGCAATCCGTAATATCCCCGCGCACCACCCCTCATGTCCCGCGCAAGGGCAGACGCCCCCCGTCCGCCGCCCTTCGCCTCCCCAGCGCCGAAAAAAGCAAGGCCACCGGCTTCACCATGCCGCTGGCCTTGCTTTCATTTGTTATTTTACCGTTTTCCGCACAGGGCGCCTCACAGGTCGTAATCAAACACCTTCCAGAACAGCCCCATCTTCACCATGCAAATCTCGCCGCTATCCCGCTCGATGTCGTCCTCGCCCTGGATCTTTACCTTTACGGTGACGATCTTCACGGCCTTCACACTGTCCCTGTCAAAGCACCCGGCGTCCTCGTAGTTCTCGATCTCCCAGTCGTACTCGTCCTCCCATTTTTTCAGGGACATGTTCTTTTCCTTGGTGGCCTCTGCCGAAACCCTGTACTTGCCGTAGCTGTCTTCAAGGTCTTCTTTGGCTTCGTCCTCCAGCACCTTATAATAGTCGCTCCAGGAGCTGATATCGCTGTCCGTCCAGTCGCTGATGGATTCAAAGAACTCTTCCTCGTCGTCATAGTCGTCAAGCATATAGGCCTCGTGATCGTACGCCAGCAGATTCATGCCGGCCTTCACATTTCCGCTGCAGTAACTCTTGACGAATCTCTGCGCCACCGACTTGGCGCTGCCGGCCGTCAGCAGCAGGATGACCGCCACGATCACAACGACCGCAGCCGCCAGAATGGCAATGGTCTTCTTCCGCTTTTTCGGGGTAAACGCCGTTATGATGCCCGCCACCAGATTCACGAAAAAGCCGTTTTTCTGCGGTGCGGCAGCTGCGGGTGCCTGTGCCTCGGCTGCGGGCGCCTGCACTTCGGGCGCAGCCGTCTGCACTTCAGCCGCGGGCGCCTGTACCTCGGGCGCAGGTTCCACCGTTGTCTCCTGTCCCTCTGCGGCAGTCACTTTTTCCTCCACGGAGGTCAATTCTTCTCTGTTTTCCATCTCTTCTCTCCTGTTTTTCTGTATTTTTTTGTGTGTTTTATCTATGCTCAATGGTATTATATAATGAGAAATTTCATCTGTCAACAAAGCAATTTCCCCCCGCATAAGTCCCCCGCCGATGACCTCCACCCCCTCCAAACCCGTCCTCGCGAACCGATGCCCTGCGTCACCGACGCGGCAATCCGTACTCCTTTCGCACCGCACCCCCAACCTATGCGTAGGGGCGGGGTTCTACCCCGCCCGATCTGCCGCACCCTCCCAGTTATCTCCTGTAGGGCGGCACCCATGTGTGCCGCCCTATACGCACCACGCCCCCACGTCCTGTCATTGCGAGCCAGTGACCGACGTCACCGGTGCGGCGATCCATCCTTCCCACCGCCGACCGCTTTCCGTTTCTCATTTTCAACTTCTCTTCCCCGCAAGAAAAAGGAGCGGCCGCAGCCGCTCCTCAAAAGCTATGAAATTTTTTACAGGTGGGACACGAACGTGCTGTTCACCGCCACGGTGCGGCTGATCTCCGAGGACTTAATGCTGGCAAAAATGGTGCGCATGATGGTCAGCGCCTTCTTGCCGCTGACCTCCGGCTCGCGGTCGTGCTCCAGGGCGTCCACGAACTCGTCGATGACGCCGGAGCGGGTGGTAGGCTCGAAGCTGTAGGCAGTGGAGGTGTTGCTCATGTCCCGCACCACGATGGGGGCGCCGGGATCGCTGTAAATGAGCATGATGCCCTTGGTGCCGTAGATGCAGGTGGAGTTGCACTCCTTGCCGTACACCGTCCAGCTGGCGGCCATGGTGCCCACGGCGCCGCCGTTCATGCGCAGGATGCACAGAGCGTTGTCGTCCACGCCGATGAGGTGGCCGTTGTCGTCCCGCTTGTTCAGGGTCATGACCTTGGCCGTGGTCTCAATGACGGTCTGGCCGGTGAGATACTGCAAAAGATCCAGCTTGTGGATGCCCAGGTCGCTGAGCGCGCCCATGGCGGCCTTGTCCTTGTCGAAGAACCAGGCGTCGCGATCCGGCGACCAGCCCTCGGGGCCGGCGTTGCCGATGGTGGTGCGGAAGGTGATGATATCGCCGATGACGCCCTCCCGCAGCAGCTCCTTGGCGCGGCGGTGCACGGGGTCAAAGCGCATGTTGTGCCCCACCATGAGGTGCTTGCCGTTGAACTCGGCGGCCGCCACCATAGACTCGCACTCCGCCAGCGTCACGGCCATGGGTTTTTCCACCAGAACGTGCTTGCCGGAGTAAAGGGCGGCGTTGGTGATCTCGGCGTGATTGCGGTTCTCCACGCACACGGACACTGCGTCGATCTCGGGGTCGTTGAGCATCTCATAGTAGCTCCCGTACACCTTGCCGCCGTATTTTTCCGCCATCTGGACGGCTCGTTCCCTGTTCTTGTCGTAGTATCCCACCAGCCTGGCGTTGGGGTTGGTGGCATATTCCGGCAGGTGCCGCACCTGGGCAATCTTGCCGCAGCCGATGATGCCGATGTTGACCATAATAGCGCCTCCTTGTGATCCTCTTGAACTATCTTCAACATAGTATTTTCGTACTGTAGATTATAGCAAAAAAATCCGCCTTGGAAAACCCCCTTTTTTATATTTTTTCCACTTTTTCCCGCCGCCCATCCTTTTCGCGGCTTTAGCAAAAAACCTCTTGCTATTTCTCCGGCACAAGGGTAGAATGAAATGTATCGAGTTCAGGAGGACAATGCCTATGGTTTCCATCGTCGAAGTCACCACCCGCCGCCAGCTGCGCCGGTTCGTGGACTTCCCGAATCAATTATACAAAGACGTGCCCCAGTTCGTCCCCGCCACCTACGGCGACGATCTGGAGGACTGGGACAAAAGCAAGAATCCCGCCTTTTCCTACTGCGAGGCGCGCTGCTGGCTGGCCATGCGGGGGGAGGAGATCGTGGGGCGCATCGGCGCCATTCTCAGCCGCAAGTCCAACGAGAAGTGGGGCACCAACCGTCTGCGCTTCACGCAGGTGGACTTCATTGACGATCCGGAGGTGTCCGCTGCCCTGTTTGAGACCGTGGAAAACTGGGCGCGGGAGCTGGGCTGCACCGCCGTCCACGGCCCTCTGGGCTTCACGGACATGGATCGGGAGGGCATGCTGGTGGAGGGCTTTGACCGCCGCAGCTGCTTCTTTACATATTATAATCACCCCTACTATATGCAGCACATGGCCGCCCTTGGCTATGTGAAAGACGTGGACTGGGTCGAAAATCTCATCACCGCCCCCACCGACGAAAAGACCTTCGCCCGCTGGAAAAAGCTCTCGGAGTACGTCATGCGCCGCCAGAAGCTGCACGTCCACAAGGTGCGCACCCGTCTGGGCTACTTCCCCCTGCTCAAGCCCTTTTTCCAGCTGGTCAACGAGGCCTATGCCCCCCTGTACGGCACGGTGGAGCTGACACCCGCGCAGATCCGGAAATACAGCATGAAGTTCGCCCCCCTCATCAACCCCGATCTGGCCTGCTTTGTGCTGAACGAGGAAAACCAGCTGGTGGCCTTCGGTGTCAGCGCCCCCAGCATCGCCGAAGCCCTGAAAAAGAGCCGCGGCCGCCTGTTCCCCACGGGCTGGATCCATGTGCTCCACGCCTTCCGCAAGAACGATACCATCGACCTGCTGCTCATCGCTGTGCGCCCCGACCTGCAGGGGAAGGGCCTCAACGCCATCATTTTGAGCGAGGTCATGCAGGGCTGCCGCAAAATGGGCATCCGCCACGCCGAAACCGGCCCCATGCTGGAGGAAAACGAAAAAGTGCAGACCCAGTGGCAGAATTTCCCCCTGGAGCAGCACAAGCGCCGCCGCTGCTGGGTGAAGGAGCTGGACGCCGTGCCTGCCGCCGCAGCCCCGCAGGAAGACGCCTGCCGATAATTGCATCAAGCCCCCTCGGGAGCCGCTTTTGCGGTTCCCGATTTTTGTTTTTTGTTATTTATAATGTGCGCTGCCAATAATTGCCTCACGCCCGAAAAATGTCATTGCGAGCCAGTCCGCAGACTGGCGTGGCAATCCGTATTCCTCTCCGCGCCGCCCCCCTCTTGTCATACATCCCGTAGGGGTCGGCGTCCCCGACGACCCGCCCGCCCCCGCGCCTCCCCACAACTTTCCACTTTCCGTTTTCAACTTTCCACTTTCACCTTCCCGCCACCCTCACCCTCCGGCCGGCCGCCGCATAGTATGACCGCAGAGAGTCATTTTCTCTCAGCAAAGGAGGCAGATCGAATGATTCATATTTGCGGTGCGTCCTTTGTCTATCAGGCGCCCGACGGCGAAGTGGAGGCTCTGCGGCGGGTAGACATGGACGTCGCCTCGGGCGAATTCTGCAGCGTGGTGGGGCCTTCCGGCTGCGGCAAATCCACCCTGCTTTCCGTCATATCCGGACTGGAGCGGCTCACCGCCGGCACGGTGGAGGTGGACGGTGCCCCCGTGTGCGGCCCCTCCGAAAAAATCGGCTTCATGCCCCAGCGCGACCAGCTCTTCCCCTGGCGCACCATTCGGGACAACGTGACCCTGGGTCTGTCCGTGGCCGGAAGGCGCACACCGGAGGCGCTGGCCTACGCCGATGCTCTGCTGCAGCGCTACGGCCTGTGGGAATTTGCCCAAAAGCGCCCCGACCAGCTCTCCGGCGGCATGCGCCAGCGCTGCGCTCTCATCCGCACCATGGCCACGAATCCGAAAATTCTGCTGCTGGATGAGCCGTTTTCGGCGCTGGACTTTCAGACGCGCCTTTCCGTGTCCTCGGACATCAGCCGCATCATCCGTCAGGAGGGCAAGACCGCCCTTCTGGTGACCCACGACATCTCCGAGGCCATCAGCCTCTCCGACCGCATTTTTGTTCTCAGCGCCCGTCCCGCCGTGGTGAAAAGCGTCCACACCCTCACCGCCCTGCAAGGTCTTTCGCCTCTGGAGCGGCGGGACACCGAGGCGTTCCACACCTATTTTCAGGCCATTTGGAAGGAGCTGGATCATCATGAATAGCCTCTCTCCCGCCCGAAAAGCCTACCTCCTGTCGGTGCGGCGGCAGAAGCGTCAGGTGCGCCTGTGGCAGATCGCCCTGCTGGCAGGTCTGCTGCTCCTGTGGGAGCTGAGCTGCCGTCTGGGTCTTTCCGACGGCTTTCTCATCAGCAGCCCCAGCCGCATGGCGGCCACCTTCCTGAGCCTGTGCCGCAGCGGCGACCTGTGGCGGCACATCGGCGTGTCCTGCGGGGAAACCGTGGTAGGCTTCCTCTCCGGCACGGCGCTGGGCACGGCGGTGGCCATCTGCATGTGGTGGTCGGAAAAGCTTGCCAAAATTCTCGACCCCTATCTGGTGGTGCTCAACGCCCTGCCCAAAACCGCCCTCGGCCCCATTTTCATCGTCTGGATGGGCGCGGGTGCGGGGGCCATCATCGTCATGACGCTGGCCATTTCGCTCATCGTCACCATTCTGAATATGTATCAGGGCTTCCTCTCCACGGATGAGGAGAAGATCCGTCTTATGCGCTCGCTGGGCGCCAGCCGCTGGCAGATCCTGTGGCTGCTGGTGTTTCCGGCCAACGCCCCCACCCTGTTTTCCACCCTGAAGGTGAATGTGGGGCTTTCGTGGGTAGGCGTCATCATGGGCGAGTTCCTTGTTTCCCAGGCCGGTCTGGGCTATCTCATCGTCTACGGCTCCCAGGTGTTCAACATGGATCTGGTGATGACCAGCGTGGTGATCCTGGCGGCGGCAGCGGTGGTGATGTATCAGCTGGTGCTGTGGGTGGAAAAAATATTAAATCGTTTTTGGGGGAAAGGATCATGAAAAAACTGCTGACATTCCTGCTGGCTGTACTGATGATGGTGCCGGCGCTGTGCGCCTGCGGCCAAAAAAACACCACCGTGGTTCGGCTCAATGAAGTCACCCACTCCGTGTTCTATGCGCCCCAGTATGTGGCCATGAGTCAGGGCTTCTTTGAGGCCGAGGGGCTTACGGTGGAGCTGACCAACGGCGGCGGCGCCGACAAGGTCATGACCGCCGTTGTCTCCGGCCAGTCGGACATCGGTCTGGCCGGCCCCGAGGCCAGCATCTATGTGTATAATCAGGGAAAAGCCGACCACACCCAGATCATCGCCCAGCTCACCAAGCGGGACGGCTCCTTCCTCGTCGGCCGCGCGGAGGACGCCGCGTTCTCCTGGGAGGATCTGCGGGGCAAGACCGTCATCGGCGGGCGCAAGGGCGGCGTGCCGGAGATGACGCTGGAGTATGTCCTGCGGCTCCACAGCCTCACCCCCGGCGAGGACGTCACCGTGGACACCTCCGTGCAGTTCAACATGATGGCCGGCGCCTTTACCGGCGGCCAAGGGGACTATGTGACCCTCTTTGAGCCGACGGCCACCCAGATCGAACGCGCCGGCAAGGGGTACATCCTCGCCTCCATCGGTCAGGAGAGCGGCGAGATCCCCTACACCGCCTATTTTGCCAACAAGAGCTGGCTGCAGGAAAACGCCGACACCGCCCAGCGCTTTGTCAATGCCATCGCCAAAGCCCAGCAGTGGGTCATGGAGCACACCGACCGGCAGGTGGCCGAGGCTATTGTCGACCAGTTCCCCGACACCTCGCTGGATGAGCTGGAGGCCGTCACCGCCCGCCACCGGCAGATCGACGCCTGGAACCGCACTCCCGTCATGGAGCGCCATGCGCTGGAGCGTCTGGAGACCGTCATGGAGCAGGCCGGCGAGCTGGCTCACAGCGACTGGGTGCCCTTTGACGAACTGGTGAACAACACCTTCGCCCAGAACGCCGTCCGCTGAAATCTTACCCCCTGCGCCCAGCCGTACCGGTGCCTGCCGGTGCGGCTGGTTTTTCCACTTTTCTTCCAAATTCAGTTTTTTCTTCCCTTTGCCTGTGGACATGCCCCGTGTTTTGTGTTATTCTTATTATGAATAAGTATGGAGCATGTGAACAGAAAGGACTGAATCGACCTTGCGCTTATCATCTGCAAAACCGAATATTGCCAAGCGTCTTCTCTCGGCGCTGCTGCTGGCGCTGATGCTGGTGAGTCTGGTCACACCCGTTCTGGCCGGCACCGGCACGGAGGCCTACGTCAATCTGGACGATGTGAACGTCCGCACCGGCGCCGGTACGCAGCATGCCACGGTGAAGTTCAGCGGCAGCGGCATCATGCTCAACAAGGGGCACTATGTCCGCATCATCGCCACCCAGAAGGACACCGCCGGCTGGGACTGGTACCAGATCGTCTTCACCTATCGGGGCTACACCAAGGTGGGCTTCATGCGCAGCGATTTTGTGAGCGTGCTGGGGGACGACGCCGAGTATGCGGCCTATCTGGACGAGCAGGGCTTCCCCAAGAGCTATCAGCCCTATCTCCGCGCCCTCCACGCCGCCAGCGGCGGCAAGTGGAACTTCGTGGCGAACCAGACGGGGCTGGACTGGGGACGCGCACTGGAAAATGAATCCACCCTCGGCCGCGCCCTCATCGACGGCAGCAACACAGCCCTCCGCTCCACCGCTCCCGGCGCCTATGACAGCTCCACCGGTGTGTGGCGGCAGTATGAATCAGGCTGGTACGCCGCTAACGAGAAGACCGTGGCCTACTATCTCGACCCCCGCTCCTATCTGACGGACGGCTCCTGCATCACCTTCCAGCTCCTCTCCGGCGGCACCGCCGACGCCACCCACGAGCAGGTGAAGCAGGTGCTGCGGGACTGCGTCTGGGCTACGGATGAGATCATCGACGAATTCGTGCGCGCCGGCTCCAAGGAGGAGCTGGCCAAGGAGCGCCAGCGGGAGATCGACAAGCTGACCGAAGAAATAAACGCTCTTCCCGACGGCACGGAAAAGAACCGGAAGATCGCCTCCCGACGGGAGTTGGAGGGTCTGAAGGATATAGGCGTCAGCGCCATCTTCCTGGCCGTGAAGGCTCGGGGCGAGATCGGCACCAAGGCCACCGCCAACGCCACCGGCTACACTCTGAACGCTGAGGACGGCGGCGGCACCTATTTCAACTTTTTCAACATCGGCGCCTACGGCAGCCCCAATCCCAACTACAACGGCATCAAGTATGCCCGCGACAAGGGCTGGGACACCAGCTACAAGGCGCTTCTGGGCGGTGCATTTTTCCTCTCCAAAAATTACATAGCCAAGGGGCAGGACACCCAGTACCTCCAGCGCTTCAACCTCACATCCACCAGCACCTTCTCCCATCAGTACGCCACGGACATCGCCTATGCCTATAAGGGCGGCCGCAGCACCTACAATTCCTATGTGAAAAACGGCCTGCTGGACGTGCCCCTGACCCTGTCCGTGCCCATTCTGGAGAATATGCCCACCGTCACCAAGCTCCCCACGGCGGTATATGAGGACGAGTACGAGCCGGATCCCGATCCCACGCCGGAGCCCACGCCCGACCCCGAGCCGGAGCCTGATCCCGAGCCGCCCAAGTCCTATGACTATGTGTCGGAGCTGGATCTGCGCCTCACGGACGGCTACCTCTCCGGCTTCACCCTGGGGACGCCGGTAAAGTCCCTCGTGTCCCAGATCAAGGCCGTGAATAAGGACGCCGCCGTCACCGTGACGGACAGCAAGGGTGCCGCCGCAGCCGACACCGCGCTTGTCGGCACCGGCCAGACCCTCACCATCCGCGACGCCTCCGGCGCCATGACCTACACCTGTCTCGTGTACGGCGACGCCGATGGCGACGGCCGGATCGCCGCCACCGACCTGCTGGCGGTAAAGATGCACATTCTGAACATGAAAACGCTCACCGGTGCCTCCGCCAGAGCGCTGACCTTCTCCGGCGACGGCAAGATCGCCGCCACATCGCTCTTGGCCGTCAAGAAGCACATTCTTGGCATGGGCGCCATCACGCAGAAATAAAGCGAGGGTAACACATGAAATTTCTCAAAAAAACCGCTATCGGCCTGTTTACCGTCTGCGCGCTGCTTCTGGGCATGACGCAGACCTGTCTGGCCGCCGGCATCTCCGTGTCCGCCGGCCAGAGCACCGTCAGCGTGGGCAAGACCGTGGCCTTCACCATCACCGTTCCCTCCAACGCCGACGTGTGGCTCTACAACGTGGAGTACTCCTCCAATCTTACTCTGGAGTCCGGCAAGGTCACCATGGTGGAGGGCTACAGCTTTGACGCCGGCACGCGGGTCAACCAGCTGGTCTTCCGCGCCAAGAGTACCGGCACCGCCACCGTGCGCATCTCCAGCGGCTCCTACGCCATCAACGGCACCAATTATGATGCCGTGGGCAGCGCCTCCGTCACCGTTATAGCGGCCAACAAGCCCGACAGCGGCGAGCACAAGCCCTCCGGCGACACCCGCAGCGCCAACAACGCCCTCGCCTCCCTCACCGTCAGCGCCGGCGAGCTGACCCCCGCCTTTGACCCCTCCGTCACGGACTACACCCTCTCCCTGCCGCTGAACTCCGACAAGCTCACCCTCACCGCCGCCCCCTCCGACTCCAAGGCCAAGGTGCAGGGCGACGGCGAGGTGGCGCTGCAGGGCGGCGTCAACACCCTCTCCGTCCTCGTCACCGCCGAAAACGGCGACGTGCGCACCTACACCATTACCGTTAAGGTCGCCCAGGCGCCTACGCTGTTTTTCGACTTTGCGGGTCAAAAGCTGGGCGTTGTGAAGGACGTGGAGGAGGTCACTCCTCCCGCCGGCTTCACCGTCGCCGAGCCGATCTCCCACGGCGGCGACCTGCTTCCCGTCTGGACGGACGCCTCCGGCGAGAAGACGCTGGTGTATCTGGTGGATGAAAGCGCCGTCACCGGCTTCTATCTCTACAGCGAAACCGGCGGCGTGCTCTCCCCCTATCTGCCCCTGGCCGACGGCGCGCTGCCCTATGTCTACACCGGCCTCCCCGCCGACGCCTCTGCCCCCGCCGGCCTCGCGGCCTGCACCGTGGACGCCTTCGGCCGCGCCATAAACGGCTGGAAGTATAATGACCCCGCCCTGCAGGGCTTCTATGTCCTCTATCTCATAGACGCCGACGGGATCTACGGCTACTATACTTATGATTCCGCCAAGGACACCCTCCAGCGCTTCAATGGCGCCGTTTTCACCGACGATGGCGGCGAGACCCTGCGGGTGCCCATGCTGTATGTGTACATCGCCGGCGGCGCGGCGGCGGTGCTGCTGATCCTGGTGATCGTGCTGGCCTGCGTCAGCGGCAGCCGCGTCAAAAAGCTGCGCCTGCTGCCCGATGTTTCCGAGGCAAAGCCCGCGGCGCCCGAAGCCCCCGCCGAGCCTGCATCTGACAACGCCCCCGCCGAGCAGTCCGAAGCCCCCGCCGAGAGTGCCCCGTCGGAACCGCAGACCCCCGAGGAAACCGCCGAGGAGCCGGCTCCCGCGCAGGAAGCCGAGGCATCGCAGCCCGCGCAGGAACCGGAAGCGGCGCCCGAGCCGGAAGCAGCGCAGCCCCAGCCGCCCTCTGCGGAAGCGGAGCCTGTCCCCGACAGCGCCCCCACCGAGCCTGCGCCGCAGCCCGCGCCGGAGGAAGCCCCCGCGCCTGCGGAACCTGCGCCGCAGCCCCCTGCGGATAAGCCGGAGCCGTCTCTGGAGGACACTCTCCGCCGTCTGCCGCTGGATGAGCTGCTGCGCGACATCCACGACCTGTAAACCGCGAAAAAAATTAAGAGCAGAAAAACGAGAGCCGCACGGAGCACCCTCCGCGCGGCTCTCCTATTGCCCGCCCCCTATTTACCCCCCGTAGGGCGGGGTGCCCTCACCCCGCCGCCCGATAACGCACCGCACTATATGCTGCAAAAAAATGTCATTGCGAACCGGTGACCGACGTCACCGGTTCGGCAAACCGTACTCCCCACGCATCGCACTCTCTGCAATGCTTTCGTAGGGGTCGGCGATTGCCCACCGTCGTGCCAGCCGATTCCCGCCCACTGTCGTGGCCGCCAA
>OLPA01002143.1_pt1 | contig 15202 bp, 19 predicted proteins | sample 1672811 | NCBI WGS metagenome assembly OLPA01 (sample SAMEA3136726, study PRJEB25190) | human gut metagenome | biome: human gut; feature: human-associated habitat; material: faeces | place: Austria | collected 2013
TCGGGTGCAACGTAGGCCCTGATGGCAAGCGGTGCGCTAACGCCGCAGAACACGAGCGCCACGCCTTCGACGGCCCGCGACAGCACGAGGACGGCGGCCGAGGTAGCCAGCGTCCCCACAGCCGTGCCGACCACCATGACGACGACGGCGGCCACCATCATGTTCTTGGCGCCGAAGCGCCGCGCCAGGAAGCCCGTGGGAAGAGACAGGAAGATGCCCGCCAGCGTGAACACCGACATGAGCATGGAGGCGGAGCCCACGTCCATATCGAACTGCTCCATGATGGCCGGCATGATGGAGGGCACCTTGAACTGCCCGAGCGCCACGGCGATGCCTGCCAGCACGAGCAGCACCGACACGAGCACGTGGTTCTGGTACGTGGAGCGGGGACGAGCGCTGGTATCCACGAAATACTCCCTTCGCCGCAGGGGATGCGCCCCGCGGATCGTCGTAGTTGAAAAAGGCTCCCCGGATCTCGCCGGGGAGCCCATAGTGCGGCGCCGAGGTGGCTGGCGCCAAACGCGGTGGGAAGTCCTACAGTCCCAGCACGCCGCAGATGAACGGCACCCAGAGCACCATGCACACGCAGAAGATGATGGCGGGGATCACGCCGGCCTTGAACATGTCGCCGAACGTGTAGTACCCCTCGCCGTAGGTGACGATGAGCGTGGGGTTCACCGGCAGGAGGAAGTTGCCGGCCACGATGAAGGCGAGCAGCATCGTGGGGATGGCCGGCGAGACGCCGAGCGTCGTGCAGATGCCGATGAGGATGGGCAAAAACAGGCTGATGATGGCCGCGCCCACCGGGGCGATGGTGTGCAGCAGGTAGATGAACGCAACGGTGATCAGCAGGAACACCGTGAAGTTAAGGTCGGCCACGCCGCTGCCCATGAACAGGTTCGTGACGAACTTGTCGGCGCCCGAGGCGCTGAAGATGTTGCCGAGCGACAGCACCGAGCCCATCATGAGGATGATGGTCCAGGGCACCTGCTTGCTGAACTCGTCCCACGTGAGCAGGTTCAGGCCGGGGAGCATCATGATGGCCAGGCCGATGATGGCCACGGTCGTGACGTTCAGCAGCGGGACCCACGTGCCGGCGATCCACAGCACGGGCAGCGCGAGGATCATGACGAGCGCGCGCACCTCGAAGCCCGTGGGCTTGCCGGCGTCGGCGGCCGCCTGGCGCAGGCTGTCGTAGGCGCTCGACTCGAGCTGCTCGGGCTTGAGGATCTTCACGATGGAGATCCAGCACAGCGGGATGCACAGGACGGCGATGGGCAGGCCCACGATGATCCAGTCCAAGAAGCTGATGGTCTGGCCGGTGGCGCCGGTGAGCACGCCCATGGCCACCATGTTGAACGAACTGCCGGCCGGCGTGACCACGCCGCCGATGACGGCCGCGATGGGTATGGCGATCATCATGCACTTGCCGAGGCGTGACTTGCCGGGCTCGGCGCCGGCCGCCTTGAGCACGACGTAGGAGATGCCCATGAAGAGCACCGCCGCCGGCACGTCGGACATGATGGTGGAGATGAGGCACGTGCCGATCATGAACGCGAGGATGAGCTTCTCGGAGCTCTCCCCCGTCAGCTTGAACAGCTTGGCCACGAGGCGCACGCCCCACTGCGTCTTGAGCAGCAGCGCGGGCAGCGCGAAGATGGCGATGACGTAGAACACCACCGACACGCCGAACCCGCTGAACACGGCCTTGTAGTCGGTCGCGCCCATGACCACGGCTATGACGAGGGCCAGAATGCCCGTCACGCCCACGGAGAACGAGCCGCACACCCACAGCGACACCGCGAACAAGAGCGATGCGATGGCCATGATCCCCTGGTGCGACAGGTCGGCCGACTCGGGCACGAACGACGCGACCACGAGGATGGCCACGGCTATGACGATGCCCAGCCCCCTCTTGTTCACGAACCCCTCTTTGCTGAAGAACTTCGTTAACGCTTCTTGTGCCATTTGCCTCTCCTCCTTAAAGAAAGAACGTGGCAGATCCCCTGTAAGCTACCGCGCCTGGCGCCTCCTTCCCCTGGGCGCGGCCGCGTCGTGGTATACGGGCTCGCATCTGCCGACGTCGCGCAGGCGAGCCCCCTTTGACGACGGCCCCTGGAGGAGCCGTCGGTCTCCAGGCTCTTCCCCTCATGCCGCCAAGCGGCGGCACGAGGGCGTGCGTCTATCCGGCCCGGTACAGCTCGATCGGGCCCATGTTGCGGTCCTCGTCCACGGTCGAGGCCTCCAGCACGCGCGTGAGGTAGCCCTCGGCCTCCGCGTACACGCGCCAGCCGGCTGCGCCCACCTGGTGGAACCAGAAGTCGCCGAACTCGTCGGCCTCGGCCGCCAGCACCTCGCCCGTGGCCAGGTTCTCGGCCGTCACCCTGGCGCCGGGGACCACCTCGTCGGCCTCCGGGTCCACCACGACGCCGGCCAGGAAGCGCCTCGGCAGGTTGAGGTAGCGCACGCGCGGGCGGTCGGCCCCCGCGCGCTCGGGAACGAGCGCCTCGGAAGCCGCGATCTCCTCGGCGAGGTCCTCCTCGTCGCCGAAGCGCAGGGCGCCGTGCGGGCACACGTCCACGCAGTGCGGCGCCTCGCCGGCGTCCACGAGGTGGGCGCAGCCGGTGCACTTCTGGGGTATGGCCAGCTCCTCGTTCCAGAAGATCGCGCCGTAGGGGCACGCCTCCACGAGGTCGCGCCTCCCGGCCGCCTTCTCCGGGTCCACGATCACCAGCCCGTCCTCGCGGCGGTAGACCGCCTCGGGCGCCGCGGCCATGCAGGGCGCGTTCTCGCAGTGCTGGCAGCGGTGCATGACGTAGGACACCCTCACCTTCGGCACCTGGCCGCGCACGCGCTCCTCGATGCGGCACCAGAAGTGGCCCGTGTCGGGCTGGGGCCTCGCGATGGGCGACCAGTCGTTGTCCACGTGCTCGTCCTTGCAGGCTATCTGGCAGTTGCGGCAGCCGTTGCACTTGGCCGCGTCGAACACGAACACCTTGCCCATATCCCTACTCACCTTCCTTGCCGTCGACCACGCGGGCGGTTGCCACCAGGCCGCAGTCGGGCTCGTAGTCGCGCCCGAACGCCTCCGGGTACTGCTCGGCCAGCGCGAACACGTCGACCTTCTCGATGTTCACCAGGAAACCGCTCGTCACCTCGCCGTGCGCGTTCTTGGACGTGGTGGCCGTGGGGGCGATGAGGTTGTTCGCCCCGCCGCGGTCCAGGCCGCCCTCGCCCAGCACGATGGTGTCGCAGCGTGCGCCGTGGTCCTGGTACACGGCCCCGGGCATGATGCGCTCCGTGACGATGACGCCGCCGAGCACCGCACCGCGCTCGTTGTACACCTTCACGACGTCGCCCGTCGAAAGTCCCAGCTTGCCCGCGTCCACGGGGTTCACCCATACCGGCTCGTACTTGTAGCCGTCGGGGCCCGTCACCTTGCAGGTCTCGATCTCGCGGAACCAGGTGACGTCGTCATGCTGCGCGTGCACGCGGAAGTGCGGGTGGTTCGAGACAAGCAGGAAGGGGTACTTCCGCCCGCGCTCCAGGTACTGGCGCTCCTGGTGGCCGGCGCCCTCGTCGATCCAGTGCGGGATGGGCCCGCGCTCGCGGTCGTCGGGGAAGTAGTGCGAGAGCGTGGTTGAGTAGTACTCCAGCTTGCCCGACGGCGTGCGCAGCGGGTGCCCCTCGGGGTCGTCGTGGAACTGGCGGATGCCGGCGGGGATGTCCTTCCAGTCCTCGCGCGTGGGGAAGGCGTAGTACTGCCTCTCCTTGAACTCCTCGAACGTGAGGTCCTCGGGAACGCCGCTCGTCTCGAAGCCTACCTTGATCCACTCGTCGTCGGTCTTGCCGCCCAGGTACTTGTCCAGCTTCTCCATCTCGAGCTCGAGCTTGACAACTTCCTTCTTGGGCAGCAGATCGAAGGTGCCGTCGGCCTGCATGGTCTTCAGCTGCTCCATACGATCGATGCGCTTACGGATGGTGCGGAAGTTGGTCATCATGCCGCCCAGCCAACGAGCGTTGACGTAGTGCATGCCGCAGCGGGTAGCCTCGTCACGGATGGAATCCTGAGCCTGCTTCTTGGTGCCGACGAACAGGATCTCGCCGCCCTGAGCAGCGGTGTCGCGCACGAAGTTGTAAGCCTCATCCAGCTTCTTAACGGTCTTCTGCAGGTCGATGATGTAGATGCCGTTGCGCTCGGTGAAGATGTACTTAGCCATCTTGGGGTTCCAACGACGGGTCTGGTGACCGAAGTGGACACCTGCTTCGAGAAGCTGTTTCATAGATACGACTGCCATAGTAAAAAATCCTCCAATAAATTTAGTTTTACCCTCCGCATGGCGTTTTATGTTTTCTAACGCTTTAACGAAAAAAGCGCACAAAAAAACAACACAATGCGTGTGTATTGCCGTAGTATAATACCACAAGCCCGCGCAAATTGCAAGTGTTTTTTGCAATTTTGTGCGGGCTCCTAGAGTTTTATAATCCTGACAAAGGCCGAAAGACCTTGAACCTGACCGAAAAGTACAAAAAGAGTGCTGGCAGTAAAGAAAACAAAAAAAGTAAGACCAGCGGAAAGAGAGCACAAAAATGAAATGTCAGATTGTTGGCGTACAGCGTAAGACTGGTAGCTTTACCCCGAAAGACCGCAACGAGAAAGTCGACTATGACAACATCGTTATGCACTGCGTTCACAAGGACATGCACGTGGCTGGTGATGCGGTTGATACCGTATCCGTTAAGGCTTCGGAAGCTGGCGAGTTAATCGCCGCTGTCGGCGGTGACATGCGTGGCCTTGTTGGCCATGTGTTTGACTTCGATTTTTCCAAGTTCGGCAAGATGGTTGCCTTTGAACTGGTGAAGTAATGATTCCCGCCCCACCAGAAAACGCCCAGCCGCCACCATGTAAATAGCTTCCGTCAGCCGCACGGCTGACACTCCAAAGGCGCTACGTCCTTTGGAGTGTCAGTGTCAGTGTCAGAAGACAAATAAAAAATGACAGTAAAAGGCGGTAGGAAAATGGGCGAGACACAATCCCCACCAAAAAAGCTAAGAAGTCGGCAGTGCATGTTTGTGCTGTACCCAGAAAGTCAAGAAACGGCCATCAAGTACGCGCAAGAAAATTTCCCGTGTGCCTGGGCTTTGCACGATAAGGACGTACACACCGAAAAGGCATATCAAGCCTACATTGAGAAAAACGGGGAGCCGCCAGAGTGGCGGCCCGGTGACCTCAAAAAGCCGCATATCCATTTTGTGTGCAGTTTCCCCAATGCCCGGTACTTTTCCGGCATTGCCCGAGACCTGGGTGTCCCGGTAAACACCATCCGCAAGGTGAACAACCTGTACAAGGCTTACGTTTACCTGTGGCACATGCTCGACCCGGACAAGTACCAGTACAGCAAGGACATAGTGGGAAGTCACGAATTTGAGGAACCCAGCGAACACGCCGGTATGACCCAAATGGAAGATGACCAGGTGCAGATCCTGCTGGACATGCCCACCTTTGACACATTCAACGAGCTTTGCCGCTGGGCCTATGAGCAAGGCTGCTGGGCCACATTCCGCAAAAACTATTCAATGTGGCGTGACCAGTTCCTAGAGCGGCAACGCATACGGGAGATGGCGCAAAGCCTGCAAGAGCGCCTAGCCTTGCAAGAGCGTATTGCGGCGCTGGGTAACAGCCAAAAAGTCACCGATGTGGACGGCTTCGGCATTATGCCGGACAGCCTGAAAGGAAATTTCTAAAATGCGAGTTATTCAAAAGACTATCGTAGACTTCGATACAATAAACAGCTACGCGCGGACGCTGGAATTTCTCGGTAGCAAAAAAGCCGCAAGTGACCTGCGGAACATCAAGCAGGACATTTTATCCGCTTACGATAAGCAAGCACCAAACTATAGTGCCCTTATCGTCGACTATGAGGATAAAACCTGCACAGTTTCCGCTATCCCCCATGACTACCAGTTGTAACGCAAGCCCCCAACAGCAAGCGTTTACATACAAAATTTTGAAGAAAGGAGACGCAACCATGAATCCTACTTCTGTTGAAGCTGGCGCCGAGGTTGCAAAAAGCGCTATGGAAACCGTTATCGCCGCCATGACTGATGTGTTCACCCTGTCTGGCACCGTCGTTACCGAGATCACTAAGCAGCCTATCCTGCTGTTCTGCCTGGCCGCTGGTCTGGTGCCCGTGGGCATCCACATCTTCTCTAGCCTGAAGAACGCCGCCCGCGGCTAATCGGGCAAGCCCAAAGGGGCCAGAGCTTCGCGCCCTGGCCCCTTGTGTTGTTTCTACCGAAAGAGGTTTTATATATGAACGATACAGCATTGCCCCGTTATAGGTTCCTGTCCGGGTTTGATTTCTGCGTGGTAGACTATGAGCTTTACTGCTATCCGTGGTTGCCCTGTAGTAAAAAGCGGGTTCGTGCAGTTCTCCGGCAGTTTCGCAATAAAAAAGCCGCCATCACTGGCGGCGGGATTTAATTGCATATATAGTCGTTATTATTATAGCTGTAAATGTTGCTAATACCTTGTATTGATTCTCGGGCGTTGTAAACAGTATTGCAATAAGATTGTACACAAATACCGTTATATAAAATCCGAAATAGCTTATCAATGCAACGCCTATAATTGTTGCAATGCGTTTGAAATCCATTCTTTTCACCTCACCATGATTATAACAGGGAGTGTTCACATGGTCAAGAAAATATTAGCCGTTGCAACTGCAATTTTGATGCTGTGTTGCATGGTTCCACTTGCTGCATTTGCAGACGATGTTTTAGATGTGTGCCCTAAGTGTGGAGAACGCACTTATGAAACTTGGAACGATTGCACATCTTCAATTCCCGATATCGGCCTTCCTCTTTCTTGTAAGAGACGGCACTGCACTTCCTGTCAATATACTTACTATGATTGGAATTGTATGGGTTTTACGGGATACAAGGATTTTGATAGTGGTTCCGGTAATCTGATTGCAGATTATTTGAAAGAATGGAAAGATAAAACCTTTGGCAAAAACGCTACAGCCAAGCCCTACCAAACCGGCGGCGGCTCTGCCGGTACTGGCGGCGTAGGCCGTAGGCCGTCTGGCTACTCCGAGAATAATAAGCCGGATGTCTCCAATACCGGCCTGCTCCATTTCTACGCACCTGTTACTGGTTGGACACGGACGAAATATAGTACTTCTAGCTGTAGTTTTTGGGCAAGTGACAGAATTACAGACCTTGAGGTTCCCTCAGCGAATGCCACTGGTACAACATTTCCGTCAAGTATTTCTTCTGGTAGTTACGTAATGGCTGTATGTGCTTTTACTGCTCCTGTATCTGGTACATATAGCACTTTGCCTGGAAATGTCATTGGTAAGTATCGATATGCTCGGTCTAATAAATGGCATATAAATGAGTATATTTCGAGTAGTGCAACGGGCACATTTGCAAAAGGGGATTCCGCTTGGCTCGTTGCATTGGCTGGCACACTTTGTTCAACCTACGCCTATGACGCCGAAGGCTACGGTGTCGACATCTATGTGGCGCCTCTCGAAAGCACAATCAAGCCGTCCAATAGCATCACCATCAACCAGAACGTCTGGAACGGCAACATCTACCAGGATAACAGCACCAACCTGACGTATATTTACCCGGAATACACGACCATCAACGAAAACAACGAAACCGTTACAAATATCAGCAATAACCCCATCATCTACAACAACGAAACCAAACAATACTACACCTACGATAGTGTAACCAACAATTACTACTATATCACCTACGAAACGCCCACGCCGTCGCCCTCGCCTGACCCCGGCACAGATCCGACGCCCACGCCGGAACCGGGTGAAGATACCGGCGACACCTCCGGCATCATGAAGATCCTGCAGGAGATCAAGGCTGTGCTGGTCAGCGGCTTTGCGGGGATTACCGAAAAGCTTCAGAATATCGGCGTAGGTGGTTCCACACCAGAGACGGCCAAGCCAGGCAGCAGTTCCGGCAACAAGGGGCAAAGCTGGTGGGATAAGCTGCTCAGCAAAATCGGGGACGCCATAATCGACGGCCTGCTGGGTGCCATCAGCGCGGTGCTGAAGCTTATCTTTAAGCTGTTCACCACGATTCTGGGCTGGATCATCTGGCTGGTCTCGCAGGTGCTGCCCCTGTTCCCGTTCCTGCCGCCCGGCCTTGGGGCGCTGCTCATCGGCGGCGTGGTTGTCTGCTTCATTATCGGCCTTATCAAATTTATTCGGGGGTGACAATATGCGTAATACACTTTTGCTGCAGCTGCCAGGCGTCCGGAAGATCTGTCTGTATTACATTGCCGCGCCGGTGCTGCTGCTCTGCCTGTTTCTCGGCACGGCCTGCCCGGCCCACGCCGAGGAAATTGCAGATTCTTCTTCCAGCACGTCCGACAGTACCGATACAGATGACGATCTGACCCTGGGCGGGGACATCACCGACGCCTACGACAAGTACGCGGGCGGTGTGGATTCCGGCCTGGATGACGTCAAGGATCAGTACGACGGCCTGGTCAACGATTCCGCGCTGGGCTTTGTGCAGGCCGTCACGTCCTGGATACCGACCGAGTTCTGGGTCATTGTAGGGCTGTCCATTGGCTCGCTGGTCGTGCTGGGCATCGTATCCTGGCTAAAGGGGTGAGATCATGGCAGAGTTTACCGCTATCGTTACCGCTGTGCTGGGGCTGTTCCGGCACAAGTTCACACTGTACGGCTTTACCATCAGCTATTGGGATGTCCTGATCTGGTCGCTGGTAGCCGGTATCGTAATATCGTTTATAAAGGGGTTGTTGACCGGTGACGAATAAATTTGCAACCGTCCTGTGTGCCTGCCTGATGTCCGTCACAGCACTGGCGCACGGAATCCATGCGGAGGACTACGAAGATGTACCTGATGAAGCGCCCCCTGCGGCGGTTGAGGAGGCGGCTTCGGAGGAAACTCCGGCGCCTGCTGCGGAAGATGTTGCGCGTGTACCTGTGGAGATCGACGCTGCTGCACTGGCCGAAGCTCTGACTGAGGCCCTGGCCACACCCACGCCGGACCCGGGTGCAGAACCAACGCCGGAGCCGACACCACAGATTATCATTGTGCAGGCCACGCCGGAGACCGCTCCGACGCCCGAGCCGACCGAAGCCCCCACGATCTGGGACAAGCCGTTCAACGACTACACGCCCACCGAGGGCTTGCTGCTGCTCACATTCGTGGCGCTGTGCTTTCTGGCGCTGCTGATCTGGTTGAGGTGATACCATGGTAGAACAATTTCAAAATCTGCTGGCCTTTTTCGGTGTTACCGGCGTACCTCAGAACTTCGCCGAGTTGGTGCCCTGGCTGGTCACTGTGCTGGCCTGCCTGGCCATCTTCTGGGGCGCGCTTAAGCTGATGTTCGGCATCGTCCGCACGATGTCGCGGTGGAGGTAGTGCCATGTGGGGCTTGATTCTGACCGTTGGTGCTGTCATCGTGGTGGCGCTGTTCCCCGCCGTGCGCTGCGCCGTAACCCATCCGCTGCACGTCCTCTGGTATGGCGTACTGGACAGCTTTACCTATCTGCGCCATAAAGATTATAATTGCTGCCACACCGGTGACCTCGACATCTACTGCGGGTACTTCGGGTCCGGTAAAACACTGTCGCTGGTCCACAAGGTCACCGGCCTGTATGAACGTTACGACGGTAAGACCGTCTGGTGCCCGCGCCGGGGCAAGTTCGTCACCCAACGGGTGCTCATCCTCTCCAATGTGGCGCTGGCTGTGCCCTATCAAGAGCTGCGCAGCCTGGCGCAGGTCGTGGCCGCCAGCAAGGTCAACCAGGCCTACGATGACGAGCACGATACCCTGACCGTGACCATTGCCTGCGTGGACGAACTGGGCGTCCAGTTGAACAGCCGGTCTTTCCGGGACAACATCGACCCGACGTTTTTGTCCACGCTGCTGTGCTGCCGCCACTACTACATAAGCCTGTACGGCAGTGCCCAACGATTCGGCCACGTGGACAAGCTGATGCGCGATGTCACGCTGAACGTCATCCAATGCCGCAAGATCTGGCGCCTGCAATGCAACAGCTGGTACGATGCCTGGGAACTGGAGAACGTCACCAACCCCGAACTGGTCCGTCCGCTCCGGCGCGGCTGCTGGTTCGTGCGCAATAAGGACTACCGCGCCTACAATACACTGGCGGTGGTCGACACCCTGACGAAGCGGTTCGAGGAGAAGGACATGCTCTCCGAGGCCGAGATCCTGGCCGCCCGCGCCCCTGCCGCTCCCACACCGGATGCCGTGACGAATAAGAGCCGCAAGGCGCGGAAGATCACGCGGAACAAGTGACCCCGGCATGCGCTGCGGCGTGTAGGCTTTAGCCTACGCCGCAGCGCCGCTCCCGCTGTAATACATTTTTGCGCGGCTGCATACGCACCGGCACGCTGATCAGAACTGCACACTGTATTACAATGAGGTGCTCTATATGCAATTCACGATAAATATCCCTGATGAAAAGCTGCCGTATTATGCAGCTATGGTAAATGACCGTATTTCTGCGCAAAAGGAGGCCACTCTTATGACCCTGAATGATTTTCAAAAGCTGCTCGCCCCTCACACGGAAGTTTCGCTGTGGGCCGGGTCTTCCTACATGCTGTGGGCCGGAGAAATCGGAGACTGCGACTTTGATCTCTACGGTGGCCGCATAGTCACAGATGTAGTTCTGTATACCCGTGACTATTACCGCAGCTTTCTTGTATACTTGCAGCCTGCCGGGCAGTGAGACCGAAGGCCCCGCCCGAGGTATTGGCAGCGCCTGCGCGGCGTTTTTCTTGCCATAACTGCCGTTTTTCCCGCGCAAGGGCAAGATGCGGGCCTTCCCACCGCCTGCAGTTTGTTTCTTTATCAGCTTTTCAAATGCGCCTACGGCGCATTTGTCCATTTTGCGGGGCCTCGCGTCCCGCCTGAACCCCCGTGATGTAGCACGGGGGTACAACTCACCACGAGCTTTGCCACAATCTGCCGTTTTTTCTTTCAGCAACGTCAATTTTGAGAGGTGCAAAATGTCGAAGCAGAGAACACAAAAATCCGGCCCCCATGATGCAACAAGAATCCTTGTTGACTACTTCTGTTTTACCGTTTCTGTCAGTGAGTTCTTCGACCATGACATCACCGATGAAAAGGCCGTCTACACTGCCGACCGCATCGAGCGCAAGTTTATGCTGCGCGGACTGGAATTCCAGGAACGCAAGGGTATGTATGGCTACGCCTATGCCCGGTGGTATGATGGTATCGTCTACGCTTGGGGCGGCAACAATACCATCTACATCCAGATGTCCGGCACCGGCTGCCGCACCTGGGAGACCACGCACCCCGGCCTGGCCTGGGAACGGTGGATAAAACAACTGCAATCCACCTATGCCACACTGCATATAAGCCGTATCGACATTGCCTGCGATACCTTCGGCATGCTCAAGCTCCGCACGGTCCAGGCGTTTACCCGCAAGCGCAACTACATAAGCCGCTGGAAGACCTACCTGATCCAGGAGGGCAGCTCCGAAATGGCCGTCATATGGGGCAGCAGTAAGTCGGACTTCCGCCTGCGCATTTACGATAAGACCCTGGAACGTGAGGTCAAGGGCAGCATCGACGCCGACAAAGTGCCTAAGAATTGGGTCCGCTGCGAGTTCCAGCTCCGCAATGATGCTGCAGCATCCTTCGTCCGCTCCTGGCAGGCAAGCGGAAGTATCGGTGATACTTTCATGGGCATCATGCGCAACCAACTGCTCTACGTAACCCAGTACGACGGCATTCACCGGGACCGAGCCACTACAGCCCCCTGGTGGGAGCGTCTGCTGGGGGACGCGGGACAGATCCACATGGCCTATGATGCCGGTAAAGATTACAACTTCGATTCTCTCTCCCGCTACATCTTCCATCAGGCCGGCAGCAGCATCAAGGCATACCTCACCATCATGGACGGTGACCTTGAACCGCTGCTGCAGGGTGTGCGGATGTCCTCGCTAAACGCCCGGCAGACAGAGCTGGTCCGTTCGGCACAGGAAGAACGCCGGGAACGGCAGGAACGACAAATCGAATACGCGCAGATGTGAAAAGGGTTGGTTTTTGGAATGGGTGGAAAGCATCTCACACGGGACGACCGGGTCAGGATCGAGGCAATGCTCAAGGCCAAGGTCAGTACAGTGCAAATTGCGGCGGTGATTGGGTGCAGCAAGCGCACCATCTACCGCGAAAAGCAGCGCGGCCTGTGTGAGCAGCTGAACCACCGAACTTCTAAAACCTATATGATCTACTCCGCCCAGAAATCGCAGAACCGGGCCGATCAGATGCGCGACCTGCACAAGGGCCGCCCGGTCAAGCTCTGCCCGCAGTTGGCCGCCCATCTTGAGGACTACATAGGCAAGCGCCATTACAGCCCCGCCGCTGCGGTGCGGGAGATCCTGCTGCAAGGTATGGCATTGCCGCAAATTTCCACCAACACGGCCTACCGATACATCTACCGGGGATACCTCCGCCTGTGCAGCCTGGACTTGCCGGTCGGCCGCTACCAGTTGAAGAAAAAGCAGAACGAGCAGTACACCGCCAAAAACCACAAGAACGACCGTAGCATAGAGGAACGCTCGGCCGAGGTGGAGACCCGCGAGGATGTCGGCTTCTGGGAGATGGACACGGTAGTCGGCAAGAGCGCCGGGCCGAGCCGCTGCCTGCTGGTGCTGACCGAGCGCAAGACCCGCTACGAGATTGTCCGCGTACTGGAAAGCAAAACTGCCCGCGAGGTACTGCGGGTGCTGCATACACTCCGGCATGATCTGGGCGAGGACTTCGGCAAGATCTTCCGCGCCATAACCTGCGACAACGGCTGCGAGTTCTCCGCCGCCAAGGAGATGGAGCAGCTGACCCCGATCTACTACTGCCATCCGTACAGCTGCTGGGAACGCGGCACCAACGAGAACCAGAACAAGCTGATCCGCCGCTTCTGCCGAAAAGGAAAAAGCATGGCCGGAATCACTCCCGACCATGCCGAGTATATAACTCTATGGATGAACAACTACCCCCGCCGCCTGTTAGGCTGGCAGCGCCCTGCCGACCTCATGGCCGCAGAATGTGCCGCTCTGAGTGTAAAAATGCCTGTCTGATTTTGTGACATTTCGCTTGACAATTTGCTCAAATTTCCCGCCCTGCGGGAAGTCGCCACTCTAGGGCAGCCTTAGTTCTGCAATTGTTTTCGTTCTTCCTCGGTCAGCTCCCGGTACTCGCCGGGGGCAAGGGTCTCATCCAATGCAACGCCGCCGATGGAGAGACGGTGGAGGGCGTTGACGCCGGCATCGTAGACGCCGAACATGCGCTTGATCTGGTGGTAGACGCCCTGGTGCAGGGTGACGCGCACGGTGCAGGGGTCGTCCCCGGCCGGTTCGGCCTCGGCGGGGGCCAGGTGTTCGCCGTCGGCCAGGGTGACGCCCACCGCAAAGCCGCGGCGCATCTCCTCGGTCAGCGGAGTGTCCAGCGTAACCAAATACTGCTTGTCCACATGGTGGGCCGGGGCCAGGATGTCATGGGCCAGGGCACCGTCATCGGTCAGCAGTACAAAGCCGGTGCTGGTCTTGTCCAGGCGGCCCGCCGGGAACAGCTCCCGCCGGGGGTAGTCCGCAGCCACCAGATCCACCACAGTGGTATCCCGCTTGTCGCGGCTGGCGCTGACGACGCCCTCCGGCTTATTGAGCATGATATACACATACTTTTTATATTCGCCTGCCAACGGCGCGCCGTCCAGCGCGATCTGCGCGGCGGTCTCGTCCAGCTGGGTATCCGCCTTGCGGCAGATCTTGCCCGCGACCATCACGCGCCCCTTGGTGATGGCCTTGCGGCTTTCGCTGCGGGTCATGCCGGTGCGCTCGGCCAGGTACTTATCCAGCCGCATCATGCCTGGTGCTCCTGGGTGATGGCCGCCGTTTTGCCGCGGGTCACCTTGATAAGATCAGCAGGGGCGCACTCCACCTGGGTGCCGATGCGGCCGCCGGAGACCATGATGGTGGGCTGGGCCAGACAGCTTTCATCGTAGACGGTGACGAACTGCTTTTTCATGCCCACAGGGCTGCAGCCGCCGCGGATATAACCGGTGACTTTATTGATGTCGGCCACATGGATCATGGCCACGCTTTTGACGCCCGCGGCCTTGGCGGCCTTTTTCAGGTCCAGCTCGGCCAGCACGGGCACGACAAATACAAAGTAGCTTTTTCCCGCGCCCTGTGTGACCAGTGTTTTAAACACGCGGGCGGGGTCCTGCCCCATTTTTGCCGCAACTGACGCTCCGTCGATGGCGCCGTCGCCGTGGTCGTAGGTATGGGGCGTATAGGGCACCTTTTCCTTGTCAAGCATCCGCATGACGTTTGTTTTGAATTCTGCCATTTTGTTCACTCTTCTTTGCCGGTGCCTAACAGATCATCTGCAGACACGCCGAAATAACTGCACAGCGTTGCAAAAGTTTCCACATACATCCGACGCTGCCGTGTTTCATACATGTTATACATTGAGGTTGCCACACCGAGTACATCCGCCATGTCTTTCTGCGTCAGCCCCTGCGCTTTGCGAAGCGCGCGGATACGGTCAATATAATCCATGCAGGCACCCCCTTCGTTTTATGATAATATATTCCATCTTGTTTTTTCACCAATAGTGAATTATGCTTGAAATAGTTTTTTACTATTTGTGAAACAAAGGAGAATGGATTGTGAAAAGCATCATAAAAGATTGGTACACAGGCGAAAATATCCCGGTGGAGACGCGCCTGCCCGCTTACAGACGAACAGCGCGCGCTGGCGCGGGAAACGGAAGAACTGAAAGGCCGGTTCACCGCCACTTTTTCCCGGAGCCAGAACGAGCTGTATGAAGCCCTGTGCGACCGCGAAGAGTTTGCCGGGCTGCACCGGGCGACCGCCATCTTCGCACAAGGTGTGGGCTCGGCCTGCGTCTGGCTTTCGAGGCTCTGGGATGAGAAGCGCAAGGCCCCCGTTTACCCCGGCGAAAGGCTGCCCTTGACAAATGCGCCGAATGCGCGTATACTGCTAACAAATCTTTTCCGCTGGGGGAAAACCATGCCGGACCGTTCGTTTACAACTGCAAACTATTATTATTTTGGCTATTACTTTACAGGTAATGGCTCTGTTTGCTGTGGAACGGTTCAGGATGCAAAATAATTTTTTGTAA
>OLPA01002155.1_pt1 | contig 15123 bp, 16 predicted proteins | sample 1672811 | NCBI WGS metagenome assembly OLPA01 (sample SAMEA3136726, study PRJEB25190) | human gut metagenome | biome: human gut; feature: human-associated habitat; material: faeces | place: Austria | collected 2013
TCGTGCTGGCCATCGACGCGGAAAAATGCAGCAGGAACAACTGATATGAGTGAAAAAAGACCTTTGGCGGATGAGATCCGCCCGCTGACGCTCGACGAGGTCGTCGGGCAGAAGCATTTACTTGGAAAAGGCGCGCTGCTGCGCCGGCTCATCGAGTCCGGCTCAAGCGCGAATATGATCTTCTATGGCCCATCCGGCACGGGAAAGACGACGATCGCCAACATCATTGCCAACCGCACGAACAAGACCCTCTATCGCCTGAACGCGACGACCGCAAGCTTGCAGGACGTCAAGAGCATCATCTCCGATGTTGGTACGATGATGGCACCGGGCGGCATTCTGCTCTACCTCGACGAAATTCAGTATTTCAACAAAAAGCAGCAGCAGAGCCTGCTCGAATTCATGGAAAACGGCTCGATCACGCTCATCGCCTCGACGACGGAGAATCCGTACTTCTACGTTTACGGCGCGCTTTTATCCCGTTCGACGGTGTTTGAGTTCAAAAACGTCAGCGCGGAGGAGACTGTTCCCGCGGTCAAGCGCGCGCTCGGTATCCTGAAAGCGCGCAGCGAGCTGCCGCTTTCCTGGGAAGAGGACGTGCCGCGCGTGATCGCGCAGCAGTGCGGCGGCGATGTGCGCAAGGCCGTGAGTGCCTGCGAGCTTCTCTACGAAGCGGCGGAGGCTGTTCATGGTGAGCTAAAACTGAAAAGTGAAGACGCTTTGCAGGTTGCACAGCGCAGTGCCATGCGCTACGATAAGGGCGGCGACGCGATGTACGACTGCGCGAGCGCGCTGATGAAGTCGCTGCGCGGCAGCGACCCGGACGCGGCGCTCCATTATCTCGCAAGATTTCTGGAGGCGGGGGATCTTGTGACTCCGTGCCGCCGTCTTCTCTGCTCGGCGGGCGAGGATGTGGGCATGGCCTATCCGCAGGCCATCGCCATCGTCAAGGCCTGCGTCGACACCGCGATGCAGCTCGGCCTTCCCGAAGCGCAGCTGCCGCTGGCGCAGGCGGCGGTGCTGCTTGCCACCGCACCGAAGTCCAACAGCGTCATTGAGGGCATCGGCGCGGCCTGGGCGGACGTGAAGGCGGGCAAGTGCGGCAATTTCCCGCGCTGCCTTCAGAACGTCCACGCCGATTCGACCGGCGGCGCGCAGGGGCAGCACTACAAATACCCCCATTCCTATCCGAACCATTGGGTCAGGCAGCAGTATCTGCCGGACGAGCTGAAAAACGCCCGCTACTACCGCTACGGTGACAACAAGACCGAGCGCGCCGCCGCGCAGTACTGGGAAACGATCAAGGGGAAGAGCGATGGATCTGAGACTTAATGATCTGGTTGAGATGAAAAAGCCGCATCCCTGCGGCGAGAAGATATGGCTCGTGACGCGCGTGGGCATGGACATCAAGCTCAAATGCACGCGCTGCGGCCGCAAGGTGATGCTGCCGCGCGCCAAGGCGGAAAAGGGCATCAAGAAAATTGTAGAAAGGGAGGAACCCCATGAATAAGAAAACGCGCGCCGTTGCGATTCTGCTGGTTGCGGTGATGATCTTATCGCTCGTTGCGTCGATGATCATTCCGTATTTATAAAAACCAGCGCGGCAGCGATGAACATTGCTTCCCGCGCGAGCGCGGGAGGGGGAGCGGCGTGCGCGCCGCGGCACCAAAGGGGGTATTCTCTTTCCGAAGAGAATACCCCCTTTGAATCCCCCCAGAGAAAGGCGAGGGGCCTTACCCCTCAACCCCGCACATTGGTAGCTTTAATCTCGAATGACTGCGCGCGCTGCGCAGTGAGGGTGCAGTGTACATGGCTTCGCCATGAATCCCTACTATCCGTTACCAATCGCAACCGCGCCTTACTATCGTGAGGCGCGAGTGACGGCAGTCGGGCGGCAGACTGCGTGCGGAATGCGGCATTGCTGGCGCTCGCCGCATTGTGGAGTGCCCGATAGACGGGAATTACTGCGCACTTCTACAAGATGGGCAGAGCGGCAGCGGATAATAGAAGAGAGTCAAATCGTATAGCAACACCCAACGCGGCAAAGCCGCGCGCAGGCATTCCTATTCCGGATGGAAAAAGGTGATTCAAGCCCCAGACTGCCAATCTAAACCTTTCTCTTGGGGGATCTAAAGGGGGCCATTCTCTTTTGTGAAAGAGAATGGCCCCCTTTGACACGCTCCCCTGCGCGGCGCAGGGAAACGATGCAGCGCCATGCGCTGCAATTCTGCCCTTTGGGACAAAAGATAGCGTAGCGGCGCTTTTTCGCCCTTTTCTCAGGTGGGTCACAGCTATAATGAGAACCCATCAGGGGGAGGTGCGCGATGGTCATCTATGTGGAGAGCGTGCTGGCGTTCAATTTTCTGCTCGATTATCTGTTATTGTTCGGCGCGGCGCGGCTTGCCGGGCGGACGGTCGCGCGGCGACGGCTTTTATTCGGCGCGGCGGTCGGCGGAGCGTATGCGGCGGTGCAGCTTTTCCTGCCGCGCAGCGTACTTCTCCTGCTGCTCGCGCTCGCGGGGATGGGGGCGGCGGCCTTTTCCGGCAGCGGGCGGGCGGTCAAGCTGACGCTGCTCTTCTTCCTCGCCTCGTGCGGATTTGCCGGTGTTGTGGTGCTGCTGGGGCAGGGAACGGGGACGATGACACGCCTTGCGCGCGGCGTTGTGGCGGCAGACCTTCCGTGGGGCATATTCTTGATCGCGGCGGGGCTTTCCTATCTGCTGCTCTCGGTCGTGTTCCGCTTCGGCGCTGCGCGCACGGGAAGGGAGGTCGCGGAGGCGGTCATCACTTACCGCGGAAAGACTGCGCGCGTGCGGCTGCTGCGCGACACGGGCAACACGCTTTCGGATCCTGCAACAGGGTTGGGCGTGCCGGTCGTCGACCGACACGCGCTGGGAGGCCTTGTCAGTAAGGAGGAGGCAGCCGCGCTGCCGCGCATTCCATATTGCAGTGTGGGGAGGGCAGATGGATCCTTACCGCTGCTGCGCTGTGAAGCAATGATACTTGACGGGAAAGGCTTGGGTGCACGATCGGTCGCGCTGACGGAGCGGCCGCCCGGCGACGGAAGTGCGTATGCGGGATTATGGTGTGAGGGCTGCGAAAAGGGGGAAAAGAATGCGGGAACGACTCAAAAAGCTATGGGTTAGGCTGCGCTTCCGGCTCATCGACTGGGGGCTTCTTGCGCGGCGGGGAATTTTTTACATCGGCGGCAGCGATACGCTGCCGCCCCCGCTCGAGCGGGCGGAGGAAGCGGAACTCATCGCGCGCATGGACGCAGGCGACGAGAGCGTGCGAGGAACGCTCATCGAGCGAAACCTCCGCCTTGTTGCCTACATCGCGCGGCGCTTTGAAAATACGGGCATCAACATCGAAGACCTCATCTCCATCGGCACGATCGGGCTCATCAAGGCGGTGAACACCTACCGCAGCGACAAGAACATTAAGCTTGCAACCTATGCCTCGCGCTGCATCGAGAATGAAATTCTCATGCACCTGCGCAAGACCGCGCCGCAGAAGTCCGAGGTTAGCTTCGATGAACCGCTCAACACCGACTGGGACGGCAACGAGCTGCTGCTCTCTGACATTCTCGGTACCGACGAGGACATGGTGATGAAGCCCATTGAGGATGACGTGGATCGGCAGCTGCTGATGGACGCGGTCGGTCGGCTCAATGCAAGGGAAAAGGAGATTATTACGCTGCGCTTTGGCCTTGGCGGCGGGGAGGAAAAAACGCAGAAGGAGGTCGCTGACCGCATGGGCATTTCGCAGAGCTATATTTCGCGGCTTGAGAAACGCATCATCGCGCACCTCAAGAAGGAAATCCTCAAAATGAGTTGACAAGCGGCGCAAAAAACGGTATGATTCAGTGTGGAAATGCGAAGAAGAGGAGCAGTATCCGCATCCAAAAGCGAAGAGAGAGGGCGGCCGGTGTAAGCCCTTGTGCAGGATGTGGGGAAGTCGCCTTGGAGCTGCCGCGCTGAAGGAAAAGTAAGCCGGACGGGAACTCCCGTTACAGAGACATGAGTGTCCGCGTATGCGGAAATTCAGGTGGTACCACGGTCATTGATCGCCCTGAGTAGTGAAGTCTGCTCAGGGCGTTTTTGTTTTCTGGAGGGAACAATGGAACAGTATATCTTTGCGCCCACGGTCTGCGGGGCGGAACTGGAAGAAGAACTCGCCGCGGCGATCGAAAAGCGGATGGAGATATTTTCCCGCGCATCGCTCCCGGGAATGTGGAAAAAAACAGATGCGATGAATCGCTATGCGGCGCGGGGCAGCGGGCGGAAGGGAGTTTTACGCAAGATCCTTCCGTGGGTGCTGATCCTCGCGGGACTTTTTCTGCTGATTCCGGGATTGATGGAGCCAAAGGAGCTGCGCATGCCGCTTATCGCGGGTGCCTTCTTTGTGTTATTGGGTGTTTCGAGCCTTTTGAGGCAGCGTCCGGCGCGAAGAAAAGGCTCGTTCCGTCAGGCGGCGGCCGGAATGCTGCAAAATACGAGCGGCCTTGAGGAAGCGAGCGTGCAGGTCGTTTTTGACGATGACGGCATGAAAGTTAACACGCAGGATAGCACACGCATTGTGCCGTATGACGAGATGGAACTGCTCATCGAAACGCCGCGGCTGTATCTTTTGACCTACGGCGGGAGGGCGACCCTTTTGCAGAAGAAGGATCTGACGGGCGATACGCAGGCGTTCGTCGGATTTCTGAGCGCTCATGCGCTCAATGTGTACCAAACGGAAAATAGATAAGATCATTATTAGAGTTTCAAGATAGGAGAAAACCAATGAAAGAATTACCCAAGATCTATGAGCCCCAGCAGGTCGAGGGCCGCATCTATCAGATGTGGATGGACCACGACTGCTTCAAGGCCGAGCCCGACCCGGACAAAAAGCCCTTTTCCATCGTCATGCCGCCGCCGAACGTCACCGGCCAGCTGCACATGGGCCATGCAATGGACTCGACGCTGCAGGATATCCTGACGCGCTTTAAGCGCATGCAGGGCTACTCCGCCCTATGGCTCCCCGGCACCGACCACGCGGGCATCGCCACGCAGATCAAGGTCGAAGAGGAGCTGCGCACCAAGGAGGGCCTGACGCGCTACGACCTCGGCCGAGAGAAGTTTTTACAGCGCGTGTGGCAGTGGAAGGAAAAGTACGGCAACCGCATCGTCGAGCAGCAGAAGAAGATGGGCGCGAGCTGTGACTGGTCGCGCTCCCGCTTTACGATGGACGAGGGCTGCTCCAAGGCCGTGCGCGAGACGTTCTGCGAGCTCTACGATAAGGGCCTGATCTACAAGGGCAGCCGCATCATCAACTGGTGCCCGCACTGCCTGACGGCGCTCTCCGACGCGGAGGTCGAGTATGTCGACAAGCCGGGCCACCTCTGGTATATCCGCTACCCGCTCTCCGACGGCAGCGGCGATATCGTCGTCGCCACCACCCGTCCTGAGACGATGATGGGCGATACGGGCGTTGCGGTCAACCCTGAGGACGAGAAGTTCAAGCACCTCATCGGCAAGACCTGCATCCTGCCCATTATGAACCGCGAAATTCCCATCGTGGGCGACGAATACTGCGAGATCGGCTTCGGTACGGGCGCCGTTAAGATGACCCCCGCGCACGATCCCAACGACTTTGAGGTCGGCCTTCGCCACAACCTCGAGGTCATCCGCGTCATCGCCGACGATGGCACGATCAACGAAAACGGCGGCAAGTACAACGGCATGGACCGCTATGAGTGCCGCAAGGCCATCGTCAAGGACTTAGAAGAGCAGGGCTACCTCATCAAGACCGAGCCCTACTCCCACAACGTCGGCACGTGCTATCGCTGCCACAACGACGTCGAGCCCCTCATCTCCGCGCAGTGGTTCGTCAAGATGGAGCCGCTTGCCAAGGAGGCCATCCGCGTCGTGAACGACGGCACGATCAAGTTCGTGCCTGAGCGCTTCACCAAGACCTATATCAACTGGATGGAAAACGTGCATGACTGGTGCATTTCCCGCCAACTGTGGTGGGGTCACCAGATTCCCGCGTGGTACTGCGACGAGTGCGGCCACATCAACGTCAAGCGCGAAGACCCCACCGAGTGCGAAAAGTGCGGCTGCAAGCACCTGACGCGCGAAGAGGACGTGCTCGACACCTGGTTCTCTTCCGCGCTCTGGCCGTTCTCCACGATGGGCTGGCCCGATAAGGACGCAGCAGACCTCAACTACTGGTATCCCACGTCCGTTATGGTCACGGGCTATGATATTATCTTCTTCTGGGTCGCGCGCATGATCTTCTCCGGCATGGAGCAGATGAAGAAGGAGCCGTTCAAGACCGTCTTCATCCACGGCCTCGTCCGCGACGACAAGGGCCGCAAGATGTCCAAGTCGCTCGGCAACGGCATCGACCCGCTGGAGATGGCCGAGAAGTACGGCGCGGACGCGCTGCGCTTCAACCTCATCACCGGCAACTCCCCGGGCAACGATATGCGCTTCTACGTCGAAAAGTGCGAGGCGATGCGCAACTTCTGCAACAAAATCTGGAACGCGAGTCGCTTCGTGATGATGAACCTGACGATCGACCACGTGGAGCTGCCCGAAAAGCTGGAGCTCGAGGACAAGTGGATCCTCTCGAAGCTCAATACGCTCATCCGCGAGGTCACGGACAACATGGACGCCTTCGAGCTCGGCGTCGCGTCCGCGAAGATCTACGACTTCATCTGGGACAACTACTGCGACTGGTTCATCGAGCTGACGAAGAACCGTCTCAACAGCGACGATCCCGCCGCGCGCGAGAACGCGCAGAACGTCCTCTGCTATGTCCTCATCGAGACGCTCAAGCTGCTCCACCCGTTCATGCCGTTCATCACCGAGGAGATCTGGCAGGCGCTGCCGCACGAGGGCGAGTTCCTGATGCTCTCCAAGTGGCCGGAGTACAACGAAAAGTTCAGCTTCCCCGCCGAGGAGGAGGCGATGCAGACCGTCATTGAGGCCATCACCGCTATCCGTGCCCGCCGCAACGAGATGAACGTCGCCCCGTCGAAGAAGGTGCACTACACCGTTTCGACCGCGAATGAGGCGAGCTTCACCGCCGGTATCCCGTTCTTTACGCGCCTTGCCTCCGCAAGCGATGTGACGATCGTTCCGGCTGACGCCGCCATCGACGCAGACGGCAAGGTCGAGGTCGACACCCACGCCGCGCGTATCTTCATGCCGCTTGCAGAGCTGGTCGACTTTGAAAAGGAGCTTGCGCGCATCGCCAAGGAGAAGGCAAACGCCGAAAAGCAGCTCGCCGGCATCGAGAACAAGCTGAGCAATCAGGGCTTCCTTGCCAAGGCGCCCGAGGCCGTTGTGAACGGCGCGCGTGCCGACGCGGAAAAGCTCCGCGCGCTCATTGAGAAGCTCGACGCTTCCGCTGCCGCAATGAAGAAATAAGACGATCTTACAACATCAAAAAAGAGGGACTTCTCTTTCGAAAGAGAAGTCCCTCTTTTTACTGTTTTATGCCTGCTCCCACTCAAATCTGACGCGCAGGCGGCGCTTGGGCCGCGCTTGCGCAGTGAAAAAATCCCGATCGCGCACGACACTGCCGGTGCGCAGCGTGGAGAGTAGAAACCCGAGCTGCGTCATGTTGACCAGCAGCGTTCTGAGACCGAAGGTGAACAGCGGGAAGGCAGCCCCGCCTCCGAGCGGAAGCAGCGTGAGGTCAGAGAGAAGGTAGGCGAGCGCCTGCGCGCTGAACGACAGAAGAACTGCGTAGGAAACGAGGCGGGCAAGCATACTCTCCTGCCTGCGGCAGCGGCGGAAGGCGAGAACAAGCAGCGCCGTCAGCAGCGTGACGAGTGCGATGAGTGCCAGCCAGCCGCAGCGGTGGACGAGCAGTGTCAGTGCGTGCGCCTGTAAGTCGACCATGCCGAAGCCCTCCCAGCGGGCAAGGTGCTGTGCGCTGTACGGTCCAACGCCGCCCGGACCAATAAATTTGGCATTTTGCAGCAGTTCACGCAGCACAACGGTTTGATAGCCGTGTCCGTCAATGTAGGGGTAAGGATCAAGTACAATGGCGAGCTGACGCGCAAACCAGCTTGCACCGAGAACGAGAACCGACGCCGTGCAGGCAGCGAGCGGGAGGGCAGCGAGCAGCGTTTCCCACTTTGCGCCAAGACCAAGCCAACCGCTGTGGGCACAGAAAATGAGCAGCGCGCCGTTGCAGAGAAACAGGAAGCTCAGATCAGTAAGGCTTGGGATCTGTAAGCAGAACAGAAGCTGTACTGCAAGGGCGGTAAGGGCAGCGAAAATGCCCAGGCCGCGCCGCCCGCGCAGCGCGTAGAGCAGCACAGCGAACATCAGCGGGAGCAACGGCGGCAGACCGCGCAGGAGGATATGTGTCGAAACATAGGTGTGGCGGAAGAGCCAGAACCCACCGAGAGGTAGCAGGCTGAGCAGTACGAGCGCAGCGTGGAACACAAGCGCAAGCGGCAGGGCGAAGCGCCCGAGCAGCGTAAAATCAAGAAAATACGCCGCGAGCAGCGCTGCCGTACCGAGCAGCAGCGCCACGCTCTGATGCACAGCAAAATAGGACAATTCGTAGTCACGAAAGCTTACAAGCGCGGTGAACGCAAGCCCTGCAAGCGCGATGAGTGCCGCGAGCGCAAAAAGAAGCTTTGGTGTTTTCGGACGGTGAACACGGTCGAGTGCCGTGCCGATCTCATAGGGATCGCCTGTCAAACGCAGCGATTCCGCGGCGGCTGCGGCCTCGTCCATGCCGCCTGCCATCAGTGCGTCACGCTGGTCACAGAGGTGGGTCAGAAGTTCGTCTTCAACGAGAGGACGCGCCGCTTTCCATCGCAGCTGCTCAGCCGCGGTGCGGGCAAAGTGTGTGAAAGTCTCAGGCAGAACCAAGACAGCCGCCTCCTCTCAGCACGCGGTCGACCGCGGCGGTAAATTCCGTCCATTCCTCTTCCTTTTCGCGCAGCAGCGCGCGGCCCTTGCGCGCTAAATGGTAGTAGCGGCGCGGACGCGCTGCATCCTCGTCCTTTTCGTAGGAAATGATCAGCTCCTTTTCTTCGAGTGAATGCAGCAGGGGATAGAGCGTGCCGGTCTTGAGCGCGAAGGCGTGATCGGAGCGGCGGGCAAGCTCTTCGATCATCTGATAGCCGTACATGTCCTGCCCATCGAGCAGCTTGAGCACCAGCATCGTTGTGCTGCCCGCGAGCAGACTTTTGTCCATTGACATGAAAAACACCCCCTAATAGGTAGATTCCCTACATAGTAGATTATCTACATAATATTCGGGCAGGAGAGAATTGTCAAGGGAAAAACAAAAGATTGAAAAAAAGAAAGGATTTTGCTATGCTGTAAAAAATGACAATAGGGGGGGATTTTCATGAACAGGATCACACTCGGCAAGACGGGACTGGTCATTGAGAAAAACGGGTTTGGCTGTCTGCCCATTCAGCGCATCAGCGAGCAGGACGCGGTGAAGCTGCTGCACAAGGCGTATGACGGCGGCATCAACTTTTTTGATACGGCGCGCGCCTATTCTGACAGTGAGCAGAAGGTCGGCGCGGCGTTCTCGACGATGCGCGACAAAATCGTGCTGGCGACAAAGACCGGCGCGCAGACGGCGGAGGAATTCTGGAAGGATCTCGAAACGAGCCTGCGCACGCTCAAGACCGATTATATCGATCTCTATCAGTTCCACAACCCGGCCTTCTGCCCGAAGCCGGGCGGGGAGGACGGCCTTTACGACGCGGCGCTTGAGGCGAAGAAGCAGGGCAAGATCCGCCACATCGCCATCACGAACCACCGCCTCACCGTGGCGCACGAGGCCATCGACTCGGGCCTCTACGAGACCTTGCAGTTTCCGTTCAGCTACCTCGCGGGCGAGCAGGAGATGGAGCTCGTCAGAAAGTGCCGCGAAACAAACATGGGCTTTATCGCCATGAAGGGCATGGCGGGCGGACTCATTCGCGACGGCTTCACGGCTGCTGCCTGGATGGCACAGCAGGAGGGCGTGGTGCCCATCTGGGGCGTGCAGCGCGAGAGCGAACTGGACGAGTTTTTGCAGTGCATCCGAGACGGTATCGAGCTGACCGATGCGCGCAAGGCGCGCATCGAGCGCGACCGCAAAGAGCTTTGCGGCGATTTCTGCCGCGGCTGCGGCTACTGCATGCCGTGCCCTGCGGGCATTGAGATCAACCAGTGCGCGCGTATGTCGCTCATGCTGAGAAGAGCACCAGCTGCGGAATGGCTCACCGAGGAATGGCAGCAGAAAATGCACCAGATCGAGCAGTGCCTCCACTGCGGACACTGCATGTCCAAGTGCCCCTACGGACTCAATACGCCTGCGCTGCTGGAGGCAAACTACAAGGACTACTGGGAAGTGCTGGCTGCGAGCCGCGCGGAGAAAAAATGAATCTGGATTTTTCAGAGCGATACGCGGCTCGACCGCTGACGGCGTCAGACGCAGATGCGATCCTGACCCTCTGCGCAGAGAATGAGCAGTTTTACCGCTACCACCCGCCGCTTGCAACGAAGGAGAGCGTTTTAGAGGATCTTTCGGCGCTGCCGCCCGGGAAGAGCGCGGCGGACAAGCACTACCTCGGCTTTTTCGACGGGGAAACGCTTGTTGCCGTGTTGGATCTCATTTTGGATTACCCGCAGGAGGGGACAGCTTATCTCGGCTTTTTTATGACGAAGAAAGCCGTGCAGGGGCGCGGCATCGGCTCGGCGCTGATCGGCGAATTACTGGACGAACTGCGCGAAGAGGACTTTCGCAGGGTGCGCCTTGCGGTCGACCGGGGCAATCCGCAGAGCAAGGCTTTCTGGGAAAAGAACGGCTTTGCGCTGATGGGCGAGGAAGTGCCGCACAACGCGTCGGCCTATCTCCCGATGGAAAGGAAAATCTAAAAGTGAAAGAAACCGCCGCTGTGCAGAGAATGCTGCGCAGCGGCGGTTTTCATTTTTTGAGATTATTTCAATTCGTAAGTCCAATCTTCACCGTCCTGGCGGTAGAACAGCTCGCTGAGATCATCTTCTTCAAACACGCGGAGAAGGTCGAGCATGTCGGAAGACGCAAGATCGAGCGAGGGGAGACCGGCGAGCTCCGCCCACCAGACCTCGCCCTCGTCGGAAGAGCGCAGCGTTCCGGTGAACTGCTCCGCGCGATAGAGCAGCACGACATGACGCACGCCGTCTTCGCACCAGTCCTTGATCCCGCACAGGCGCGGAGAGGAGATCGTCAGACCTGTCTCCTCCTGAACCTCACGAATGACGGAATCTGTAAAGGATTCACCCTTTTCAACATGACCGCCCGGAAAAGCAACGCCTGGCCAGTTGGGATCTGTGCGGTTCTGCACCAAAACCTTGCTGCCGCGGCGGAGCACGCACATATTCATCAGTTCGACGGGCTCAGAGCGTTTCATGTACAACACGTCCTTTTGGGTTTGAAAACTTGCTTGCTATCCATGACTACTGCGCACTGTGCGGCACCTTCGCCTTGGCGCTGAGCTTGTCGGCGCGGACAGCAAAGACTTCGACCGCGCGGGCCTGCTGCTCGGTGAATTTGTCCTCGCGGCCCGCCATGTGGCGCATGAGGGCGGTCAGCGCGGCGAGCTTTTCTTCACCGTCCAAAAATTCGACATGGCCGACGCCGGTGACGGAGGCGAAGTAGTATCCGCATTGGCAGGCGACATCGTGCTCGTCGAGCGCACCGCGGCAGTCCATTTCAAAGGCGACGGTCGGATTTTTGCGCAGAATGTCGAGCTTACGGCCTTCGCGTGCGCTGTGACAGAAGAACGAGAACGCACCGCTTTCACAGACATAGCCGAAATTCAGCGGCAGAAGATACGGCACTCCATCGTCTACCATGGCAAGATGGATCACTTTACAATCGTTGATAATGGAGAGAATTTCGCCCAGATCGGTGATCTCGCGGTCACTTCTTCGCATGGGAGGTCCTCCTTTGATCGGTTTCCTCATTTTACAGGGCGGAAGCGCAGATGTCAAGGCGACGCGGCAAAGAAAAATCAAAATACCGGCGGTCTTCGACAAAAAAACGGCAGGAGGACAGGCTATACTTTGAGAAACGAAAGGGAAAACGCTTGAAAGAAACGGAGGGAGAACAATGGAGGTCATTTCGTCGGGCGATGCGCGCGAGCTGACGCTCACGCTGCGCGGAGAACTCGACCACCACGGGGCGAAGGAAGTGATGCAAAAGCTCGAATGGGAACTGGACAGCGCGCTGCCGGTCAAGCTGACGCTGGATTTTTCCGGTGTGAGCTTTATGGACTCGTCGGGGATCGCCGTGGTGATGCGCGCGCTCAAACGCATGCGTGCTATGGGCGGCAGCGCGGCGCTCAGAAACGTTCCACCGCAGGCGGGAAAAGTGTTTACCGCCGCGGGAATTTTCCGCATCGTACCGCTTGAGGAGGGGGAAAAGAGCGATGAAAGTAAAACCGAATAACTACATAGCCATCGAATTTCCGAGCCGCAGCGTGAACGAGGGCTTGGCGCGCGCCGCGGTCGCGGCGTTTGCCGCGCAGCTCGACCCGACGCTCGACGAGCTCGGTGACATCAAGACCGCCGTGAGCGAGGCGGTGACGAACGCCATCGTCCATGCCTATCCGCAGGAGATCGGCAAGATCGCGCTGCGCGCGAGCATTTTTGACGGGAACCTGCTTGAGATCACCGTGCGCGACTGGGGCTGCGGCATTGCAGATGTGGAAAAGGCGCGCGAACCGCTTTACACGACCGGTGGAGAAGAGCGCAGCGGCATGGGCTTTACGATCATGGAGAGCTTTATGGATTCGCTCGCTGTGCGCTCGAAAAACGGCAAGGGTACGGTCGTGACGATGAAGCGCAGGATCGCGCTGCGCACGGCGCGCCGATGAACGCCGCGCCGGAATTGCTCGAGGCCGCGGCGCAGGGCGACGAGCAGGCCTGCGAGCAAATGCTACGCGAGAACAGCGGCCTTATCTGGAGCATCGTGCGGCGCTATTACGGCCGCGGCGTGGAGCCGGACGACCTGTATCAGCTCGGCTGCCTCGGATTTATCAAGGCAGTAAAGGGATTTGACTTTGCATTCGGAACGCAGTTTTCAACCTATGCTGTGCCGAAGATCGCAGGGGAGATCCGGCGTTTTCTGCGCGACGACGGTGCAATCAAGGTCAGCCGCTCGCTGCGCGAGCAGGCGGCGATGGTTTTTACAGCGCGCGAAAGACTGAAAAATGCGTTGGGACGCGAACCGGCGCTCTCCGAGCTTTCTGAAGAGACCGGGCTGAGCGCCGAGGAGATCGCGCAGTGCGAACTGGCGGTGGCCGCGCCGGACAGCTTGCAGCGCGAGACCGGCGACGGCCTGACGCTTGAGGGGGCGCTGGGCGGGGAATCGCCCGAGGAGGGGCTCATCGAGCGCATTGCGCTGCGCGAAGCTGTTGACCGTTTGCCCGAGCGCGAGAAAATGACGATCCTGCTGCGCTTTTTTAAGGGGCTGACGCAGGAGCAGGCGGCGCGCCTTCTGGGGGTGTCGCAGGTGCAGGTATCGCGCCTGGAGCGCCGGGCGATCGAGAAGCTGCGGCTGGCACTTTCGGACGCGCTTTAAAAAAGGACTCGTCCTGAAATTCGGTCATTGTGGCCCAGTAGCGCTTGGGCATGTGCGTCATGCGGAGCATTTCGTTTTTGCGCGCTTCGATGGCAATGGTGTCATAAAAGCGGCGCCAAAGGCGGCGATAACCCGCCTCTTCTTCATCGGGTTGTGCCATTTCGAAGCGCTCGAGCGGTATGATGCGCGATACGCCGCCACTGTAGAGCAGTGCCTCGCGGTGCGTGCGATCGTAAAGGAAAAATACTTCACTGTGATAACGCTCACAGAAGTGGCGGCGCAGCATGGGCAGTACGCGGTTTTTCGGTTCGATTTCTGCGCCGAGCACACCGTCAAAGTCGGAAAAGCGGGTAAAGCCGCGAAACTGCTCGACCTCGCTCGACAGATGCCGCACGGCCTTGAGCAGCGGCAGATAGGTGTCGTCGCTCAGGCGCGAGAGCAGCGGTGCGCCTTCGCGGTAGAATTTGACAATGAAACGGTAAATGGACATCTCCTTGTCGGGGAGGCAGGTGAGGAATGCGCGGCGCAGGAACGGGCCGACATCGGGACTCCTTCGGTAAAGACTGCGGTAGATACGCTGCGCGTGCGCGCGGTCGGTCACGACCGCGCGGATCTCAAATAATGACGGTTCTTCGTCCCCATCGTGCAGGATCGCGGTGGGGCGTTCTTTTTTTGTGTAGCTTTCAAACACGCAGCACAGGAGCCCTTCGAAGCTGCCATCATATTGATAGATGATCTCGCGCCATGCCATGGGTTCCTCCTTCAGCCGACCTGGTCGAAAAGTGATAGCTGCTGCACTTCGGCCTGCGGCAGCGCGCGGCGCTCTACGGCCATGAGATTTTGCAAAATGCTCTCCTGCGACAGCCTGAGCGGCGCAGCGCAGCGCCCGCCGCAGGTGAGAAAGTACTGCGCGCGTTTCATCACAACGCCGAGTTTTTGAAGATCTTCGGCGCGCAGCGCACCTGAGCGGCGCGCGACCAAAATGCGCTTGGCGCTCACAACGCCGACACCCGGCACACGCAGCAGGGCTTCATAGTCTGCGCGGTTGACTTCAACAGGAAAAAACTCGGGGTGACGCAGCGCCCAACAGCACTTGGGGTCGAGATCGGGATTAAAGTCCGGCGCGCTGTCATCGAGCAGCTCGTTTGCACGAAAGCCGTAAAACCGAAGCAGCCAGTCGGCCTGATAAAGCCGGTGTTCGCGCAGCAGCGGCGGCTTGGTGTCGAGCGCGGGCAGGAGCGTGTTCTCTACGACCGGCACATAGGCCGAGTAGAAAACACGCTTGAGGCGGTAGGAATCATAGAGCGCCTGCGTGAGGTTTAGAATATGCAGGTCGCTCTCCTTCGTTGCGCCGACGATGAGCTGGGTGCTCTGTCCCGCAGGGGCGAAGCGCGGCGCGTGCTTGTATTTGACAAGCTCCTGCCGGCTTTGCTTCGCGCGGTCGCGGATCTGCGTCATCGGGCGCAGGATCGCCTGCCTGGTCTTGTTCGGAGCAAGCAGCTTGAGTCCCGCCTCGCTCGGCAGCTCGATGTTCACGCTCAG
>OLPA01002156.1_pt1 | contig 15118 bp, 12 predicted proteins | sample 1672811 | NCBI WGS metagenome assembly OLPA01 (sample SAMEA3136726, study PRJEB25190) | human gut metagenome | biome: human gut; feature: human-associated habitat; material: faeces | place: Austria | collected 2013
TGCGGCGGGGCAGGATCTTGGAGCGCTCGGAGATGAAGCGGCGCAGCTTGGCGGCGTCCTTGTAGTCGATGTGCTCGCACTTGTCCACGCAGAACTGGCAAACCTTGCGACGCTTGCGGCCATTGCCGCGAGGCGCTCTATTTTCACGTTCCATAGCCATGGAAAAATTCCTCCTTTATAGATTGGTGTACCCCGAGGGTACGAATCAGAACGGCAGGTCGCCGTCCTCGTCTTCGATCTCGGAAAAGCCGCCGGTGCCGCTGCTCACAGGAGCAGAGAATCCGCCGCCCATGGAAGGAGCGGCATAGTCGCCGGCCGGCGCGGCGCCGTCCCGCTTGGAGTCGCCGAAATACACGTTTTCGGCCACGACTTCAGCGCTGCGGCGGTTGTTGCCGTCCTTGTCCTTCCAATCCCGAATCTGCAGGCGACCCTCCACGATGGCCATGCGGCCCTTGGTGAAGTACTTGGACACGAACTCGGCGGTGTTGCGCCAAGCGACCACGTCGATAAAGTCCGTGCTCTTCTCGCCGTTTTGGGACTTGAAATCCCGATCGACTGCCAGAGTGAAGCCGGTCACGGCCGTGGAGCTGGCAGTCCTGCGCAGCTCGGGATCTCTGGTCAGGCGACCCATGATAATGATCTTGTTCAGCATTCTTGTGCCTCCCTTACTCGTCCTTGCAGACGATCATGGAACGCATAATGCCCTCGGTAATGCCCAGGATACGATCCAGCTCCTTGGGGAACTCGGGAGCGCTGGTGAAGCTCATCAGCACATAGTAACCCTCGGTCTTGTAGTCGATGGCGTAAGCAAGACGACGCTTGCCCCACTCGTCCACGACCACGTCGGAACCGTTCTGCTCAGCCAGAGTCCGGAACTTTGCCACGGTAGCGGCAATAGCCTCCTCACCCTGTGCAGGGTCGATGATGTAAACGACCTCGTAGTTGGCAGAAATTTTAGCCATACTTTTGCACCTCCTTCTGGTCTTATGGCCCTCACTTTCTGTGAGAGCAAGGATTTGCCCGCATAATGCAAGCCTTATTATTGTACTTGATTTTTGTCAAAAGTCAAGGCTTTTTTCCTGAAATCAAATATTTTTTAAGAAAAACGTGCGCTTGGGCTGCCTGCCATTGACGGAAAAAACGAGCCGCCTGCCGACGACCCGTTTTTCTGTCATTCTCTGCGCATCCGGTTTTTGAAAAAAGCCACTCGCGGCAGACGCCACAAGAGCAGTGCTCCCAGCCCGTAACAGGCCAAGGCTTCCCCCGCCGCAACGGAGGCTCCGTTTGCCAGAAAGGCGACCCCGAAGGCGCCCGTGAAGCCCACCTGCTCCCAGGCCAGCATGCCGCCCACCAGAAGCCCGTTGCAGACCACCGGCGGCAGCGGCGCCAGCCACTTTTTGCCGCATTTCGATGTCAGAAACGCCGCCAGCAGCGTGGCCAGCGAGCCTACCACGATGTCCACCAGCCCGTAGGGGCTGAGGAGATTGGTGATGAGGCAGCCAGCAAACAGACCCCACACCGTTTCCGGAAAGAAGAAGGGCAGCACGCACAGCGCCTCGGAAAACCGGCACTGCACCGTCCCGAAGGTCACGCCGAACACGGAACCGAATAGCGACAGCACGGCGTAGGCCGCGCCCACGACAGCGGCGGTGGTGAGGTGTTGAACGGTCATTTTTTTCATGGTGAAAGCCTCCCATTTTTTGTTTAGAGAACGGCGCAAGGCCGAACGAACGCCGCAGGCGGCGCTTGGACAGGGTGTGGAAACCTGTCGAGAGGTAGTATAGCACAAAAGCAGAATATTGCAACCGTTTTTCCGAGCTTTGCGGGGGGTGTGCTTTTGCATGGGGAGGGGGACGGATTGCAATGACAGAGTTTGGGGGTGCGGCGGTCAGTCGGCGGCGGCACACATGGGTGCCGCCCTACGGGAGATAACAGGGGGGCGGCGAATCGGGCGGGGTAGAACCCCGCCCCTACGCATGGATCGGGGGTGCGGTATGTATTGGCGGCGGTGTGAGGGCACCCCGCCCTACGGAGGCGGAACAAGGAGTGCGGTGGGGGCGGGTCGTCGAGGACGCCGACCCCTACGGGTGCATAACAAATGGTGCGTCGGTTGTCGGCGGCAGGGTGAGGGCACCCCACCCTACGGGGGCATATCAAGGGGTGCGGTGAAACGGGTCGTCGAGGACGCCGACCCCTACGAAAGCATTGCGGGGAGTGCGGTGCGTGGGGAGTACGGATTGCCACACCAGCGTGCGCGCTGGTTCGCAATGACATATTATTTTGGGGCAGCGCGGGGCAGGCGGGGGCGGCGGGACGGAAAATTTTTTTGAAAAAAATCCGGTGTTGCACGGAAATGGGCAACAGGGAGGGCAACGAAGGGCGGTTTATGAGGGAAAGGTGAAAACGAAAAAAGGAGGTTTTGGTCATGGCCGAAATGGAAACGGCGACCTTGCAGAAGCCCCGAATCGGGGCGGAGGAGGTGCGTCAGGCGGCGCAGATCCTGAAAAAATACAAGCAGGGCAAGGCGCATCTGGAGAGCCGCATCATCGACAACGAGCAGTTCTGGAAAATGCGGCACTGGCAGCAGATGGAGAAAAACGGGCAGGGCGGCAACCCCGCCGACCCCCAGCCTACCAGCGGCTGGCTGGTGAACTGCATCCTCTCCAAGCACGCGGATGCCATGGACTGCTATCCGGAGCCTACGGTGCTGCCCCGCGAGGAGGGCGACCGCATGGAGGCGGGGAAGCTGACGAAGATCTTGCCCGTGGTGCTCAAGCAGAACCAGTTCAAGCGGACGTACTCCGACGCCTGGTGGTACAAGCTCAAGAGCGGCTGCGCCGCCTACGGCGTGTTCTGGGACGCCGGCAAGCTGGGCGGACTGGGGGACATCGCCATCCGGCGCATGGATCTTTTGAACCTGTTCTGGGAGCCGGGGGTGCGGGACATTCAGGACTCGGAGAACTTTTTTTCCACGGAGCTGGTGAGCAACGCTCAGCTTTTGCGCATGTACCCGCAGCTGGAGGGGAAGCTGGGGGGCGGCAGCTTCACCGTGAGCCGGTTCCTCTACGACGACACCGTGGACACCTCGGACAAGTCCTTGGTGGTGGACTGGTACTACCACACCTCGGACGGCGGGCGGAAGGTGCTGCAATACTGCAAATTCGTGGGGGACACGGTGCTCTACGCCACGGAAAACGACTGGCAGACGCCTACGGAGCAGCGCGTGACGGGGGTGGATGAGAGCGGCGAGCCGATCCTGGAGGAGGTGCCGGTGGGGCTGCCCATGTACAGGCGGGGCTGGTATGACCACGGGAAGTACCCCTTCGTGTTCGACGTGCTGTTTCCCGAGGAGGGGACGCCCTGCGGGTACGGGTACATCGACCTGTGCAAGTCGCCCCAGAAGCAGATCGACCTGATGAATCAGGCCATTCTCAAAAACACGCTGGCGGCGGCGACACCGCGATTCTTCGTGCGGGCCGACGGGGCGGTGAATGAAAACGAATACGCCGACTGGACCAAGCCCTTTGTCCACACCAACGGCAATCTGGGCAGCGACTCCATTGCCCCTATCCACACGGCGGGGCTGGACAGCGTGTACGTGGCCATTCTCCAGAGCAAGATCGCGGAGATGAAGGAGACGGCGGGAAACCGCGACGTGGCCAACGGGGGCGTGGCCTCCGGCGTGACGGCGGCCACGGCCATAGCTGCCCTGCAGGAGGCCGGCGGGAAGCTCTCGCGGAACATGATCGACGACGGGTATGAGGCGTTTTCCGACGTGGTGACGCTGTGCATTGAGCTGATAAGGCAGTTTTACAGCCTGCCGAGGCAGTTCCGCCTGCTGGGAGGCGAGTTTGCCAGCTACGACAACGCGGGCTTGCAGCCGGTGGCCATGAGCGACGGGGTGGAGGTGTCCTATCGGGTGCCCACCTTCGACCTGGAAATTTCCGCGCAGCAGGAAAACCCCTACAAGACCATGGAATATAACCAGTTTGCCCTGCAGCTGTTCCAGATGGGTTTTTTCCGCGACGACATGGCGCAGCAGGCGCTGCGGTGTCTGGAGCTGATGGACTTTAAGAACAAGGATATGGTCATGGCCATGCTCCAGAACGGACAGACCCAGCAGCAGGAGATCCAGCGGCTGCGGGGGCAGCTGCTGCAGGCGGCGGCGGTGGTGGACGAGGCCAAGGGCACGAATCTCGCGGAGCAGCTGGCGCAGAAGTTCGGCGCGGCACCCAGAAGCGGCAAGAGCGGCGGCGCGGGCTGGAAGGGCGAGAAGCTGTCCGCCATGGAGTGCACCAGACGAAACGCACGGCAGGCGGTAAGCCCCAGATGATACGGGTGACGGCGGAGCCGGAGCGGCTGACGGTACAGGGGCACGCGGGCTTTGCGCCCAGAGGGCAGGACATCGTGTGCGCGGCGGTGTCGGCGCTGATGCTGGCGCTGTCCATCCGGCTGTATTACCGCTATAACACGCTGAACCTCGACGAGATCATCGCACTTTCGGGAAAGGAGGAGGTCTAACGTGCAGTTCGTTCAGAACTTTCCTTTCTTCAGCATCCTGCTGACGCTGATGGGCGCGGTTGCCAGCTCGGTGATGAGCGGCAAGCGCGCGCGGCACACGACGCTGCTCCTGATGGCGGCGAATCTGGCGTTCACCGTGAGCGTGATGATCTACACGCTGCAAACGGGCGACAGCTACGCCTACAAGATGGGCCACTTCCCCGCGCCGTGGGGCAACGAAATCCGCGTCGGCGTGCTGGAAACGGTGTCGCTGACGGTGTTCCTGCTGGTCATACTCTTCTCCTTTTTGGGCGGCATGCGCCGCTCGGAGAAGGATATTGAGCCGACCAAGTATAATATCTATTGCATCCTGACCGATTTGACCATGCTCTCGCTGATCGCGCTGGTCTACACCAACGACCTGTTCACCGCGTTCGTGTTCATCGAGATCAACACGCTGGCGGCCGCCGGTCTGGTGATGATGCGCCAGCATGGCCGCGCGCTGGTCGCGGGCGTTCGATACATGATGATGAACCTGCTCGGTTCGAGCCTGTTCCTCATCGGCATCGTCATCCTCTACACGATCACCGGCCATCTGCTGATGGTCAACATCCACGAGCGCATCGTCGAGCTGGCGGCGAGCGGCCAATACCACGTGCCGCTGACGGTGGTGGTCAGCCTCATCAGCGTCGGCCTCGCGATGAAGTGCGCGCTGTTCCCGTTTGACAAGTGGCTGCCCGCCGCCTATTCCAACAGCACGCCGAGCGGATCCGCGATGCTCTCCAGCATCGTCTCCAAGGGCTACATCTTCCTGCTGATTAAGGTGTATGTGCGCGTCATCGGCTTTGACGTGATCCGCTCGCTGGGCATCTGCGACGTGCTGTTCATCTTCGGCGCCATCGGCATGGTGGCCGGTTCGGTCAACGCCATGCGCGCCAAGACGACCCGCATGATGGTGGCGTATTCCTCCGTCGCGCAGATCGGCTACATCTTCGCCGCGCTGGGGCTGGGCAACGAGCTGGGCATGCTCTGCGCGCTCTGGCACATGCTGGCGCACTCGGCGACGAAATCCATGCTGTTCATCTCCGCGCACACGCTGGATCACGCCTCCGGCGACACGCACCTGCGCAAGGATCTTCGCGGCGGCTTCTACCGCAGCCCGCTGGCGGCGGCCGCCTTCACGCTGGGCGCGGCGAATCTGGTCGGCGTGCCGATGCTGAGCGTGTTCGTCACCAAGGTGACGATGGCGCAGGCGGCGGTGATGACCGGCGGGCGGCACACGGTCATCGCCCTGTGCGCGCTGGCGATTTCCACGCTGCTCAACGCCTATTACTTCCTGGGCACGACGATGCAGCTTTATATCCCGGATCACGAGCACCCGGAGCGCAACGGCCGCGTGAAGATCAACGTCTACGCGGCCGCGGGGCTGATCGGTTTTATGGCGCTCAACCTTACGCTTAGTTTCTGCGCGCAGGGCATTTTCGGCGCCCTGCTTGATGGCCTGACCCGATTTGCATAAGAGACGAGGAGGAAAACAACCGTGAACATTCTGCTGATTCTGGCGATCTTCTGGCCTGCGCTTGCGGGGCTGGTCATCTTCCTGACGCCCGGCTGCAAGGAAAACAAGCGGCTGCGCGGCCGCGCGGTCAACGCGGCGCTGGCGGTCGAGCTGGCGCTGACGCTTGCGATGTGCATGGGGCAGGGCACGAAAATGGTGCTGCTGAACATGACCCCGACCCTGCGGATTGAAATGAACGTGGACATGACGGGCTGCATCTTCGCCGTGCTGATGAGCACGATGTGGCTGCTTTCCAGCGTGTTTGCCCGCGAATACATGGGGCACGACGGCCACGAGCGCCTGTATCAGGTGTTCTTCATGTGCGTGCTCTCCGCGCTGATCGGCCAGTGCTACGCCGGTTCGATGGTGACGCTGTACGTGTTCTACGAGCTGATGACGCTGCTCTCCGTGCCGATGGTCGTGCATGAGCGCACGCCGCAGGCCGTCGCCGCCGGCATCAAGTACCTCGTGTACTCGATCTTCGGCGCGATGCTGGGTCTGCTGGGCATCTTCTTCTTCAGCAACTATCTGGGCACGGTGACCTTTGTGCCGGGCGGCGTGGAGACCGCGGCGAGCGCGCCGAGCGGCCTGCTGCTCATCACGTTCCTGGTCATCATCGGCTTTGGCACCAAGGCGGGCATGTTCCCGATGCACGGCTGGCTGCCGACGGCGCACCCGGTTGCGCCCGCGCCGGCTTCCGCCGTGCTCTCCGGCGTCATCACCAAGGCCGGTGTGCTGGCCGTGCTCCGCGTGATCTATTATCTGGTCGGCGCGGACGTGCTGCGCGGCACGTGGGTGCAGAAGGGCTTTATGACCCTGACGCTCATTACCGTGTTCATGGGCTCGATGCTGGCCTATCGCGAGCCGCTGATTAAAAAGCGTCTGGCGTATTCCACCGTTTCTCAGGTGAGCTATGTGCTCTTCGGTCTGGCCTGCATGGTGCCGACCGCGTTTGAGGGCGCGATGCTGCACGTGGTGGCGCACTCCGTCATCAAGGACGCGCTGTTCCTGTGCGCGGGCGCGTTCATCCACCAGACCGGCAAGACCTATGTGCGCGACTTGCGCGGCATCGGCAAGGAAATGCCGATTACGACCTGGTGCTGGACGATCGCTTCCCTCGGCCTGATCGGCATCCCGCCGACGGGCGGCTTTGTCAGCAAGTGGGAGCTGGCGACCGGCTCTTTGCAGACCGGCCTTGCGGGCTTTGACGTCATCGGCCCGGTGATTCTGATTGTGTCCGCGCTGCTGACGGCGGCGTATCTGCTGCCCGTGACGATCAACGGCTTCTTCCCCGGCAGCGACTATGATTATTCTGGGCTCACCAACAAGGAGGGCGGCAAGCTGATGACCGTGCCGATGATTCTGCTGGCCATCGGCGTGGTTGTGACCGGCGTGTTCGCCCAGCCGCTGATCAACGCGATTGCCGTGGCGGCTGCGTCGGTGCTATAAGGAGTAAGAGAAAGTCATGTTAAGCCTTGCGGTTTTTCTTCCGATTGTGTGCGGTCTGCTGCTGCTCCTGCTGGGCAGGAGGGTCAGCCACCGCGCGCGTCAGGTGCTGGTGGAGACGGTGACGGTGGTCACCTCGCTGCTGGTGCTGTTCTGTCTGCTGAACAGGCGGGGGACGGCGTATACGCCGTTCTTCCTGCTGCAAAATCTGCCCATCCGCTTTGCGATTGACGGCGTGGGCAGCGTGTTTACGGCGATTGTCGCCTTCCTCTGGCCGCTGGCCGCGCTCTACGGCTTTGAGTACATGGAGCACGAGGGCGGCGAGAACCATTTCTTCGCGCTCTACACCGTCACCTACGGCGTGACGCTGGGCATTTCCACGGCGGCCAACATCCTGACGCTGTATTTCTTCTATGAATTTCTGACGCTCTGCACGCTGCCGCTGGTCATGCACGGCACACAGAAGCCCTCCGAGCACGCGGGCTACACCTACATGCTCTATTCCTTCTTCGGCGCGGCGCTGGCGTTTATCGGCGTGATGCTGGTGCTTTCCTACGGCGATGGCGGCGCGTTCACGATGGGCGGCGTGATGACCCAGGCGGCGGCCGAACACCCGACGATGGTGCAGCTGGGCTACCTGTGCGCGTTCCTCGGCTTCGGCGTGAAGGCGGCGGTCTTCCCGTTCCACGCATGGCTGCCGGAGGCCTCCGTCGCGCCGACCCCGGTGACGGCGCTGCTGCACGCGGTCGCCGTCGTCAAGAGCGGCGTATTCGCGATCATCCGCGTGACGTATTTCAGCTTTGGCGCGCAGGTGCTGCGCGGCACGGCGGCGCAGAGCATCGCGCTGCTGCTGGCGAGTGTGACGATCGTTTACGGCTCGACGATGGCCGTCAAGGAGCATCACTTCAAACGCCGCCTGGCGTATTCCACCGTGTCGAACCTGTCTTACATCGTGCTGGCGGCGAGCCTGATGACGCAGAGCGGCCTGACGGCCGCGCTGGCGCACATGCTTTTCCACGCGCTGATTAAGATCACGCTGTTCTTCTGCGCGGGCGCGGTGATGGTGAAAACCGGGCGCACGCAGATCGAGGATCTGCGCGGCCTCTCCCGCGTCATGCCGTTCACCTGCGCGGTGTATACCGTCGGCGCGATTTCGCTGATGGGCACGCCGCTGCTGCCGGGCTTTGTGAGCAAGTGGCTCATCGGCTCGGCGGCGATTGAGACGGGCACGGCGATGGGCATGGTCGGCGTGGCGGCGCTGCTGGTTTCCGCCGTGCTGACGGCCATCTACCTGATGGGCCCGGCGATGTCGATGTATTTCCGCCCGCTGGAGGGCATGGAGAAGGTTGTCAGCTGCGACCCCGGCCTGCGCATGAAACTGCCGTTCGCGGTGCTGACGGCGGCCATCGTGCTCTGCGGCCTGTTCTCCGACCCGATTATCACGCTGCTGGCGAAGCTCTCCGCCGGCGTGATGTGAAAAAGGGGGAAAACGATATGATGTTGTTGTTTCTCGTGTTTTTCCCGATGGCGGCGGCGGTTTGCAGCTATCTGATCGGTCGAAAGGATAAAAAGCTGCGCGACCATGCCGTGCAGATCTTCTGCCTGATCGAGTTCGCGGTCGCGGCCGCGGCGATGGGGCTTGTCGTTGCGGGAAAAGAGCTTTCTGCCGCGATTCCGGGCTTCTGCGGCTTCGGGCTGAGCTTTCAGCTCGACGGCTTCCGCGCGCTGTATGCGCTGGTGGCGGGCGTGATGTGGCTGATGACCTCGCTGCTTTCCGGCGATTATTTCGCGCATCACTACCGCAACCGCAACCGGTATTATTTCTTCTTCCTGCTGACGCAGGGCGCGACGGTGGGCGTGTTCCTCTCCGCGGATCTGTTCACCACGTTCATCTTCTTTGAAATTATGAGCTTCACCTCGTACACGTGGGTCGCGCACGACGAAACGCCGGGCGCGATGCGCGCGGCGGAAACGTATCTGGCGGTCGCGATCATCGGCGGCATGGTGATGCTGATGGGCCTGTTCCTGCTGTGGAACGCGGTCGGCACGCTGACGATCTCCGAGCTCTACGAGGCGGCGAAGGCCTGCCCGCGCAAGGGCACGATCTGGGCGGCGAGCATCTGCATCCTCTTCGGCTTCGGCGCGAAGGCGGGCATGTTCCCGCTGCACATCTGGCTGCCGAAGGCGCACCCGGTTGCGCCCGCGCCGGCCTCCGCGCTGCTCTCCGGCATCCTCACCAAGTCCGGCATTTTCGGCGTGATCGTCGTTTCGGCGAACATCTTCCGCGCGAGCACGGCGTGGGGCAACATGCTCCTCGTGCTCGGCCTGATTACGATGCTGGGCGGCGCGGTGCTGGCGGTGTTTTCCATCAATCTCAAGCGCACGCTCGCCTGCTCCTCGATGAGCCAGATCGGCTTCATCCTGACGGGCATCGCGATGGGCTGTCTGCTGGGCGAGGAGAACGCGCTGGCGGCGCGCGGCGCGCTGCTCTACATGGTCAACCATTCGCTCTTCAAGCTGGTGCTGTTCATGGCGGCGGGCGTGGTGTATATGAACCTGCACAAGCTGAACCTGAACGACGTGCGCGGATTCGGCCGCAAAAAGCCGATTCTGCATTTCGCGTTCCTGATGGGCGCGGTCGGCCTGATGGGCGTGCCGGGCTTCTCCGGCTACGTCTCCAAGACGCTGATTCACGAGGGCATTGTGGAATACGCCGAGCTGCTCGCGGAGGAGGGCATGGGCGCGCTTGCGCTGCTCTACCGCGGCGCGGAATGGATTTATCTGTTCTCCGGCGGCCTGACCGGCGCGTATATGATCAAGCTCTACATCTGCCTGTTCTGGGAAAAGCACCCGACGCAGCAGATTGCCTACGAAGCGAAAAAGCCGTATATGGGCAAGCTCTCCGCGCTGGCGCTCCTTCTGAGCGCGGCGATTGTGCCGGCGCTGGGGCTCACGCCGAACCTGACGATGGACAAAATCGCGGATATCGCGGGCGGCTTCCTGAACGCGGCCGCGCCCGCGCACGCGGTGCACTATTTCTCGCTGACCAACATCAAGGGCGCCTGCATCTCGCTGGCAATCGGCCTGATCGTGTATCTGCTCTTCATCCGCACGAAGCTGATGAAGAAGGAGAACGGCGTGCGCGAATACATCGATCTCTGGCCGAGCTGGCTGGATATTGAGGATCGCCTCTATCGCCCGGCGATTGGCGGCCTGCTGGAGCTTGGCGGCCGGTTCGCGGGGCTGGGCAGCGAAACGACGCTGGAAACCTATGTGTATCGCCCGATGATCCGCGCGCTGACGCTGTTCTTCGCGGCGGTGTTCGGCTTCCTCGGCGGCCTGACGGACTTTGTGGCCGACCTCATCGCCCGCAAGGTGCTCTCCGCCAGAAGGAAGAAGCCGGAAAACCGCGTCGGCAACGCCGTGACCCGCGCCGTCGGCGGCGTGTTCGACGGTATGGTCGAGGGGCTGAACCAGACGGTTCTGCGCGGCCACCAGATCGAGCACCACGCGATGGCGAGAATCTCCGCCGCGTGGGACGGCGTGATGGACGCCATCAGCCAGATGAGCCACACGATGAGCTACGGCCTGCTGCTGTTCGGGCTGGGGCTGTGCGTGACGCTGCTGTATCTGATGTTCTATTGAGAATATGCCAAAAAAGCGCCGTTTTCCTTTTACGGGGAAAGCGGCGTTTTTGCGTGAAAACGGATTGACAGGAAGATTATAAGCCGTTAAAATATAATCTTGTGCAATATGAAATATTGATGATATGAACCCGTCAGAGAGAAGAGGAAGAAAATGGCGAATCCGGCTGAAAACAATGTGAAAAACGAATCTCCCGCGCAGGAGAATAAGATGGGCGTGATGCCCGTCGGCAAGCTGCTCTTTACCATGAGCCTGCCGATTATGATTTCCATGCTCGTGCAGGCGCTCTACAACGTGGTGGATTCCATGTTCGTGGCGCGCGTGAGCGAGAACGCGCTGACGGCGCTGAGCATGGCGTTCCCGATTCAGAACCTGATGATCGCGGTTTCGACGGGTCTGGGCGTCGGCCTGAACGCGGTGCTCTCCCGCGCGCTGGGCGCGAAGGACGAAAAGGGCGTGAACCGCGCGGCGACCAACGGCATCATGCTGCTGTTCATCTGCGGCCTTGTCTTCATGCTCGGCGGCGCGACGATCGTTCGCCCGTACTTTGAAATGCAGACGGATATCGCGGAAATCGTCGAGAGCGGCGTGGATTACACGACCATCGTGATGCTCGGTTCGATGGGCATTTTCATGCAGATCCTCTTTGAGCGCCTGCTGCAAAGCACCGGCCGCACGCTGCTGACGATGGTCAGCCAGGGCGTGGGCGCGATTGCCAACATCATCCTCGACCCGATCTTCATCTTCGGCCTGTTCGGCGTTCCGAAGATGGGCGTTGCGGGCGCGGCGTATGCCACCATCCTCGGCCAGTGGATCGCGGCGGCGATCGGTCTGGTGATGAACATTCGCAAAAACCCGGAGGTCTCCATCAGCATGAAGGGCTTCCGCCCGCACGGCGCGACGATCCGCCGCATCCTCGCCATCGGTATTCCGTCGGTGGTGATGCAGTCCATCGGCTCGATTATGACCTTCCTGATGAACCAGATTCTCATCGCGTTCTCCGCCACGGCGGTTGCGGTGTTCGGCGTGTATTTCAAGCTCCAGAGCTTCTTCTTCATGCCCCTGTTCGGCCTGAACAACGCCACCATTTCCATCATCGCCTACAACTATGGCGCCCGCAAGCCCCAGCGGATCACAAAAACGTTGAAAATCTCCTGCACCGCGGCGCTGTGTATCATGACGGCGGGTCTGTTGGTATTCCAGTTCTTCCCGGATCTGCTGCTGGGACTGTTCAACCCCTCTCAGGCGTTTCTGGAGATCGGCCGGGTCGCTCTGCGCACCATCAGCTGGAGCTTCCCCATTGCGGCCATCTGCATTGCGCTGGGCGCCAGCTTTCAGGCGCTGGGCAACGGCATTTATTCCACTATTGTTTCCCTGTGCCGTCAGCTGGTGGTACTGCTCCCGGTGGCCTATCTGCTGAGCCTGACGGGCGAGGTGCAGAGGGTCTGGCTGGCCTTCCCCATCGCGGAAATCGTCAGCGGCACGGTGACGTTTATCTGCTTCACCAGAATCTACCGCCAGAAGATAAAGCCGCTGTTTGAGCAGGCATGATGGGTCGCCTGCGAAATACGGCACCTGAAGTCTGATAGAACAGGCCGGTCATCTTTTCCGGCAAATGATTTCCTGATACTATTTCCTGATTAAAATCTTTGATTTTAATCAGGAAGGCATCGCCTAATGGCGCTGCCGGTTTTGTGATTTATAAGGAAAGAAATCACAAAACAAGTCTCATATGAACTTCATGCCCTTCGGGCAATTAAAATCTTTTTTAAAGATTTTAATTGAAGTTCAGTATAACATGTTAGAAGCACACGAGAAGCATCGAAGGGTGACGAATATGAAAAGAGGCTGCAGAAATTCTGCAGCCTCTGTGCTATGTGGGTTACTTATCTTCCGCTCTAGCCATTGCCAGCTGGAAGTCCTTGGCGTCAGTGAAAATTTCCTGCTTGTAGGGATTCTTCTTCTGTTCCTTGGAGCGCTTGATAATCAGCGCCAGAGCCAGCACATTGATGGCCAGCGAAGCAATGGAAATCACGCCCTGGGGAACAGGATTTACCAGGGTCGGACGGATAGCGGCATCCATGAAGCCGTCAGCATACAGTACCGGGAGGGTAGTGAAGATGCTCCTATCCTGGAACAGGGGGAACACCTGAGCGAACATACACCACAGAGCCAGGGTATTTGCCCGGTTCTGGATCCAGCCGCCCTTATTCCACAGGGCATTAGCAACAGTGGGAGCCAGCAGCAGCGCCAGACCGCAATACCATGTGTGGGTAGGCAGGTTCAGATAGGTGTACTGGAAGTTCCACACATCATAGGCCAGGATATACAGCCAGATCATATCGGGCCACAGCATATCTTTCTTATCTTTGGAAGCGTAGATACCCCACCAGCCGGTCATGCAGAAGATGTTGATGATACCGGCAGCGCCGTTGAGCCAGTTCCACCAGCCACCATAGAGCCAGACATTTTCGCTGGACAGCCACCAGCCGTCGGGAGAAAGGGCACCCTTGATGCCGGATTCGAAGTCGCTGACCACAGCAATCAGAATATTGGCGGCCACGATCAGGAAGGGGAACACCTTGAACCAATCCGTTTTGCCGATGGACCACTTGTATTTCAGCATCATAAAGCCGATGCAGCCCAATGTCGCGGCATAGAGCTTGAAATAATGGAACCAGCTGTTCATGTAGACATAGGTGGGATTATTCAGCGCCCACTGGGCACCCATAGCAGCGCCTACATAAATGGAGATAAAGTAAATAGTCAGACCTGCGGGCAGAACCAGGAAGCAGGCAATGCCGCCCCATTTTGTCCGGCGTGCAAATTCATTGGCGAGAATCAGACCCACAAATACCATCAGCCAGCCAAGAAGCTGGAAACCGGCGGTTTCGCCATAAATCTGGAATAACATAAGATAACCTCCTTATATAACTTCTACTTCTTTGATGTTTAGTTCGTTTCCCTTCAAAAGCCAGGTCTTCTCACTGCCGCAATATGGGCAGATGCGACCGTGCTGCACAGTGGGGTATTCCTGCTTGCAGCCGTCACACCAGGTAATTGCCGGCAGGATTTCCACCTTCATTGCGCAGCCTGTGAGCATAGGCTTCTTTTTGATGGCCCATTCCCAGCAATCGGTGAGATAGTGAGGGATCACCGTGGATACCTCACCAATCTCAATGGTTACGCTCTGGATCTGGGTCACATCATTTTCTTTGGCGACTTCTTCCAAAGAGTCGATAATATGAAACACAACACCCAGTTCGTGCATCTACTGCTCCTTTTTCTTGGAGAACTTGATCTTCAGGGCCTGCTTTGCACCGTTTCCCAGAACATAAGGCAACTTCTTCTCGCTGGGGATCATGTTGGAACACTCGGGGCGCTCACGATGGAGCTTAATGGCACCGAATTCACACTTGGTGGTGCAGACACCGCAGCCGATGCACTTGTTGGGGTCAACGACGGATGCGCCGCAGCCCAGGCATCTTGCCGTTTCTGCCTTGACCTGCTCTTCCGTGAAGGGGAGCTTTGCATCCCGGAAGGACTTCTTGTGGTCAACATCCTTACGGGTGCCGGGGATCTGACGGGAGGCGTTGTCGTACTGCTCTACCTTGATGTTGTCCTTATCCAGGGCGATGAATTCACGGCGGTTACGGCCGATAGTCAGACTGGAATGGGGCTGCACGAACCGGTGGATGGAGATAGCACCCTCACGGCCAGCAGCGATGGCATCGATGGCAAACTTGGGGCCGGTGTACACATCGCCGCCAACGAAGATATCGGGTTCCGCGGTCTGATAGGTAAGGCTGTCTGCAACTGCACCATTTCCGCGGCCCAGTTCCACCTTGGAGCCCTTCAGCAGATCACCCCACAGAATGCTCTGACCGATGGACAGGAATACCCGGTCGCAGGGAACAGTCTTGGTGTCATTTTCATCATATGCAGGTGCAAACTTGCCGTCTTTATCCC
>OLPA01002161.1_pt1 | contig 15070 bp, 15 predicted proteins | sample 1672811 | NCBI WGS metagenome assembly OLPA01 (sample SAMEA3136726, study PRJEB25190) | human gut metagenome | biome: human gut; feature: human-associated habitat; material: faeces | place: Austria | collected 2013
TAGTAGCTATGCAGAAGACAATTGATGGGCAAAAGAGAAATCCGGGAGCTGTTTATGATAATCCGAATACTGATGGGGATCCGATTCCTGCAATGAATCCGCCTTACAGTACTATGTATGTACCGTTGCCTTCCATTGAATATTTGTATTCAGGATCTTATCAGCAACCTTAAAAGAAGGTGAGGTTCTAAAAAAGAAGTGCCGCTATCGTAAGACATAGCGGCACTTCTTTTTGATAATAACTCTGTTATTTCCTGTACTTCTTTATATATTCGGAAGGAGATAAGCCGTATTCTGTTTTGAAGCATTTTCCGAAATAAGATATTTCATTAAAACCGCATCGATAAGAAACTTCGGTCACTGTATATTCTGTGTTTTGAAGCATATCTAGTGACGTTTTCAACCGTATGTCAAGGATGAGTTTACTGGGCGACATACCTGTTACGGCTTTGATTTTGCGATATACCTGTACGCGGCTCATACCGATTTCTTCACTGAACTGATCAATGGAGTAGGCAGGGTTTTCTATGTTTTTGTTTATTATTTCCATTACTTTTTTCATAAACTTTTCTTCCATGGCACTATAAACAGAAGTTTCTTTAGCTTTCTGTGGCTCTCTGTTGATTGATACCATTTCCGTTCCATATCGTTCTGCGAGTTTTTTCCGATTAATCAACAGGTTGGCAACACGTACAACCAACAATTCCGGATCGAATGGTTTCATGATATAATCGTCAGCTAACGATTCATAGCCTTCGCGCACTTGCGATGAAGTGACACGGGCTGTGAGCAATATGATCGGAATATGTGAAGTTACCATATTGTTTTTAGATAATCTTGTAAACTCAATACCGTCCATATATGGAGTCATAATGTCACTAATCACCAAATCAGGTATTTGTTTTTGTTCTATTTCATAGCCTTCTTTACAATTTACGGCGGTATAGATATTATAGTATTTGCTGAGTAATGATACCAGGTAATTACGTACATCCTCATTGTCTTCTATTATGAGCAGAGTCATTTCCTTGGGTGAAGTATTAGTCTGAGATATCTCGCATCGCCCCGCGGCGTTTTGGGCAGTGCGGTGCGCAGGTGCTTTTCCAGCGCCGAGATGCACCGGCCCATGAGCACCACCGGATGCGGCAGCCACGCCGGGTCGCCAAACAGAGCGTCCAGCAAAAAACCGCCCAGCACCGCCCAAAAAATCAGCATGTGCTCTCCTTCGTGTACTGCACGGTCTTGACCAAACGCAGCTCATGCCGCACCGCCCAGTCGCGGGCGTCCATCACATAGCCGCCCGCGTTGGGGCCGCACCACCGGTAATAGCTGCGGCGCGGCACGCCGTAGCGCTCCAACGCGGCCATCTGAGTGCCGCCGTGGGCCAGGATCACCAACATTTCCTCGCCGTCGGCCAGCGCCTTGTCCACCAGCGCCGCAAACGTGCGGCATACGCGGTCACTGAAATCATCCTTGCGCTCACCGTCGGGGCAGCTGCTCTCGCAGTTGGCGGCAACCCACGCCTGATAGTCGGGGTCGTGCTCCATCTCAATATAATTGCGGCCTTCAAAGCTGCCGAAGCACATCTCCTTCAGCCCGTCCACGGGCACGAGCTCCGCGTCCGGGAACAGCACCTCCGCCGTCTGCCTTGTACGCTGCAGCGTGGAAATATAGACAACCTTCGGGTCAATATCAGCCCGGCGCAGCTGGGCCAGCCCCTCGGGCGAGAGCGGGATGTCCCGCTGACCCTGATAGCGCTTCTGGGCGTTGTACTCGGTCAGGCCGTGGCGCAGTAAATAAATCAGCATTTCGGAAGTTCTCCTTTCAAAATCGTCGGCAGACCGCAAAACATCTGCACAACGCAGTCCGCCCGCGCGGCCAGCAGACAGGCCAGACGGCCCGCCGCCTCCCGCGCGGCACGCGCGGCGGGGTCAATCGGCACAACGCCGCCTCCGACCTCCGCCGCGGTCACAACATCATAATCTGCCAGCTCGTCGGCCAGACGGTTCAAATCGGCGGCGTCGGCGGCCAAATCCTGCACGTCGTACACCTGCCGCCCGCCGAGCTTTTGCGCAAAGGTGCGCTTGCCGCTGCAGAGCGGCCCTGTCACAAACACCATTTACAACACCCCCAGCCATTGGCAGGCGGCCAGCGCCGCCAGCATCCAGATCTCGCATTTTTGCAGGAACCACCCGGCCAGATCACCGGTCACACCGCCAAACTGTTTTTTTGCAACAACGTAGTACCGCGCAAAAATGCAGCCTGCGGCCAGCACCAGCGCCCAGCCGCCCAGTGCAGTCAGCCCCACGGCCATCATGGCGCAGAGCACGGCCAGCACCTGCCGCACGCGGACGCGGTCCGCCGCCGTGGCAAAGGTGTGGGCAAGGCCGGTGTTTTTCGCCAGCGGGAACGCCGCCACGGCCAGCCCGGACAGCGCCCGCTCCCCCACCAGCGCCAGCGTCCAGAGCACGCCGACCCGCGGGGTGAACGCCACACAGCCGCACAGCGCAAAATACGCCGCAAAGTAGCTGCACAGCCGGATGACCGCGAACGCGCCGCAGTGGGGGTCCTTTAAAATTTCCAGCTTCTTCGCGGTATCGCCGTAGCTTGAAAGTGCGTCGCAGGTGTCGGCGTAGCCGTCCAGATGGATGCCGCCCGTGACCCAGACCGGCACAAGGCAGAACCCCGCCGCGCGGGCCGCCGCGGGCAGCGGCAGCACGCCGCAGACGCACCACAGTGCACCGCACACCGCCCCCACCAGCGGGAAGGCGCAGAGCGCGTACCGCATATTTTTTTCGTTCCAGTCGAACTGCGGCATCGGCAAGGCTGAAAACATGGCGAACGCCACCGCAATCGTCTGTAAAGCTGTCACGGACCTTCACTTCCTTTGTAATAGACGGGGATGCCGCAGACAACGCGCACCACGCGGTCTGCCCGCGCCGCCGCAGCGTTGTTGACGGCGGCCAGCGCGCGCAGATAGCGGTCCGTATCGCCCGCATAGTCTGCCCCACCGCTGAACACCTCGTTGGAAACCACAATCAGATTATCACATTGCAGCAGCATCTTGCCAATGCCCCGCAGGATCGCCGCCGCGGTTTCCGCCCCTGCACCGTCGGGGTCATACAGCTCATTGGCGACCAGGTTGCCCAGGTCCTCCAGCAGTACGGTGCCGCGCCGGGGCAGGGCCACGCGGTCCAGGTGCAGCGGGCACTCTACCGTGGTGAACTGCTTTTCGGCCCGCATGGCGCGGTGCTTCGCCACGCGGGCGGCGCACTCGGCATCCCATACCTGCATCGTCGCCAGATAGGTGCGCGGCAGCGGTGCACGCAGGCAGAGCGACTCCGCATAGGCGCTTTTGCCGCTGGCCGCGCCGCCGATGACCAGCGTCAGCACTGCGGGGTGTACGGCGTGATGCCGCCCTCCGCAAACGAGTAGCAGCCGTTGTAAACGGCCAGCGCCATATCCCACAGCGGCAGGCTGGCCACCGCGCCCGTGCCCTCGCCCAGATGCAGTTCTGCGGTGATAAGCGGTTTTTTGCACAGCGCGTCCAGCACAATATGTGCGGCTGGCTCGCTGGATACATGGCTGGCGAAAACGGCCTTTTCCGCCGCGGGGCAGAGCCGCACCGCGCACAGCGCCGCCACGCCGCTGATGAATCCGTCCATCACGATGGGCAGCCTTTCGAGCGCACCGCCCAGAAACACGCCGCACAGCCCGGCAATATCAAAGCCGCCCAGCGCCGCCAGCACCCCCAGCGGGTCCGCGGCGTCGGGGTGGTTGCGGGCGATGCCGCGTTCTATCGCATCTATTTTGCGGTGCAGTCCTGCGTCGGAAAGTCCCGCGCCGCGCCCGGTCATCTCGGCCACAGGGCGGCCCAGCAGCACGCTGGCCACAGCGCTGGACGTCGTTGTGTTGCCGATGCCCATTTCCCCCGTCGCCAGCAGCTGTGCGCCGTTCTGCTTCTGCGTGCGCACCAGCGCAATGCCCGCGGCGATGGCCTGCACGGCCTGTGCGCGGGTCATAGCCGGGCCGGTGGTAAAGTCAGTCGTGCCCGCAGCAATGCGGCAGTCCGCCGCGCCGGGCACGGGTGCGCCCGCAATGCCCATATCGACAGGCACGACGTCGCAGTGGGCCGCAGCGGCCATGCGGCAGACGCTGGTGCGGCGGGCGGTCAGGTTTTCGAGCACGGCGCGGGTCACGGAGGCATCGGTCTGGCTGACGCCCTGCGCCACAACGCCGTTGTCCGCGCAGAGCACCAGCACCGCGCGGCGGCTGACATCCGGCACGGGGTCGCCGGTCAGCGCGGCGGCGTCCTCGACCATGGCTTCCAGCCGACCCAATCCGCCCAAAGGCTTTGCCAGCGCAGCCCAGTGGGCGTGGGCTGCGGCGCGGGCGGCCTCGTCCGGCGGAGTAACGGCTGCAAGCAGGTTTTTCAGTTCGTTTTCAGTCATGATGTTTCCTTTATATAATGTTCGGCTGCAGCCGCAAAGCGCTTCGGCAGCGGCGTACCCACCCAGTAGAGATGCGGAAAACCCGCGTAGAGACGTGCATTGGCAAAGCCGCACGCCCACTGCCGCCCGTTTGCCTTGGCAGCGGTGAACGCATCGCCGTTTTCGGTGGAATTCCAGTGGTGGAACTCGTGGACGGGCAGGGTCTCCCCCGCGCGGAACAGCATACTGTCGGCGCGGGCGGTCAGGCGGGCGTAGCCGAACCGCACAAGCCGCCCGACCTTGAAGCCCTGCCCGGGCAGCACGCCTGCCATCGGGTGGGGCGTGCCGTCGGCGTCCTGTAATGTCCGGCCCAGGTACAAAAAGCCGCCGCACTCGGCCACGGTGGGCAGGCCGCCCTGCACGGCGCTTTTTACGGCGGCGCGCAGGGCGGCGTTCGCGGCCAGCTGGGCGGCGTACAGCTCGGGGTAGCCGCCCGGCAGGTAAAGCCCACCGATGTTATCCGGCAGAGCCGTGTCGGCCAGCGGGCTGAAAAAGCACAGCTCCGCGCCGTTTTCCCGCAGTGCCTCCAGCGTTTCGGCGTAGGTAAAGCAGAACGCGGCGTCCCTTGCCACGGCAATGCGCACCCGCGGCGGGGGCACCGTGCACGGCACTGCGGCGGGCGCGGGGCGGTCAAACAGAGTGTGCAGCAGCGGCCAGTCGATGGTTTGCTGTGCGGCATCGGATAAGAGCTGTATCTTGTGCTGCAGATCGTCGATCTCGGCGGCGGTTTTCAGACCGAGGTGGCGGCTTTCTATCGCGGCCTCGGGCAGCGGCGGCAGGCAGCCGACCACGGGCAGACCGGTCTCTTTTTCGAGCATTGGCTTCAGCAGAGCGCACAATCCTTGCGTACAATCATTGAGCAAAATTCCCGCGATATGGTGCGGTGTGCGGAACGCCGTCAGCCCGCGCAGCTCCGCCGCCAGCGTCAAGCTTGCCCCCTTGGGCCGCACAACGAGCAGTGCGGGCAGGTCCAGCGTATCGGCCAGCTGCCACGCGCTGGCCGTGTCGGTCACGCCGCCAAGGCCGTCGTAGTAGCCCATGGCCCCCTCGACGACTGCCGCACCGTGCCCCGCCGCGTGCCGGGCGTAGAGTGCGCGGGCGGTCTGCGGTGCAGAGAAAAACAGGTCGAGATTGTGGCTTTCGACGCCCAGCACCGCGCGGTGGAACATCGGGTCGATGTAGTCCGGCCCCGACTTGAACGCGCAGGGGGTCAGCCCGCGGGCAGTCAGCGCCGCCAGCAGCGCACAGGCTGCCGTTGTTTTTCCACTGCCGGAGCGGGGTGCAGCCAGAACCAATTGCAGCATTTTTACTCCCTCGCGATCAAGAAAACCGGGTTGTTCGCCATGAGCAGGTGCAGGCTGCCCGCCGCCCGGCTGCGGCTGACTGCGATTTGTGTGACCTGGGCGGTCAGGCCGTGGGCCGTCAGGGCCGCAACGGCCTCCTGTAAGGTTTCCAGCGCAATGGCGCTGATACAGAGCCGTGCATCGGGGTTCGCGGCCAGCGCGGCATCGACGACAGCCCGCAGACTGCCCTTGCTGCCGCCGATAAAAACAGCGTCCGGCGCGGGCCAGTCTGCCAGTGCGGCGGGGGCAAGGCCCTCGGTAAGGTGCAGATTTTGCACCGCAAATTTTGCGCGGTTCTGACGGATAAGGTCACAGGCTTCCGCGTCGCACTCCACGGCGCAGACCCGGCCCGCAGGGGCGGCCAGCGCCAGCTCCACACTGACGCTGCCGGTGCCCGCACCCACGTCCCAGATGGTATCTGTGGGGCGCACAGCCAGCTTGGCCAGCGCGGCAGCGCGGACCTCCTGCTTGGTCATCGGCGTTTTGCCGCGGATGAACGCTGCATCGGGCAGGCCGGGCGTGCGGCGCAGGGGCGCGGGCACATTTTCCACAAGCAGGACACTGAGCGGTGCAAAGCGCTGTGCGGCCAGCTCCTGCGCCGTGCCGGTCACAAGCCGCTGGGACGGCGTGCCGAGGTTCTCCCCCACCGTGGCCGCAGCGTCGCCCAGCCCCGCAGCCGCCAGCTGTTGGCAGAGCGTCGCGGGGGTCTCGCTGCCGCCGGTCAGGAAAAAGGTCGTCCCGCCTGCGCGGCAGGCAGCCACCGGGTCACAGGCACAGCCGTGGGCGGAGACGAGCCGCCAACCCTGCCACGGGCGGCCCAGCGCCGCGGCCAATAATTGCACGCTGGAAACGCCGGGCAGCACCGTGTACGGCAGACCCGCGTCGTCCAATGCGCGGCAGAGCGCCGCCGCGCCGGAGTAGAAGCCCGTGTCGCCGCTGAAAACCACCGCGGCCTCTGTGCAATCTGTCTGCCGCAGCAATGCGAAAATTTCGTCCGTTTTATAGAGGGCTGCGCGGTTTGCCGTGCAGCCCTCGGGCAGGTTTTCCAGCAGGCGGCGCGCACCGATGATCAGCTCCGCTCCGCGCAGCGTCTCCAGCCCCGCCGCTGTCAGGCTGCCGGGCGCTCCGCTGCCCATGCCCACCAATGTGATCTTCATAAAAGCTCCCTGCATCGCTGTAAAATTGTGTCAGCGGTCTCGCCCGCGTCGTCCGGGCGGCGCAGCACAATGAGCTGCACGCCGCACCGGGCGGCGGCCTCGGCCTTTTCGGCAAAGCCGCCCGCCGCGCCGCCGTCCTTCGTGACCATATAGTCGATATGGAACTGGTGCAGCAGCGCCGCATTTAATTCTTTCGTAAAAGGCCCCTGCATCGCAAGGATATTGCGGTGCGGAACGCCCGCTGCCTCGCATGCTGCGATACCTGCCAGCGTCGGCAGAACGCGCGGGTAGAGCCGCGCCGGGTCGAGCGCTGCGAAGGCGGGCAGCTCCTTGGCACCCGTCGCCAGCAGGACGCGCCCCGGTCTGTCTGCCAGATACGCGGCGGCCCGGGCGGCATCGGCCTGCACCACACTACCCGTGGGCAGGGGGCTGGCGGGGCGCAGCAGACGGTGATATTCAACCCCCGCCGCCGCTGCCGCCGCACGGATATTGCGCGTTGCCTCGGCGGCATACGGATGGGTCGCGTCAACGCAGAGTGCCGCACCGCGCAGCAGCGCCGTCATTCCTTCGGCGTCCAGCCGCCCGGTGCGCACCGTGATGCCGTCGGCGCAGCCCTGTTCCTCGGCCCCCAGCTCTGTCGCCACACAGACCGTGACCGCCGCGCCGAGCGCCGCCAGCGCGCGGGAGAAGCTGCGCCCCTCCGTTGTACCGCTGAAAACCACCACATTCATACGCCGCGATACCCCCTTGGTGTGACCATTCTTCCATGTAAAATCTGCGTTGCAGCGTTGCCGACAAAGACCGTTGTGAACATATCCACGGCGGTGTCCTCCAGCTCGGCCAGCGTCAGCAGCCGTGCGGTCTGGCCGTCACGGCCAATGCAGCGCACCAGCCCGCAGACCGTGTCCGGGCCCTTGCCGTTGTCCCGCAGAATGCGAACGGCCTTTTGCAGGTAGTCGGCGCGGCCTCTGGACGACGGGTTGTAGAGCGCCAGACAGAAGTCCCCCGCCGCGGCACAGGCCAGCCGCTTTTCAATGACGGCCCACGGCGTCAGCCGGTCCGACAGCGAGATCACGCAAAAATCGTGCGCCAACGGTGCCCCCAGCACCGCGGCCCCGCTCAAAGCGGCGGTCAGGCCGGGCACGATCTCGACCTCCACCTCCGGGCAGTGCTCCGCCAGCTCCAGCAGCGGGCTGGCCATGCCGTAGACCCCGGCATCACCGGAGCAGACGAGCGCCACAGTCTTGCCGGTTTGCGCGGTTTCCAGCGCCCAGCGGCAGCGGTCAAGCTCCCGCGTCATGCCGGTGGCGTAGACCTCTTTATCCGGGTAAAGTGGGCGCACAAGGTCGATGTAGACCGTGTAGCCGCACAGCACGTCGGCGGCCTGCAGGGCGCACTGCGCCTGGGCGGTCAAATACTGCGCACCGCCCGGGCCGAGCCCCACCACGTACACAAGACTACGGTTCATCATTTCTCCATCTCCAATCCGGGGCAAAGGGGGCCAGCGCCACGGCAAGGGTCACGCCGTCGTGCGCCCACTTCGGGATGAACAGCACCCCGTCTGCAGCCAGCACCGCCGCACGCTCACAGACATTGTCCACACCCGTGATGCTCTGCACAAAGCCGGAGGCCGTAAAGCGGCCTTTAGCCGTGCGCAGGGCAGCGGCGGTATAAAAGTCCAGCTCCCAGCCGTGCGCCTGGCAGAACGCCGCCAGACCCGGCTCATCCTTTTTCAAGTCAATGCTGGCGGCGCGGATAACGCCCTGCGGGGCAAACCGGTGCTCCGCGCAGAAGGCCGCAAAGGCTGTTTCCAACTTTTCCGCCGTCGTGCCGCGCTTGCAGCCGACACCCAACACCGCAATGCGGGGGATCAGGTGCAGCGCCTCACCCGTCGGGGTCAGCGTCAGCGCAAAATCTGCACGGTCAGCGGCGGCGGCAGGCTCCACACCCGCGGGCGGCGTGCCGGAAACAGCCCAGTCGGCGGCATAACAAACGCTCTGCCCGGCCAGCAGTGCACCGCTCACGTAGCGAATGCGCTCCGGCTCGGCCACGGCGCAGTTCTGGCGCTTGGCCCACTCGTCCACGGCAAAAACGCCGCGTCCGTCGGTGGCCGTCGTGATGACCGGCACGGCATGGCAGACCGCCGCCAGCCGCTGCGCCAGCTCGTTTGCGCCTCCTAGATGCCCCGACAGCAGCGGAATGGCGAACCGCCCACCCTCATCCAGCACAACGACGGCGGGGTCTGCAGCCTTGCTGCGGCAGTGGGGCGCGATGGCTCGCACCGCGATCCCGGCAGCTCCTACAAAAATCAGTGCGTCGCTTTGTGCAAACTGCGCAGCGGTCCAATCGGTCAGGCGGACGCCGTCCGCACCGCCGCGGGCCACGCTGCCGGGGCAGGCTGCCGCCAGCTGCTGCGCCAGCGCCAGTCCCCGCGCCGTGAACGCAATGTACGCGCAGGTCATCGGTCCGTCCCCCTGCGGAACTCCGTTGTGAACGCCGGGTCATACAGCTTGCTGCGGTCATATTGTGCGGCCAAAAAGTCCCCGACGACGATGAGCGCCGTCTTGGTGATGCCCGCCGCGCGGGTGCTTTCGGCCAGCGTTCCGACGGTGCAATGTACAATTTTCTGTTCCGGCCACGTTGCCTTGTAGACAACGGCGGCAGGGGTCGCGGCGGTGTACGCGCCCTGCAGAAGCGCATCCTGCACCCTGTCGATCAGGCCGATGGAGAGAAAAATGACCATCGTCGCCCCGTGGGCGGCCAGCGCGGCCAGGCGCTCACCTTCGGGCACAGGGGTACGGCCCTCCATGCGGGTGATGATGACGGTCTGGCTGACGCCGGGCAGCGTGTACTCGGCGTTCAGCGCCGCCGCCGCACCGCAGAAGCTCGACACGCCGGGCGTATCGTCGTAGGCGATGCCCATGGCGTCCAGCGCGTCCATCTGTTCCCGGATCGCGCCGTACAGGCAGGGGTCGCCCGTGTGCAGGCGCACGGTGGTTTTGTGCGCTGCTTCGTTTTCTTTCATGACGGCAAGCACCTGCTCCAGCGTCATCTCGGCGCTGTTATAAATGGCGCAGTCCGGCCCCGCCAGCCCCAGCAGCGCCGGGTTGACCAGGCTGCCCGCGTAGATGATGCAGTCCGCTGTTTGCAGCAGGGCCGCGCCGCGCCGGGTAATCAGGTCCGGTGCGCCGGGACCGGCCCCCACAAAATGTACCATGTCAGGCTTCCTTCCACAATTTCAACAGTGTATCGGCAATTTTTGTCTGTCCCAGCGGGCCGTTCCGGTTTGAGAACAGCACCGCGCCGACCTTGAACGCCCCCGCCGCGCGGCGGTCCAGATGCAGCTGGATCGCGGTGAGCAGGCTGGCCATGACCGGCTCCCGCAGCTGCGCGGCGTCCAGAATGTCCAGACAGGCGTCTGTCGTGGCGGCGTCCATCAGGGCGCGGCAGGTCGCCGCGTCCGCGCCGCAGAGCGCCGCATGGGCACAGAACAGCTCAGTGCGACAGTCGGCACAGCGGGAGTGGGTGTTCATGATGCCGCCCGCCAGCTTGACGAGCTTGCCCACATGCCCGACGAGCAGCACCTCCGCGAAGTGCTCCGCCGCTGCCATATCCAGCGCCTCGCCGATGAAATTTGAGATTTTTACGACAGGGATCTCGTGCAGCGCGGGGTAGTTGGCGGCCAGGTAGTCCAGCCCGTAGTTGCCGGGGGCTAAAATCAGGCGGCGGCTTTTCAACGCTGCCTGGCGGATTTCGATTTGCAGCGTATCCAGAAGCGCCTGCTGGCTCATCGGCTCCACAATGCCGCTGGTGCCCAGCACCGACAGGCCGCCCTCGACCCCCAGATGCGGGTTGAAGGTGCGCTTGGCCGCAGCCTCGCCGCCTTCGATGGAGATGACCACCGCGAACCCGCCGCCGTAGCCGACGGCGTCCGCCTCCCGCAAAAGCGCCTCGGTTATCATCTGCCGCGGCACACGGTTGATGGCCGCCGCGCCGACGGGCTGGTCGAGGCCGGGCTTTGTCACACGGCCCACCCCCGCCCCGCCGTCAATCGTAACGGTGCGCGGCGCGTCGGGCAGCAGTGTGACGGCGGCAATGACCGGCAGCCCCGTCGTGGCGTCGATGTCGTCGCCGCCGTCCTTGACGATGGCGCACGCGGCCCCGTCTGCCGTCAGGCGGCAGAACTGCGGTGCGACCTCCACGACGATGCCTTTGGGCGTGCGCAGGCCAACGCTTTCCGGCGCGTGGCCGGTCAGCAGCAGCCGCGCCGCGCCCGCCGCCCCCAGCGCCGCGCAGGTGCCGGTGGTATAGCCGCAGCGCAGTAAACGCTGCCCGCTGCGGATGTAGTGCTCAAATTGGGGCTTCGGCTTTGCGCCGCTCCCGGCAAACAGCACCGCGTATTGGTCGGTGCTCAGTCCAAACAGCGCACAGATATTGTCCTGTGCAAAGGCGTCCTGCGGTGCCAGCACAGCGGACACGCCTGACGGCGCAACGCAGACAACGGCGTCGGCCAGCCTTTGGGCCAGCTCCAGCTCATGCAGCGTCACAATGACGGCCACATTCTTCTCATGTGCCAGCACTTGCAGGATGTCCATGAGCTCCGCCTTGCCCTTTACGTCCAAAAACGACGTTGGCTCGTCCAGAAGCAAAATCTCCGGCTGCTGACAGACCGCGCGGGCCAGCAGCACGCGCTGGCGCTGGCCGTCACTGATCCTGGCAAAATCGCGATCCTCCAGCTCCTCCGCCCGAACAAGGCACAGGGCGTCGTGCACCTGCTGCCTGTCGGCATCGGACAAAATGCCCAGCCGTCCGGTGTAGGGGTAGCGCCCGGCGGCGGCGACCTCAAAGCAGGACGTCAGCTCGGTGCGGGCCGTGTGGGGCAGCATCAGCGCCAGCTTGCGCGCCCGGGCGTTGGGGGTGTAGGCCGTCAGGTCTTGCCCGTCCAGCAGCACCGCGCCGCCCTGCGCCGCCAGCTGCCCGGCCAGCGTTTTTAAAAGAGTGGATTTGCCCGCGCCGTTCGGACCGATGAGCGCCAGAATTTTGCCGCGCTCGGCGTGCAGGGCAATGTCCCGCAGCAGCGGCGCACCGTAGCCGACGGCGAGATTTTGCGTTTCACAACAGCTCATACCGTGCCCTCCCCGCTGTGGCGGCGCACAAGCAGCCAGATGACCACCGGCGCACCGAACACCGCTGTGACCGAGCTGATGGACAGCTCGGTGGGTGCAAACAGGCTGCGGGCGATCAGGTCGCACAGCAGGCAGAATGCCGCGCCGCCCAGTGCGCAGCCCGGCACCACCCGCAGCGGTTTTGCACTGCCCAGCGTATGTTTTACCAGATGCGGCACCGCAATGCCGACGAAGGAGATCGGTCCGGCAAATGCCGTGACGCAGGCCGCCAGCAGGCTTGACAGCAGCACAAGCACCGCGGAAAACGTCCGCACCGGCACGCCGACGCTGGCGGCGTAGCTTTCGCCCAGCTGGTAGGCGGCCATCGGCTTGGAGAGCAAAAACGCGGCGGCCAGGCAGGGCAGAACGATGGCCGCCGCCGTGGCGACATTGCCCCAGGTCATGCCGGAGAAGCTGCCCATCGACCAGTTGTGCAGGTTGACGATGTTGGAATCCTGCGCGAAGGCGACGACAATATCGGTGACGGCCGAGCAGATGTAGCCGATCATGACGCCGCAGATAACCAAAATGCTCATCTTCTGCACGCGGCGCGCCACGGCCAGCACAAACAGCATGGCCGCCATGGCCCCGGCAAACGCCGCCAGAATCAGCGTCAGTGAGCCGGTGAGCAGACCGCGGTTCAAAAAGACGACCATCGTCAGCGCCACAGCCAGCTTGGCCCCGCTGGAAATGCCCATGACGAACGGCCCGGCAATCGGGTTGGCAAAAAACGTTTGCAGCAGATACCCGGCCACCGAGAGCGCCGCCCCCAGCAGCACGACCATGACGGCGCGCGGCAGGCGCAGCTGCAGCAGGATGTTGGCCGCCAGCGCGCTTGTGCCGCGGCCCAGCAGGGCCGCCGCGATGTCCGCCGGGGAGAGCGCAACGCTGCCCCAGAACAGGTTGAGCGCAAACAGCGCCAGCAGGGCCGCCGCCATGGCGAGGTATGCAATTGTCATGCGTTTGGAGGTGTGCATGCGTGGTTCCCTTTGCGGCGGGCGGCAATGGTGCGGGCGGATATGGAATCCGCCCCTACGGATGCGCCACGGTTTTGTGCGCCCGGTTTTGCCGCCGCGTTAAATTTTCAGTGCAGCTTCGTCAAAAATGTCAATTCACTGTCGTCTGGTTCATCCTCGGTGAACACCCTGTTCATATCCAGGATCAGCTCCGGCAGCTCCATGCTCTGCTGGAAAAGGCTCTGCGACGTACACCAGACGCTGCCGCTTTGCACGGCCTTGAAGTCCGCCAGCATCGGACATTTGGCGAGCAGCTCATCCATTGTGCGCAGCTCGCCCTCAATCGTGCTGTTGTAGAACAGCACATCGGCGTCACGCGCCCCGGCGTAGAAATCCTCGAGCGAGATATTGACAGTCGCCAGATTGTTGCCGCTGTCCGTCAGGTCGGCAAAGACGTAGCTGCCGCCCGCCAGCCCGATCATCTTGGCGACGTAATCGCCGCCCTTGCGCACCGTGGCGAGATTGTTTGAGGTGATGGAGAAGAACGCCGCAGTCTTGCCGGTGGGTTCCTCGTCCAGCAGCGGTGCAATGCGCTGCACAGCGTCGTCAAAAATGCGCTCGGCCTCCTCGGTTCTGCCCAGCAGGATGCCGTACAGCTTGACCCATTCCATCCGGGCCAGCGGGTCACTCTCGTAGCTCGAGCGCTCGACGAGGACCGGCACGCCGAATTTTTCGAGCTGCTCCTTCACCTCGGGCGTGTGGTAGATCATTGTGTTCTCGATGGCAAGGCCGCAGTCAGCGGACAGGATCGTCTCGTAATCGGGCGCGCTGTACTTGCCCGCGTAGGCGATCTCGCCCTGCTCCATGGCGGTGCGGGCCGCGTCGAGGTACCAGTTTTCGGCCTGCGTGCCGGACAGCGCCACAGCCCCCAGCCCGCCAATGCTGATGATGGGATCCATCGCGGACGACGACACAAGGTAGATATTTTGGATAGGCTGCTGCAAAACGGTGATGTCTGCGTCCAGATTGGCGGGCGCAGCGGCCCCCTCCGGCACGACGAGATAGCGGCTGCCGTCAATCGTGATGAGGTCATAGCCGCCCGCGCACATATCCACCGTGAACTGCTTCGCATATTCCAGCGGATAGCGGTTTTCTATCGTCAATACGTCCGTTTGCGCGGGAGCCTGGGATGCAGCCGCGCACCCTGCCAGCAGCAGAGCGGGCAGGGCAAAAGCTGCCGCGCGCCTCATTCGGCGGCGGCCAGCGTCGCGCTGTCAAAGGTCAGGGTATAGTCGATCTCGTGCGGGGTGCTCATGGCGACAGTGTCCGCCGTGACGGCCAGCGCGGTATCCAGCGCGGCAACGGGGATTTCAAACGTCGAGTTGCCGTCGGTGTTGACGGGCAGGTACTTTTCGCCGTCAACGAGCATATAGTCATAGTTCGGGCTGCTCCAGACGATGGTCGCGGTCATAATGCCGTCGGCCACAGTCAGCGCGGCGGGGCTTTCGACGGTGGCGCGCCCGCTGCCGCCTTCCAGCGACACAGCGCAGGTGTAGCTGCCGTCGGCGGGGATCTCGACGGCTGCCGCAGCCGCATCCTCTGCCGCAGGCTCGGCATCGGAGATGCTGACCGTATGGTCATACCAGGTGCCCTTGGTGCCGAGGATGGCCAGCTGGAAATCGGCATCGACAGCCACAACGGGGATGTCAAAGCCGTATACTTCGTCGCTGGTGCCGTCGGAGTAGGTCACCGTGTCAACGGTAGGCTGCAGCCAGTCGCTCTCGTGGGCGGGGGCGTCGGCGGCCATGCCCGGATACAGGTTGACGATCTTCTGGGACTGCAGACTGACGTGGAAGGTCATCGTGCCGTTTTCCACCGTCAGCGTGCCCATGCCGTCCACGGCTTCGTTGGCGTGGAACATACTGCTGTCGGTGTTGAAATCCGCGGTGTACACGCCGT
>OLPA01002167.1_pt1 | contig 15046 bp, 12 predicted proteins | sample 1672811 | NCBI WGS metagenome assembly OLPA01 (sample SAMEA3136726, study PRJEB25190) | human gut metagenome | biome: human gut; feature: human-associated habitat; material: faeces | place: Austria | collected 2013
CTTGTTTTCAAGCCGTTTGACGGCGGCTTATCCCATTTGAGGCGGGCCTTGCCCCTCAAGCTCCCCCGCGGCTCCGTTGTTTTTCGCTTCGGCAAACATTTTTTGACAGTCTCCGGGCGCTTTTAAAAAGCGCCCGGCCTTTTTGCGCAGAAGCAGACTTGCCGCCGTTGCCTGCGCGGCGGCCCTGGGTCCGCCGGGATGTTTTTGGCCCGCATGCAGGGGCGGCGCGGGGCTTTTTTCATATCGGGGCAAAAAAATCGGACAGGGCTTGAAAAACCGAGAAAAATTGTGTAATATACTATAATATATAAAGCAAAACGGAGGAGGAAGACGGGTTGTATAAGCTGAGCCGCTTTTTCCGTTCCACCCGCCGGTGTGTTATTCTATAAGGATTGCGCTGTGATGGGGGGTCCCTGTCACAGCTTTGTTATGGCTATGGAAAAAATCAGTTCAAGAAAAAACACTTATATCCGCCATGTGCGTGAGCTGGCGGTGAACGGGGCCTACCGGGCCGGGCGGGGAGAATACCTCTGCGACGGGGTAAAGACCCTGAAAGAAGCCCTGCGCTTTGGCGCCGCCGTGCGCTCGGTGCTGTGGAAGGACCGGGCGGGGGAAGTGCCCGGCCTTTCGGGTGCGGAGCAATACCTTGCCCCGGCAGCGCTTTTTGACTATGCCTCGCCCATGAAGAACAGCCCCGGTCCATTGTTCACAGTGAAGATCCCGGCGGCGGACCCGGCGGCGCCCATTGCCAACGCCCTTGTTCTGGAGAGCGTGCAGGACCCGGGCAATGTGGGCACGGTTATCAGAACGGCCAACGCCTTCGGCCTCTCCGCCGTCATTCTTACGGGGGACTGCGCGGACCTTTATAACCCCAAAACCGTCCGGGCCAGCATGGGGGCCATCTTCCGCCAGCGGGTCCTGCGCGTGCCGAGGGAGGAACTGCCCGCCCTGCTGGAGAAAAATTCCCTGCCACTCTACGGGGCCGCCCTGTCCGACCGGGCCGAGGATCTGCGGAAAGTCCCCGTGAAGAGAGCCGCCGTGGCTGTGGGCAGCGAGGGCTCCGGGCTGAGCCGGGAGCTTCTGGAACTATGTGCCGGGCAGATCATCATTCCCATGGGGCCGGACAGCGAATCGCTCAACGCGGCGGTGGCGGCGGCGGTAATCATGTGGGAGATGGCCCGATAGAAGAGAGAGGGATGAAGAGATGGCCGCGCTTGAATACTGGCTTTGGCTCTCCGGCGCCGGAATCAGCCCCAGGGCGAAGGCACGCCTGCTGGAGGTCTACGGCAGCCCGGAGGCGGCTTTTTTCGCTCCGGCGGGGGATTATGCCCGCATAGAGGGCCTCAGCCCGTCTGAGGCCGCGCTGCTTGAAAAGCGGGAAAACGGCCGGGTGGAGTGGATATTAGACGAATGCCGGCGGCAGAATATAAAAATCCTCACCCTGCAGGACGCGGAATATCCCGAGCGGCTTAAGAATATTTTCGCTCCGCCCCCGGTAATTTATGTCAGGGGCAGCCTGCCCGGCGTGGACGAGAACGCGCTCATTGCCATCATCGGCACCAGAAGCGCCAGCCCCTACGGGCTGAAAATGGGCCTGGAGCTGGCCTATCAGACCGCCCGCTGCGGCGGGGTTGTCGTCTCCCTGCTTACAAACGGCATCGACGCGCAGGCCGCCCGGGGCGCACTGCTGGCGGGCGGGCGCTGCGTGGCCGTGCTGGGAACGGCCCATGAAGGTTCCGGCAGCAGGCTTGCGGAGGATGTGGCCGCCGCCGGCGCGGTCATCAGCGAGTACGCCCCGGGGACCCGGCCCATGAAAAGCTTTTTCCGGGAGCGCAACCGCATAGCCGCCGGGCTTTCCGTGGGCCTGGCGGTGGTGGAGGCGCCGGAGAAGAGCGGGACCCTGCTTTTTGCCGCGGAGGCAGCGGAGCAGGGAAAGGAGATTTTCGCCGTGCCCGGGAACGCAGATGCGGAAAACAGCGCCGGGACCATCGCCCTTTTAAAGCAGGGGGCGAAGCTTGTGACCAGTGGCTGGGACGTGCTCTGCGAGTTTGAGGGCCGCTTCCCCGGCAGGCTCAGGCCGGTTTTCGCGCTGCCGCCGGAACCGCCGAAAGAGGAGAAAAAAGAGGAAAGCGGCGCCGGATTCGCCAAAAAAGGCATTGACAAGGAAAAGAGCAGAGGATATATTGACTTGAAAGAACAGCTCTCCACGCTCAGCGCGGAGCAGCTTAAGATAATTGCGGCGATAGAGGGCGAAGCCGTCCATATCGACGAAATAATAGAAAGCACCGGGCTTCCCGCCGGGAAAGTGCTGGCCCAGCTTACATTTCTGGAGATAAAGGGCTTTGTGCGCCGTGCGGCGGGGCGGCGCGTTTCATTGAATACGGCAAAAAAGTGAGGAAATGTAATGGCAAAAGCGAAGGATCTTGTGATAGTGGAATCCCCGGCGAAGGCAAAGACCATTGAAAAATACCTTGGGGGAGATTACAAGGTGACAGCGTCCATGGGCCACCTGCGCGATCTGCCCAAAAGCAAGATGGGCGTGGATATAGAAAACGGCTTTGAGCCCCAGTACATCCCTGTGCGGGATAAAAAGGAGCTGATCGCCCAGCTTAAGAAGGATGCGAAGAGCGCCGGGACCGTTTATTTGGCCACGGACCCTGACCGGGAGGGCGAGGCCATCTCCTGGCACCTGAAGGAGCTTCTGGGCCTGCCGGACGAGAAGGCGAAGCGGGTGACCTTCAATGAGATTACCAAAAAGGTTGTGACCGAGAGCATCAAAGCCCCCCGGGCCATTGATCAGGACCTGGTAGATGCTCAGCAGGCCCGGAGAATACTGGACCGCATCGTGGGCTACAAGCTCTCGCCGCTTCTGTGGCGAAAGATAAAGACCGGTCTTTCGGCCGGCCGTGTCCAGTCCGTAGCCACCCGGATGGTGGTAGACCGGGAGGAGGAGATAAAAGCGTTCCAGAGCGAGGAATACTGGCTTCTGGATGCGAACCTCAGCCGGGACGGCGGGGGCAGCTTTACCGCCCGCTTTCACGGAAAGGGGGATAAAAAGCAGGAGCTTCACAGCGAGGCGGAGGTAAACGCGGTCATGGACGCGGTAAAGGCCGCGCCTTTCACCGTCGCCGCCGTGAAGCGGGGTGAGAAACAGCGCAGCCCCGCCCCTCCTTTTATCACCTCTACCCTCCAGCAGGAGGCCTCCCGCAGGCTGAGCATGACGCCCCGGCGCACCATGTCCATCGCCCAGCAGCTCTATGAGGGCGTTGAGATCAGCGGCCAGGGCTCTATCGGCCTTATCACTTACATGAGAACAGACTCCCTGCGCCTTTCCGACGAGGCCCTGAACGCCGCCAGGGATTTCATAGTGAACCGCTACGGCGAGCGCTTTTACCCGGGCCAGCCCCGCCGCTTCAAGACCAAGGCCGGCGCCCAGGACGCCCACGAGGCCATCCGGCCCACGGACGTGAACCTGAGCCCCGAGGTGGTCCGGGGGGATCTGACCCAGGAGCAGTACCGGCTCTACCGGCTGATCTGGGGCCGGTTTACCGCCTGCCAGATGGCCAACGCCGTGTATGACAACGTCTCCGTGGACGTGCGTTCCGCGGACTATGTGTTCAGAGCCAATTATTCCGAGCTAAAGTTCCCCGGCTATACCGCCGTGTATGAGGAATCGAAGGACGAGGAGAGCGCCGAGCTTGCAAATCCCCTGCCCTCCCTCGGCGAGGGGGAGAAGCTGAAGCTTGAAAAGCTTCTGCCGGACCAGCAGTTCACCCAGCCCCCCGCCCGCTATACCGAGGCGACCCTGATCCGGGCCATGGAGGAAAAGGGCATCGGCCGTCCCTCCACCTATGCCCCCACCATCTCCACCATCAGCTCCCACGATTATGTCATAAAAGAGGGCAAGTACCTGCGCCCCACGCCTCTGGGCGAGGTGGTCACAGGACTGATGAAGGAGCACTTCGCAGACATTGTGGATCTGAAATTTACAAACCACATGGAGGAAGAACTGGACGAGATCGAGAGCGGCAAGGCCCAGTGGCGGCAGGTCCTCGGCGATTTCTACGGGGATTTTGACAGAGAGTTCCAGCAGGCAGAGACCGCCATGGACGGCGTGAAGCTCAAGGTTCCTGATGTGCTCAGCGACGAATACTGCGATGTCTGCGGCAGGCAGATGGTGGTGAAAAAGGGAAAGTTCGGCCATTTCCTGGCCTGTCCCGGCTTTCCCGAGTGCACATTTACAAAGCCCATCGTGGTGGAGATGCCCGGCAAATGCCCCAAATGCGGAGGCCGGATACTCAAGCGCAGCTCCAAGAAAGGGTATGTATTCTATGCCTGCGAGCGGGGGACCGACTGCGGCTTTATCACCTGGGATGTGCCCACAAAGGACTTCTGCCCCGCCTGCGGCAAGACCATGTTCAAGCGCAGCGGCCGCGGCCCGCTCAAGTCCTTCTGCATAAACGAGGAATGCCAGAACTTTGTCCCCGAGGAAAAGCGGGTCTACAAGAAAAAGACGCCCGCCGGGAAAGCCGGGGAAGAAGAGAGCGGGCCCAAGAAGCCCGCCGCAAAGAAAGCGGCGGTGAAAAAAACGGCGGCCAAAAAGCCCGCGGAAAAAGCCCCGGCAAAGAAGGCCGCCCCCAAGAAAGCGGCGGTAAAAAAGGCTCCCGCCAAAAAGAGCGCCGGGGCCAAACAGACAGAAGAGGAATAAGCGATGAAAAAAGTCACAGTCCTGGGCGCGGGCCTGGCAGGGAGCGAGTGCGCCTGGCAGCTTGCCAGGCGCGGCGTCGGTGTGCGCCTTGTGGAGATGAAGCCGGAGAAAATGAGCCCGGCCCACTCCTCGCCCTATTTCGCGGAGCTGGTCTGCTCCAACTCTCTCAGAAGCGATGAGCTTACCAATGCCGTGGGCCTCCTGAAGGCGGAAATGCGGAAGATGGGCTCTCTCATCATGGAGAGCGCGGACAGAAACCGGGTCGCCGCCGGGGGCGCCCTGGCCGTGGACAGGCTGGGCTTTTCAAAGTATATTACGGACAGGATTTCCGCCTGCGGAAATATCGAGATCATCCGTGCCGAGGCGGCGGAGATCCCGGAAGGGGAGACGGTCATCGCCACCGGCCCTCTCAGCAGCGACGCTATCGCCGGTCGGATCGCCGCCCTGTGCCCAGACAGCGACCTGCACTTTTACGACGCTGTGGCCCCCATCGTGACGCTTGAGAGCGTGGACATGGACAGCGCCTTTTTTGCCTCCCGCTATGACAAAGGAACGGCGGATTATGTAAACTGCCCGATGGAGAAGGACGAGTATCTGGCTTTTGTGGCCGAGCTTGCACAGGCTCGCGAGGCAGAGGTGCACGGCTTTGACGACGGGGGCGTGTTCGAGGGCTGCATGCCGGTGGAGGTGATGGCCCGCCGGGGCGTGGATACCCTGCGCTACGGCCCGCTGAAGCCCGTGGGCCTCAGGGATCCCAGGACCGGCCATGAGAGCTATGCGGTCGTTCAGCTCCGGCGGGACAATGCCGACGGCACCATATACAACATGGTCGGCTTTCAGACTCATCTGACCTGGGGGGAGCAGAAGCGGGTATTTTCCATGATCCCCGCCCTTAAAAATGCGGAGTTTGTCCGCTACGGGGTCATGCACCGCAACACCTATCTCAACAGCCCCAGGCTTCTTGACCGGTATTACCGCCTGAAAAGCGAGCCGCGCATCAGCTTTGCCGGGCAGATGACCGGGGTGGAGGGCTATGTGGAGTCCGCGGCCTCGGGGATGCTGGTGGGCATAGAGACGGCGGCAAGGCTTCTGGGCCTGCCACCGGTGGATTTTCCTCAGGAGACGGCTATCGGTGCCCTGGGCCTCTATATCTCCGGCGGCAGCGTCGGGGATTTCCAGCCTATGAACATAAACTTCGGCATCATCAAGGCGCTGGAGCGCAGAGTCAAGGGTAAGAGAAACAAAAACGCGGAGATTTCCGCCAGGTCTCTTGGGATAATAGACGGGCTTATGGAAAGTGAGGTCTTTCGATATGAGAATAATAATTGACGCCATGGGCGGCGACAAGGCCCCGGAAGAAATTGTAAAGGGCGCTGTCATGGCCAGGCGGCAGCTTGGCGTGGATGTGACTCTGGTGGGCCGCCGGGAGGATGTGGAGGCCTGCCTGAAAAAAGAGGGCTGCAATGATATTGACATTGCAGATGCCCGGGAAGTGATCACCATGGAGGACGAGCCCAGCACCGCCACCCGCCGGAAGAAGGATTCTTCCATGGCCGTGGCTCTGAATCTGCTGCGGGACGGAGCGGGAGATGCAGTCGTCTCTGCGGGCAGCACCGGGGCGCTTCTCACCGGGGCCACGCTCACCGTCAAGCGCATCCGGGGCATTCGCCGGGCGGCGCTGGCCCCCGTCCTTCCCGCCGGAGAGCACGGCGTCATGCTGATCGACTGCGGTGCGAATGTGGAGTGCACGGCGGAATATCTGCTTCAGTTCGCCTTTATGGGCAGCTTTTACGCCAGAAGGCTCATGGGCTGCGAAAAGCCCAGGGTCGGCCTGCTGAACGTGGGCACCGAGGACACAAAGGGCGGCCAGCTCCAGCATCAGGCCTTCGCCCTGCTGAGAAAGGCCCACGAAGAGGGGCGCATTCACTTCATCGGCAACGTGGAGGGCACGGGGGTGTTCTCCGGCGGTGTGGAGGTCGTGGTGTCCGACGGCTTTACAGGCAATGTGCTTTTAAAGACGACCGAGGGCGTTATCAAATACATGATGACCCAGCTCAAAGGCGTGTTCTACAAAAATGGCCTGAACAAGCTGGCGGCGGCGGTACTTAAGAAGGATCTTGCCGCCATGAAAAAAACCATGGACGTGAACGAGGTGGGCGGAACCGCGCTTGTGGGCATCAGCAAGCCCGTGATCAAGGCCCACGGCTCTTCCAACGCCGCTTCCATCTTTGCAGCCGTCCGGCAGGCTGTGGCCTTTGTGCAGTCCGGCCTGATTGAGGACATAACGGAAAACATCGAGTACATGAAGCTCAGGACGGATGAATAAAAATGCGTACGCTTGAAGAAAAAATCGGATATACCTTCCGGGATAAGGACCTGCTTCTCACCGCCCTGACCCACAGCTCTTTTGCCAATGAGCGCCAGAGCGAGGGCTGCAGCAGCTATGAGCGGCTTGAGTTTCTGGGGGACTCCATTCTGGGCCTGGTGACGGCGGACTTCCTTTTCCACCGCCGGCCCTCCCTGCCGGAGGGCCGCATGACAAGGCTCCGGGCGGAGCTTGTCTGCGAGGGGAGCCTGCACCGGGTGGCGTCTGAGCTGGGCCTTGGGGCCTATATGCGCCTTGGCCGGGGGGAGGAGCGCAGCGGCGGCCGGGAACGGCCTTCCATACTGGCGGACATGGTCGAGTCCCTCATTGCGGCGCTGTATCTGGACAGCGGCATGGACGAGGCCCGGCGCTTCGTCATGGAAAAAATCCTCTCCCGCGCGGAGATCAGTGAGAGCCACCGCATTGCCGATTACAAGACCGAGCTTCAGGAGCTTGTTCAGCGCCGGAGTAACCAGCACATCAGCTATGAGATGACAGGCCAGTCCGGCCCGGACCATAACAAGGTCTTTACCTTTCAGGTGAGCATCAACGGCGCTCCCGCCGGAGAGGGCAGCGGCAGGACAAAGAAGGAGGCGGAGCAGAACGCCGCCCGCCGGGCGCTGGAGGCGCTGAACCAATGAGCGCCAGAGAGAGCATCATTCCCGTGTTCGTGCCCCATCTGGGCTGCCCCAACGACTGCGTTTTCTGCAACCAGCGGCGTATTTCCGGCAGCGCCGTCCCCGCCACGGCAGATACAGTTAAAGAAGCCATAGAGTCTGCGGCCGCCTTGCCCCACACCGGGGCAAAGCGGCAACTGGCCTTTTATGGGGGCAGCTTTACGGCGATCCCCGTGGGGGAGCAGACCGCCCTTCTGGACATGGCGAAGGCCTATCTTGACCGGGGGGTGATCGACTCCGTCCGCCTTTCCACCCGGCCTGACGCCATTGACGGGGCGGTTCTGGCCCGGCTTAAGGGCTATGGGGTGGAGACCATCGAACTGGGCGCCCAGTCCATGGATGAGGAAGTGCTGCGCCTTTCCGGCCGGGGACACACGGCGGAGGACGTGAAGGAAGCCTCCCGGCTCATAAAGGCCGCGGGCTTTCAGCTCATTCTCCAGATGATGACGGGTCTGCCCGGGGATACGGAGGAAAAAAGCCTTGAGACGGCCCGGGCGCTCATTGCCCTTGCGCCGGACGGGGTGCGGGTCTATCCCACGGTCATCGTGCGGGACACCGCCCTTTTCGACCTGTGGCGGGCGGGGCTTTACAAAGAGCACTCGGTTGAGGACGCGGTCAGTGTCTGTGCCCGGCTGCTGCCGCTTTTTGAGGCCGCGGGCATTCCCGTTATCAGGCTGGGCCTGAACCCCACGGAGGCGCTGTCCTCCGGCGCGGCTGCGGGCGGGGCTTATCACCCGGCGCTGGGAGAACTCGTAAAGAGCAGGCTCATGTATGACAAAGCCCGGGCCCTTCTGGCCGGCGTTCCGGCAGGAAGTCAGGTGACAATTGGGGTGAACCCTTCCAGAATTTCCCAGATGACCGGCCAGCACCGGGAGAATATAAAGCGCCTCACGGCGGAACTTGACCTGAAGGAGCTCAAAATACGCCCGGCGGCGCTGAAAAATGATGAAATTTTACTTCTTAGCGTTGAAATAGGCTGAAAGATATAATATAATACCACGGTTAGTTTTAAATAATTGAGGTTATTCATTTGTACTTAAAAGCATTGGAGATTCAGGGCTTCAAGTCCTTCGCGGACAAGACCCGGCTCACATTTGAAAAGGATATAACCGCCATCGTGGGCCCCAACGGCTCCGGCAAGTCCAACATATCTGACGCGATTTTATGGGTCATGGGCGAGCAGCGCAGCAAGGCCCTGCGCGGCGCAAAAATGGAGGACGTTATCTTTGGCGGCACCGAGAAGCGGGGTGCCCTGGGCTTTGCCCAGGTCTCCCTGATCATCGACAATTCCCAGCACATTTTTGATTACGACAGCAGTGAAGTCATGCTCACCCGCCGCTACTACCGCAGCGGCGAGAGCGAGTATTTCATAAACCGGGAATCCGTCAGGCTCAAGGACCTCAACAGCCTCCTCATGGACACGGGGCTGGGTCGGGACGGCTATTCCATCATCGGCCAGGGCAGAATTGCCGATATCGTCTCCACCAAGAGCACCGACCGCCGGGAGGTTTTCGAGGAGGCGGCAGGCATCTCCCGCTTCCGCTACCGGAAGGAGGAGGCCGAGCGCAAGCTCCAGAAAACCGAGGAAAATCTTCTTCGTGTAAACGACAAGATAGAAGAGCTGGAGATGCAGGTGGGCCCTCTTAAAAAGCAGGCCGAGACTGCGAAGCGCTATCTCGTCCTGCGGGACGAGCTGCGGGTCCGGGAAATTTCCGTCTGGATGGCCACACTGGATAAAATCCGCGCCCAGGCGGAGAGTGTCCGGCAGGAGCATGAGCAGGCGGGGCGCGCCCTTGAAAAAGCCAAGGCGGAGCTGGAAGCCCTTTACGCCTCCTCCGGCAGCATCACCGAGCGTATGCACCAGAAAGACGTAGAGAGCGAACGGGCCAGGGAGCGCCTGGCCGCCGCCGAGGCCGAGGCCGCCCAGGGCGAGTCCATGGCGGCGGTGCTGCGGGCCAATGCCAAAAGCAGTGCCGAGAGCATGGAGCGGATGCTTCGGGATATTGCCGAGCAGGAGAGCCGGGCGGGGGAGATAAGGGCCAATGCCGACGAGGGCCGGACACGCCTGAAAGAAATCGAAAAAGAGCTTGCGGGCCTGAGCGAAAAGCTTGACCAGAACACCAACGTTCTGGACGGCTGCCGCATGAAGCAGAAAAACCGGGAGGATATCCTCCGGGATCTGAGCGCCAGAGCCACCTCTCTGGAGGTGGAGGGCCGGAGCATGGACTCCAGAATCAACATGCTCTCTGAGATGGAGAAAGATTTTGAGGGCTATTCCCGGGCGGTGAAAACCGTCATGCGCGAGGCCGGGCGGGGCAGCCTTAAGGGCGTCCGCGGCCCGGCGGCGAATCTGCTGCGGGCGGATGAGGAATGTGCGCTGGCCATTGAGACGGCCCTGGGCGCCGCCGCCCAGAATATCGTGGTAGAGACCAGGGAGGACGGCCGGGCGGCGATCGAGCTTCTCAAGCGCACGGACGGGGGCCGGGCTACCTTCCTGCCCATGGACGCCATCTCCGGCACCGTGATGAGGGATGCGCCGGTGAAGGACCCGGGTTTCGTGGGCGTGGCCTACGAGCTTGTAAAGTTCAGCGATGCGTACGAGCAGATTTTTGCCAGCCTCCTTGGCCGCACCGTTGTGGCCGAGACACTGGCGGACGCCGTGCGCATGTCCAGAAACAGCGGCGGCAGGCTGCGCATCGTCACCCTGGACGGCCAGCTTATAAACGCCGGCGGCTCCATGACCGGCGGCAGCGCCGCAAAAAACAGCGGCATCCTCTCCCGTGCCAACGAGCTGGAAAAGCTTAAGAAGCAGAGAGTCCGGACGGCGGAGAGCGAGAAGCGCTGCGCCGCGGAGCTTGAGCGGGCAAGATCCGGCCTTGCCGCCGTCCGATATGAGCTGGATATGGCCCTGGAGGACCAGGCGGAGCTGAGAAGCCGCGCCTCCTCCTTTGAGGCGGAAAAAAAGGCCACCGAGGCCTCCGTCCGCCAGCTTGCGCTGCTGCTGGAAAGCCTTGCCGGAGACAGTGAGGTCCGCCGGGGCGCCGTGGAAGCGGCCCAGCGGCAGATCGACGGCTTCAAGGCCCGCCTTGAGCAGCAGGAAGCCGCGCTGAGAGCCATAGCCGAAAAAACCGCCGCCATCAAGGCGGAGATCGCCGAGATAAGCCGCGGCAAGCTGGAGCTGGAGGGAAGGCGCACAAAGGCCGAGCGTGACGCCCAGGCCAGAAACGCCGATATTCTGGAGCTTGAGCGTACCGCCGCCCGCATTGAACAGAAAAAGCTGGCCGCCGATATGGAGGAAAAGCAGCTTCTGGACAAGCTCTGGGAGAATTACGAGCTGAGCCATAGCGCCGCGGCCGCGGTGCGCCAGCCGGTGGAAAACCTGCCCAGGGCCAGCAAGGCTATTTCAGACCTTCGCCGGGAAATAAACGCCTTGGGCGCGCCCAACATAGGCGCGATTGAAGAATATGACCGGGTCAACACCCGATATGAATTCCTCAGCGGCCAGCGGGACGATGTGAACAAGGCCAAGGCGGAGCTTCAGGGCATAATAAACGATATAACAGGCGAGATGCAGGAAGTCTTTGTCAGCCGCTTTAAGGAAATCGACCAGTGCTTCCGCCAGACTTTCCTGGAGCTTTTCGGCGGCGGCAAGGCGGCCCTTGTGCTGGAGGACGAGAATGACGTGCTCCAGTGCGGCATTGAGATCAAGGTCCAGCCCCCGGGCAAGGCCCTGTCCACCATCAGCCTCCTGTCCGGCGGCGAGATGGCCTTTGTGGCGATTGCCCTGTACTTTGCCATTTTGAAGGTGCGGCCTACGCCTTTCTGCGTCATGGACGAGATCGAGGCGGCCCTGGATGAGGCCAATGTAAACCGTTATGCCGAATATATGCGGCGTATGTCCGATAAGACCCAGTTTCTGGTGATCACCCACCGCCGCGGTACCATGGAGGAGGCGGACATGCTCTACGGCGTGACCATGCAGGAAAAGGGGGTTTCCACCGTGATTGAGCTGGATCTGGAAGCAGCCCAGAAAACGATAGAGGGGTAAAACTCATATGGGATTTTTTGAAAAAATATTTTCCGGCCTTACCAAGACCAGAAGCAACCTGGAGGAACTGGAAGAAATATTCAGAGGCTACAAGCCGGACAATGAGAATTTTTATGATGAGCTCGAGGAGCTGCTGGTCATGTCCGACGTGGGGGCGGCCAACGCGGAAAAGGTAGTGCAGGCTCTGAAGAAAATGACCTGGGAGCGCCGCTTCAGAAAGGGAGACGAGGCCCGGGCCGGGCTTATAGAGATCCTCACCAAAATGCTTGGCGTGGCAGATACGGCCATGAAGCTGGATACAAAGCCCTCGGTCATCCTTATGGTGGGCGTGAACGGCGTGGGCAAGACAACAACCATCGGCAAGCTCTCAAAGCAGCTGCGGGCGCAGGGAAAAAGCGTCCTTCTCTGCGCCGGGGATACCTTCCGCGCCGCCGCGGCCGAGCAGCTCTCCATTTGGGCGGAGCGGGCGGAGGCGGATATCGTCCGCCACGAGGAGGGGAGCGACCCCGCCGCCGTGGTATATGACGCCATCTGCGCCGCCAAGGCCAGAAACGCGGATGTGATCGTGATCGACACCGCCGGCAGACTTCACAACAAGCAGAACCTGATGAACGAGCTGAATAAGATCCGCCGCATCATCGACCGGGAGCTGCCCGGCGCCGATGTGGAGACGCTGATGGTTCTGGACGCGACCACCGGCCAGAACGGCCTTATCCAGGCAAAGCAGTTTCTGGAGACCGCCGGCCTCACGGGTATCGTGCTTACAAAACTTGACGGTACGGCCAAGGGCGGCATCGTATTCGCCATAGCCAACGAACTGAAGCTGCCCGTTAAATATGTGGGCGTTGGCGAAGGGGTGGACGATCTGATTCCCTTTGATGCGGGAAACTTCGTGGAAGCCCTGTTCAAGTGAAAATTATAAGAATATAAGGAGAAAGCCATATGGCAATTACCAGCAAGCAGCGCTCCCAGCTTCGCGGCCTCGCGGCCGGGGAGGACACCATCATCCAGGTCGGCAAGGGCGGCATCAACGACAATCTCATCGCCTCCGTCAAGGCCGCGCTGGCGGCCCGGGAGCTTATAAAGGGCAGAGTTCTGGAAAACGCCATGCTCAGCGCCAGGGAAGCCTGCGACGCGCTCTCCGCTGCCTGCGGCGCGGAGCCGGTTCAGGTAATCGGCACAAAATTCGTGCTGTATAAAAGAAACGAGAAAGAGCCGAAAATAGTTCTTGTAAAGGACAGAAAGAAGCAATGAAAATAGCCCTTTACGGCGGCAGCTTCAACCCGCCCCATCTGGGCCACGCGGAAGCCGCCATGACCGTATACCGGGAGCTTAAACCGGATATATTCCTCATAATACCGGATAATATCCCCCCCCATAAGGACATGGCCGAGGGCAGTCCCAGCCCGGCGCAGCGCCTGGCACTCTGCGCCCTGGCTTTCCGGGCGGTGCCCGGAGCCAGAGTATCGGATATTGAGCTCCGGAGGGATGGCAGAAGCTATACTGCGGACACGGTGTCGGCCCTCCGGGAGAAGTATCCGGCGGATGAGCTTCTGCTCGTCATGGGCACGGACATGCTCATGAGCTTTGAAGAATGGTACATGTTCCGTTATCTGCTGGATAACTGCGTTCTGGCCGTCCTCTCCCGGGAGGAGGACGATGGGGAGGCCCTGCGCCGGCAGGCGGAGCGCTTTGAGCGGGATTACGGCGCAAAGGTCATTCTTCTGCCTCACGCGCCCCTGCCCATGAGCTCCAGCGACATCCGCCAAAAGCTCCGCATCCGCCTTGGGGAGGACATGCTGGACGGAGAAGTGTATTACGATATTATTAGGAAAGGCCTCTATGAGGCGCTGCCGGAACTGACCTGGCTCCGGGCGAGGGCCTATGAGCATCTTGCGCCGGAGCGCATCGCCCATGTGGCCGGCTGCGAGAGCGAGGCGGTGCTGCTGGCCCGCCGCTGGGGAGAGGATCCGGAAACCGCCGCCACGGCGGGCATCCTGCACGATATAACAAAGAAACTAAATTTCGACGGGCAGTTGAATTTATGCCGCAAATATGCTATTATTTGCGATACCGCCGAGACGGAAAACCCCAAGCTGCTCCATGCGAAAACCGGCGCCGCTCTGGCCAGGGATCTGTTCGGCGTCTCGGACGAGATATACGAGGCCATCCGCTGGCATACCACAGGAAAGCCGGACATGCGGACGCTGGAAAAGATAATTTATTTAGCGGATTATATCGAGCCCACCCGGGATTTCCCCGGCCTTGACAGGCTGCGGGAGCTGGCCTATGAGGATCTGGACAAGGCCATGGCTCTGGGGCTCCGGATGAGCCTGGAGGATATCCGGGGGCAAGGTATTGAGCCATATAAGGATACTGTGGAGGCGTACCGCTGGTACAGCCGAAGCTGAACAAAGGAGGCAAAACATGTTAAGTCCCGCTGAGATCGCGGCCATTGCCGCGAAAGCGCTTGAGGATAAAAAGGCAAAGGACGTCAAGATCCTCAGAACAGCCGAGCAGACTGTCATAGCGGACTATTTCGTTATCTGCAACGGCACCTCATCCACCCACGTAAAGGCCTTGGTGGACGAGGTCGACAAGCAGCTCTCCCTGGCCGGGGAGCCGCCGGTGCGCAGGGAGGGCCTGCGCTCCGATATATGGGTGCTGATGGACTTCGGCTGCGTGTTGGTCCATGTGTTCACCGACGAGGCCAGAAAATTTTATAACCTTGAGCGCCTCTGGAGCGACTCCGAGGAGGTTGGTCTCTCATCCCTTTTGAGCCCCTGATTACAGGGGCTTTCGGACTTGAAACAAACATAATTTGAAAGGGATAGAGCAAAAATGAAATACGATTTTACCGCGATTGAAAAAAAGTGGCAGGACAGATGGGAAGCGCTGAAGCCTTACGCTGCCGAGACCGGCAGTGACAAACCCAAGTTTTACGGCCTCATCGAGTTTCCTTACCCCTCCGGTCAGGGTCTGCATGTGGGCCATCCCCGGCCTTTCACTGCGCTGGATATTGTCACCCGAAAAAAGCGCATGCAAGGCTACAACGTGCTGTTTCCCATCGGCTTTGACGCCTTTGGCCTGCCCACCGAGAACTATGCCATCAAGAACCATGTGCACCCCGCGGCAGTCACAGAGAAGAATATCGCCAACTTTACAAGCCAGCTCAAAATGCTGGGCTATGGTTTTGACTGGGACCGCTGTGTTGACACCACCGACCCCAAGTACTACAAGTGGACCCA
>OLPA01002175.1_pt1 | contig 15008 bp, 13 predicted proteins | sample 1672811 | NCBI WGS metagenome assembly OLPA01 (sample SAMEA3136726, study PRJEB25190) | human gut metagenome | biome: human gut; feature: human-associated habitat; material: faeces | place: Austria | collected 2013
ACTGGCCCTTCACGAACCGCACCCAGCCGGGACAGCAGGAGGTGAACATGGGCCACTTGTACTGGTCGCGGTGGGTGAACCGCTGCAAAAACTCCGTGCCCTCCTCCATGATGGTCAGGTCGGCGGTAAAGTTGGTGTCGAACACGTAGTCGAAGCCGATCTCCTTCAATGCCGTCACCATCCGCTTGGCAGTGGCGAACTTGGGGTCAAGGTGATAGTACTCCGCCCACGCGGCCCGGACGGCGGGCGCGATCTGCACCACGGTGATCCTGTTGGGATCCGCCAGCGCGTCCCACACCTTGCCGGTGTCATCGTGCTCCTGCAAAGCGCCCACGGGACAGTGGGTGATGCACTGGCCGCAGAAGGTGCAGTCGGATTCGCCCAGCGTGTGGAAGCGGCCCACGCCCACGGTGGTGCGGGTACCGGTGCCCACCACATCCCAGATGTTCATGGTCTGGATCTTCTCGCACACCTGGATGCACCGCATGCAGCGGATGCAACGGTTTTCGATGCGCACCACAGGGTTGGAGAAATCGGTGGGGATGTTTTTCAGGTCCTTGATGTAGTGGTCACCCAGCAGGTTATAGTCGTTGCACAGTGTCTGGAGCTTGCAGCTGCCGCTGCGGGTACACTTGGTGCAGCAGATCTCATGCTGGCTGAGGATCAGCCGCAGGTTCACGCGCCGTGCCTCACGGACTCGGGGCGAGTTGGTGTGCACCACCATGCCCTCCACCACGGCGTTGTCGCAGGAGGGCACCAGCCGCGCGTGCCCCTCCACCTCCACCATACAGATGCGGCAGGCGGCGATCTCGTTGACATCCTTGAGATAGCACAGGGTGGGGATGCTGATATTGGCACTCCTGGCGGCCTCCAGAATGGTCGTGCCCTCCGGCACGGAGATCACTTTCTTGTCGATCGTCAAAGTTACCATTTGCTGTTTCGACCTCCTCTGAAAATCCCGTAACCGTAGTGGTCGCAGCGCAGGCAGCGTGCTGCTTCGGTGCAGGCGCCCTCGCAGGTCAGGCCACATTCGATATCCTCAAAGTCGTTCTTCCGTTCCGCGGCCTCCCGCTCGGTGGTGTTGATGCGTCCGTGGGGAGGCGAGTTGTTCAGCTTGGGCGCCGGGATGTCGAGCTCCACGGTAATATCATGGTGGAAGCCCAGATGCTCATCGATATTGGCTGCCGCCACCTTACCGGCAGCGATGGCGCGAATGGCCGTGGCAGGGCCGGTCACACAGTCGCCTCCGGCAAACACATTGTTCATATTGCCCACCTGACTGGAGCTGGCCGCCACAAAGGTGCCCCGCTTGATGGGTACGCCGGACTGCTCGAACCCGGCGATCTCGATGCCCTGTCCGATGGCCACCACGATGATGTCCGCCTCGATGCGCAGCTCCGGCAGGTCGGCCTTCTCCGGCCGGGGACGGCCGGACTTGTCGGTCTCGCCGGGGATCTGAGGCTGTACCCACAGGGCCACGGCCTCGTCATTCTCGTTGGCCTCGATACGGACGGGCGCCATGAGTGTCAGCATTTCCGCGCCCTCGGCCATGGCGCCGGTGACCTCGTCCGGCAGCGCCGTCATATCCTCGATGCGGCGGCGATAGACGCAGGACACCTTGTCCGCGCCAAGGCGGATGGAGCTGCGGGTCACGTCCATGGCCACGTTGCCGCCGCCGATGACCACCACATGCTTGCCGGTAAAGTCCGGCATGTCGCCGTCACCGATGCCACGCAGCATCTCCACGGCGGACATGACGTTCTTGCTGTGCTCACCTGGGATGCCCGCGCCCTTGCCCTGATGGGCGCCGATGGCGATATACAGGCAGTCATACTCCTGCTGCAATTGCTCAAAGGTGATATCCTTGCCCACGGTCACGTCGGTGTGTGCCTCGATGCCCAGAGACAGGATGGAGTTGATCTCCGCGTCCAGCTTTTCCCGGGGGAAGCGGTAATTGGGGATGCCATAGCGCAGCATACCGCCCAGCTGCTTGCGCTCCTCGAAAATGACCACCTTGTGGCCCATCAGCGCCAGATAGTAGGCACAGCTCAAGCCGCTGGGGCCGCCGCCGATGACGGCCACGGTCTTTCCCGTGGCGGGCGCGCATTCCGGCTGGGGCACGTCACCCGCGTGATCCACGGCGTAGCGCTTCAGCCCCCGGATGTTCAGGGGCGCGTCGATCATGTTGCGGCGGCACCGGGCCTCGCAGGGATGCTCGCAGATGTAGGCGCAGGCGGTGGGCATGGGGTTATCCTTGCGGATCAGCCGCACCGCGTCGGCGCAGCGGCCCTCGCCTACCAGCGCCATATAGCCGGGCACGTCCACACCCGCCGGACACAGGGCCACGCAGGGCACCGGCAGGGCAAGGCTTGCCAGACATCGGTGATGCTCGATATGCTCGATATAGTCGTCCCGGAAGCCCTCCAGGCCGTCTACTACCAGCCGGGCGGCGTCACGGCCGATGGCACAGTCGGCGGTGTTGACGATGCTGCGGGCCGTCTTTTCGATGATGGCCAGCGTGGACATGTCCGCCTCGCCGTCCAGCACCAGCTCGATCAGCTTGGTCAGCTGCCCCAGCCCGATACGGCAAGGCACGCACTTACCGCAGGTCTGGGCATGGCACAGCTGCAAAAAGGTCAGCGACATATCCACCGGACACAGACCGGGAGGCGACGCCGCGATGCGGCGCTCTACGTCGCGGTAGAGGTTATCCACCACAGTCTGCGCTTTGCTGGGGGTTTTGATGTCAAGTCTGCTCAAGGTGGTCACTCCTTTCACTTGCTGACGCCCCTTTGAAAAATGGATATAGGGCAGTATATTATCAGATAGTATGGCACAAAATCTCCTGTTCGTCAACAATATTTGGCAATATTTTACTTAAAGGAAACTTATCTGCCATATTTCGGTATTTTTACAAAAGCGCCGCCTTCTATCTGTCTTGCCGCCCGCTCCCGCTTTTTGTGCATTTTGCCGGAAAGCACTTGCAGCCCCACCGGAGCGCGCACTGCATTTTCCTCCTTGCCGCCCCGTCAGTCTCCCTGTTCTCTCCTCAGAAACGACAGCATTCCTGCACGGTCATGCATATTTCCGTGCGTTTTCGCAGCAAATCCGTCAAAAGGGAGAAATGTGTTTTCCGCCCTGATTTTGGGCAAAAACCAGTTTACAACTGCCCGCCGCTGCGTTTACAATAGGGACAGTAAATATGTGTAAGAATCCAACCCAAGGAGGTTATTCAGCATGATCCAACTGACGAACCACGGCATGTATCTGGTAAACGGTGTTCCCTGTGAAAGCGCGTCTGTCCCTCAGGCAGAGGCACGTCAAGGCACCATGGCATGGCGTATCCTGCAGGCCCACAACGTATCCGGTGATCCCGAGAAGCTTAAGATCCGGTTTGACGCTATGGTGTCCCACGACATCACCTATGTGGGCATCATCCAGCAGGCCCGGGCCAGCGGCATGAAGGAGTTCCCCATCCCCTACGCCCTGACCAACTGCCACAACAGCCTATGCGCCGTGGGCGGCACCATCAACGAGGATGACCATGTGTTCGGCCTGTCCGCCGCTAAGAAGTACGGCGGCATCTACGTTCCCGCCAACCAGAGCGTCATCCACTCCTACGCCCGCGAGCAGATGGCAAAGTGCGGCGCCATGATCCTTGGCTCCGACTCCCACACCCGTTACGGCGCGCTGGGCACCATGGCCGTGGGCGAGGGCGGCCCGGAGCTGGCCAAGCAGCTGCTGAAAAATACATGGGACGCTCCCATGCCGGAGGTAGTCATGGTGTACCTCACCGGCAAGCCCCGCCGGGGTATCGGCCCCCACGATGTGGCCATCGCGCTGGTGAAGGCCACCTTCGAGAGCGGCTTCGTCAACAATAAGGTGCTGGAATTCGTCGGCCCCGGTATCAAGGAACTGCCCATCGACTTCCGCAACGGCATCGACGTGATGACCACCGAGACCACCTGCCTCTCCTCCATCTGGGAGACGGACGAGGAGACCAAGGGCTTCTACGCCGCCCATCAGCGCGCCTGGGATTACGCGCCGCTGCACCCGGCGGACACCGCCTACTACGACCGGATGATCTCCATTGACCTGAGCAAGGTGGAGTCCATGATCGCCCTGCCCTTCCACCCCTCCAACGCATGGACCATCCATGAATTTCTGGAGAACGCCGAGGAGCTGCTGGCCAAGGTGGAGGCCGACGCCGCCAAGCGCTTCCCCAAGGCCCATCCCCACCTCACCGATAAGATCCACGACGGCGGCGTATGGGCCGATCAGGGCGTGATCGCAGGCTGCGCAGGCGGACTCTTTGACAACATCACCGAGGCGGCGGACATCATCCGGGGCGGCAGCACCGGCAACGGCGCCTTCACCTTCGACTTGTACCCCACCTCCGTGCCGGTCTCGCTGGAACTGACCCGTGACGGCGTCACCGCCGACCTGCTGACCACCGGCGCGGTCATCAAGCCCAGCTTCTGCGGCCCCTGCTTCGGCGCGGGCGACGTGCCTGCCAACAACGGGCTGAGCCTGCGGCACACCACCCGCAACTTCCCCAACCGCGAGGGCTCCAAGCCCGGCGAAGGCCAGTTTGCCGCCGTGTGCCTGATGGACGCCCGTTCCATCGCCGCCACCGCCGCCAACGGCGGCCGCATCACCGCCGCCACCGATGTAGATTATGAGCCGGTGCGCCGGGAATATCACTTCGACAAGTCCGTGTACGACAACCGGCTGTACTACGGCTTCGGCAAGGCCGATCCCAGCGTGGAGCTGGTGATGGGCCCCAACATCACCGACTGGCCCAGGATGTACGATCTCACCGAGAATCTGCTGGTGGAGCTGGCGGCGGTGATCCACGATCCCGTCACCACCACCGACGAGCTGATCCCCTCCGGCGAGACCTCCTCCTACCGCTCCAACCCCCTGCGTCTGGCGGAGTTCACCCTCAGCCGCCGGGTACCGGAGTATGTACCCCATGCCAAAGAGGTGGCGGCACAGGAGGCACAGCGCCGCGCCGGCAACATTCCCGCCCACATTCTGGAGGTGCTGGGCAAGGTGGGCGACGCTGAGGCGCTGGCTGCCGATACCCAGTTTGGCTCCTGCGTATTCGCCAGCAAGCCCGGCGACGGCTCCGCCCGCGAGCAGGCGGCCTCCTGCCAGAAGGTGCTGGGCGGCTTCGCCAACATCTGCTATGAGTTCGCCACTAAGCGCTATCGCAGCAACTGCATCAACTGGGGCATCCTGCCCTTCACGCTGGACAAGGACGCCGCCTTTGACTACGAGCCCGGCGACTGCGTGTTCGTCCCCGCCATCCGCAAGGCCATTGAGGAGAGCAGCGAGGATATCCCCGCCAAGGTGATCCGCAAGGACGGCAGCGTCCACGACCTGCTGCTGCATGTCCGTGGCCTGACGGCGGACGAGAAGGAGATCCTGCTGGACGGCTGTTTGATGAACTATTACGCCAAGCGGGGGTAAACCCGGCAGCTGCTTTGTCATTCCGAGCCGATGCTCACACCGGCGTGGGATCTCTACCTCACTCATGTGCAAAAGGACGGATCGCCACGTCGCTTCGCTCCTCGCAATGACATCACACTTCCAATAATACATATATGAAAGGATGCACTATGGATAAGATCAAGATGACAACGCCGCTGGTGGAGATGGACGGCGACGAGATGACCCGCGTGCTGTGGCAGATGATCAAGGACGAGCTGATCCTGCCCTTTGTGGACTTAAAGACCGAGTACTATGATCTGGGGCTGCTGCACCGCAATGAGACGAAGGATCAGGTGACTATTGAGGCCGCCAAGGCCACGGAGCGTCTGGGCGTAGCGGTGAAATGCGCCACCATCACCCCCAACAAGCAGCGGATGGAAGAGTATCCCCAGCTGACGGAGATGTGGAAGAGCCCCAACGGTACCATCCGCGCCTATCTGGACGGCACAGCCTTCCGCGCTCCCATCGTGGTGCCCTTCATCCACCCGGTAGTGAAGAACTGGGAAAAGCCCATCACCGTGGCCCGCCACGCCTACGGCGACATGTATAAGGCTGTGGACATGGTCACCGACGAACCCGGCACCGCCACGCTGACCTTCAAGGGCGAGAGCGGCGCGGAAAAGACCCTGACCGTCCAGACCGTAAAGGGACCCGCCGTGTGGCAGGGCCAGCACAACACGGAGAAGAGCATCCGCGCCTTTGCCAAGAGCTGCTTCCAGTACGCCATAGCCAACCGGCAGGATCTGTGGTTCTCCACCAAGGACACCATCTCCAAGGTGTACGACGGCGAGTTCAAGCGCATCTTCGAGGAGGAGTACGAAAACAACTACAAGGAAAAGTTCGCCGAGCTGGGCATTACCTACTTCTACACCCTCATCGATGACGCCGTGGCCCGCGTGATCCGCTCCAAGGGCGGCTTCATCTGGGCGCTGAAGAACTACGACGGCGATGTGATGAGCGACATGATCTCCACCGCCTTTGGTTCTCTGGCCATGATGACCTCCGTGCTGGTGTCCCCCGACGGGGTGACGGAGTACGAGGCCGCGCACGGCACCGTGACCCGCCACTACTACAAGCACCTCAAGGGCGAGGAGACCTCCACCAACCCCATGGCCACCATCTTCGCGTGGACGGGCGCATTACGCAAGCGCGGCCAGCTGGACGGTCTTGCCGATCTGGCCGCCTTTGCCGACAAGCTGGAAGCCGCCTGCTTCGCCACGCTGGAGCAGGGCACCATGACCAAGGATCTGGCTGCACTGGTGGACGATGGCTTTGAAGCTCACGCCGTCACCTCCGCCGGCTTTATCGCCGCCATCCGTCGTAATCTGGAAGCTTCGCTGTAAGGAGGCCGTCTATGAAATTGATCACCACCGGCAATGCCGGGACCATGGAATCCAACGACATCATGATAACCGTAGAGCCGTCTGACGAAGGCGGCGTGCAGGTGGAGCTGACCAGCAGCGTCTATCAGCAGTTCGGTAAGCAGATCATCGCCGTCATCCGCGAGACCGCCGCCGACTACGGTGTGGAGAACGCGCTCATCACCGCCGTGGACAAGGGTGCGCTGGACTGCACCGTCCGGGCGCGGGTGGCCACCGCCCTGACCCGTGCGGCGGAGTGCCATGACTACACATGGGAGGTGCGGCAGGATGTATAAGAAGGATCGTTTGCGCCGCAGCATGATGTTCGTACCCGGCAACAACCCCGGCATGATCCGGGACGCCCACATCTACGGCGCGGACTCCATCATGTTCGATCTGGAGGACAGCGTGGCCTATACCGAGAAGGACGCGGCTCGATTTCTGGTGTATAACGCGCTGAAAACGCTGCATTTCGGCACAAAAGAGACGGTGGTACGCATCAATGACCTTTCAAGCGGCCTCGGTGTCGAGGACTTGGAGGCTGTCGTCCGGGCCGGTGTGCAGGTGGTGCGCCTGCCCAAGACCGACAGTGCGCAGGACGTGATCGACTGCGAACGGGAGATCGAGCGCATCGAGCGGGAGGCCGGCATCCCCGTAGGCACCACCGGCATGATGGCCGCCATCGAAAGCGCCAACGGTGTGCTGAACGCCGTGGAGATCGCCAAGGCCAGCGACCGGCTCATCGGCATCGCGCTGGGCGCGGAGGACTATGTCACCGACCTGAAAACCACCCGCAGCGACGGCATCGAGCTGCTCTTTGCCCGCTGCATGATCCTGAACGCCGCGCGGGCCGCCGGTATCGCCGCGCTGGACACGGTGTTCTCCAACGTCAACGACGAGGAGGGCTTCATCGCCGAAGCCGCTCTTATCAAGAAGCTGGGCTTTGACGGCAAATCCGTCATCAATCCCCGTCAGATCGAGCCGCTGCACAAGGTGTTCATGCCCAGCGAGAAGGATCTCAACAAGGCACGGGCCATTATGGAAGCCATTGCCGAGGCCAACGCACGGGGCAGCGGCGTGGCCAGTCTCAACGGCAAGATGATCGACAAGCCCGTGGTCACCCGTGCCAAGCGGCTGCTGGAGCTGTATGAGGCCGGCAGCAAGGCCGACGAAGTGGAGGAGCTGTAACATGGTAGAACTGAATAAGATCCCCCATATCAACGAGATCAGCAACCACGGCGCGTTCGCCGGGGCCGGACAGAAGAAGACCGCCACCTTCCGTGAGCGGTATCACCAGCAGAACAAGGTGGTGCCCTCGCTGGAAGAGGCTATCCGCCGCACGGGGCTGCGCGACGGCATGACCATCAGCTTCCACCACCACTTCCGCAACGGCGACCACATCATCAATATGGTGGTGGATAAGCTGGCGGAGATGGGCTACAAGAATCTGACGCTGGCAGCGTCCTCGCTGGCCTCCGTCCACACGCCCCTGATCCAGCACATCAAAAACGGCGTCATCACCCATATCGAGACCTCCGGCCTCCGCGGTGAGCTGGCGGAGGAGGTCTCCCGCGGTCTCATGGACTGCCCGGTGGTGTTCCGCTCTCACGGCGGCCGGGCCAGCGCCATCCGCAGCGGTGAGCTGCACATCGACGTGGCGTTTCTGGGCGCGCCCTCCTGCGACCCCTACGGCAACGCCAACGGCTACAGCCGCGACGATGACGACGGCATCGCCTGCGGCTCACTGGGCTATGCCCGCACCGACGCCAAGTATGCCGACAACGTTATTATCATCACCAATCATTTGGTGGCCTACCCCAACGCGCCGTGGGCCATCCCCGAATACGATGTGGACTATGTGGTGCTGACCGACGACATCGGCGATCCCAAGGGCATCATGTCCGGGGCTACCCGCTACACCAAGGATCCTAAGGAGTTGCTGATCGCCAAGACCGCCGCCAATGTCATTGAAGCCACGGGCTACCTGTACGACGGCTTCTCCATGCAGATGGGCAGCGGTGGTGCGTCTCTGGCCACCGCCCGCTTCCTGCGGCAGAAGATGCTGGATCAGCACATCCGCTGCCGCTTCGCGCTGGGCGGCATCACCGGCCAGATCACCGCCATGCATGAGGAAGGGCTCATTGACCGCGTGCTGGATGTCCAGAGCTTTGATCTGGACGCGGCGCTGTCCCTGAAAAACAACCACTTCCACCACCAAATCGGCGCGACCTACTACGCCAGCCATATGATCAGCGCAGCGGTGGATCAGCTGGACTTCGTGATCCTCTCTGCGCTGGAGATCGACACGGATTTCAACGTCAACGTACTGACCGGCTCTGACGGCGTGATCCGCGGCGCCATCGGCGGCCATCCCGACACCGCCGAAGGCGCCAGCCTGTCGGTGGTGGTAGCCCCGCTGACCCGCGGCCGCATCCCCACCATTGTCAAGCACGTCAACACCGTGGTCACCCCCGGCGAGGTGGTGGACGTGGTGGTGACGGAGCAGGGCATCGCCGTGAACCCCCGCCGCGGCGATCTGAAGAAAAAGATTGAAGCCGCCGGACTGCATGTGTTCACCATTGAGCAGCTGCAGCAGCGGGCCGAAGCGCTGGTTGGCGTACCGGAACCCATCCGCTACAAGGATCGCATCGTGGGCGTGGTCATGTACCGCGACAACACCATCATCGACGTGGTGCGCGAGATCGACGAAGATGCGTGAATTACTGCTTTGCAAGGCCGTCCCTCCCCGGTGGGGGACGGCCTATGCCGCTTTGCTGGCTGACACCGGATTGCGGGATGAGGGGCATACGGACCTCACCGCACTGCTGACGGAGGACGGCGTCCTGTTGGGTTGTGGCTCGCTGGGCGGCAAGGTCATCCGTCAGGTGGCCGTCTCTCCCGCGGCTGAAGGACAGGACGCATGCGCCTGTATCGTCTCTGCGCTGGTGCAGGAGTCGGTGAAGCGGGGCGTTCCCTACCCGTTTCTGTTTACCAAGCCCCAAAACGCGCGGCTGTTCCGCTCGCTGGGGTTCTATCCGGTGGCGGAGACGGCGGACATGGTGATGCTGTGCCGCCAGCGTGACGCGCTGGGGCGGTTTCTGGCGTCTCTGCCCCGTTGGCAGGAGGGCGTTACCGGCTGCGTGGTCTGCCACGCCAACCCCTTCACGAGAGGGCATCTGCACCTGATCGCCACGGCGGCGACACAATGTGACCATGTGCTGGTGTTCGTGGTGGCGGAGGAGGGTGGCCCCTTCCCTGCCAACCACCGGCTGGCGCTGGTGCGGGAGGGCACGGCACATCTCCCCAACGTGACCGTCTGTTCCGGCGGCGATTTTCTGGTGAGCCGAGCCACCTTCCCCGCCTACTTCCTGCGGGACGAGCAGTCGGAGGACGCCCGGTGCGATCTGGATCTGACGCTGTTCGGCCAGCACATTGCCCCGGCCCTCCATATCACGCAGCGCTTCGTAGGCGAGGAACCCTTCTCCCCCACCACCGCCGCCTATAACCGGAGAATGAAGGAAATGCTCCCCACCTACGGCATCTCCGTCACGGAGATCCCCCGTCTGGAGGGCATCTCCGCCACTGCCGTCCGCCGCGCACTGGCGGAGGGATTGCTTACCGACATCCAACCACTTGTACCGGAGACCACCTATGCCTATTGTCAACGTCACTTTGAAGGACATCCTCCGCGCCCGTGACACGCGGGCGGATGCCCAGCGTCGGCTGCTGCAAGCCCACCGCCTGCCGCTGGTGTCCTTCACCATGAATATTGCCGGACCGGTGAAGTCCTCCCCGCTGATCGAGCTGGCCTTCGACGCGGGGCTGGCGGCCCTGTACGGCACATTGGGCCAGCCGGTAACGGCAGAGATCATCCGGCCCGCCACCGGCTGTGAGGCCCTGCTGGTCTATGACCGTCCGGCGGCGGCGCTGAAGGCCGCCTGTCTGACGCTGGAGACCACCGTGCCCATCGGGCGGCTGTACGATCTGGACGTGCTGGACACGGACGGCAGCAAGCTGTCCCGCCCGGAGCCGCGCGCCTGCCTTATCTGCGGCAGGCCGGTGACGGTCTGCTCCCGCAGCCGCGCCCACGGGCTGGACGCCATCGTGGGCCGCACCCATGAGATTCTGGCGGACTTCGCCGCCGGATATCTGGCCGGCCTGGCGGCAAAGGCGCTGACGGAGGAGGTGTGCCTGACCCCAAAGCCGGGGCTGGTGGACGAACGCAATAACGGTGCACACAGCGACATGGATCTTCCCCTGTTCCTGCGGAGCATCGACGTGCTGACGCCGTATTTCCGTCAAATCACGGCGCTGAGCCTGTCCGGCGCGGATGCCGCCGCTTTACAGGCGGCGGGACTGGAAGCCGAAGCCGCCATGTTCCGGACCACCGGCGGCGTCAACACCCACAAGGGGGCGCTGTTCTCCTTTTCGGTGCTACTGTCGTCGCTGGGCCGGTGCCTGAGGTTGGGCGGCGATGTATTCGACCGGAGCGCCGCGCTGACGGCGGACACTCCGGAGGAAGCCGCGGAAGCGTCGGCGGAGGAATCGGAAACCTCCGCATGGGCGCAGGACGCTCTGGCGGCTGCCGTCCGGAACGGCTTTAATCTGGAAGCCGACGCCCCCCTGACCCGGGAGACTGCCGCGGAAATCCTCTACCGCGCGTGGCAGATGGAAAATGAACTGATCGCAAAGGCATAAAATACCAACGCCCCGGGCCGAAGCCCGGGGCGATGTTACTATACGTCGCGGAAAATTCTCAGTCAACCTTGACCACGATCTTCGGGATTCGTGCGATCAGCTGCGCCGCGATGGCGGTGAGGATCAGCTCGGGAACCATGTAGAAGCCGTTGTACACAATGGAATAGACCCAGCCCAGCGCGACGGGGCTGAGGCTCTCCACCAGCTTCGCGCCCCATGCGGGGAAGCCGTCCTGGGTGAAGAACCACTCCGCCCAGCCGGAGAACAGCAGGTATCCGGACAGAATGTGAGTCAGGTACCGTGCTCCCAGCGCCACCAGAGAACCGCACATCAGGCTGGTGCCGGGGTTCTTGATCTTATCCCGGAAAATGCCGCCCAGACCCATCATGGTGTAGGCGAGCAGATAGTCCAGCAGGCACATGAGGATGGCCTTGAAGATCATGGTGTCGTCTCCGAAATAGCCGGGCTGAAAGGCGGCGCTCACGGTCTTCGCGCCCAGTGCCATTTCCAGCAGCGCGTAGCAGAAGCCGGAGACGAAACCCCACTTCACGCCGTAGCGGTAGGAGATCAGCACCACCGGGAGCATGGCCACCAGCGTCACCTGACCGCCGAAGGGCATTTCGGGGATGATGGCCTTGGAGATCAGCTCCAGCACAATGGCCAGCGCCAGCAGCATGGCGCTTTCCGTCAGTCTTTTGGTTTTCATTTTGGGAACCTCCAAAAAAATAAGTATCGCATTGCAAACCGTCCAGGTGCAACGCGATACTGAATTGTATCCCATATATGCATCTTTCCCTCCGACGGTATTAGCCGTATCAGGTTCACGGGTCAGGGCGCACACGCCCACTCTCAGCCGGTCTTTCCGGCTCCCCGAAGACTTTAGGCAACACCGCACAATTGCGCGGTGCTGCCTTATTTGTTTTGCGATCCAAGGTTAGTATAGCAAAAAAATGTAAGATGTCAAGCGCGAAAAACCGGCACCCGAAGGATGCCGGTTTTCAGATAGGCCCTAAGATGTCACGCCATATCCAGCGCCAGCGTTTTGCCGCCGAGGATGTGGAAATGCAGGTGCGGCACGGTCTGACCCGCGTCGGCGCCGCAGTTGCTGACCACCCGGTAGCCCCCCGTCAGCCCCTCCGCCGCCGCGATTCTGGGGATGACCTCAAAAATGTGGGCGACGACGGCGCTGTTCTCTTCCGTGACGCCGTTGCAGCCGGAAATATGCGTCTTGGGGATCACCAGAATGTGGGTCGGCGCCTGGGGATTGATGTCCCGGAAGGCGAAGACCGAATCATCCTCGTAGACCTTGGTGGAGGGGATATCCCCCGCGATGATTTTGCAGAACAGACAATCGGACATTTATGTTTCCTCCTTATAATCCGAAGACATGGACGCCCGCCATGCTGGCGGCTCCCATGATGATTCCCGCGATAATGACGCCCAGAGAAACGGACAGCGCCGTGGTTTTGATGCCCATGTCCAGAAAACTGGCCGCGAGGGTTCCCGTCCACGCGCCGGTGCCGGGAATGGGAATGCCGACGAACAGCATCAGTGCCACGAACAGCCCGCCCCGACCGGCCTTTTTCATCAGCCTGTGACCGGCGGCTTCGCCCTTTTCCAGGCAGTAGGAAAAGAACTTCCCGAAATATTTTTTATCCGCGCCCCAGTGCAGCACCTTCCGGGCGAAGAAATAGATCAGCGGCACCGGCAGCATATTGCCCACGACGCACACCGCAAGAGACGTCCAGTAGTCCAGATCCATGCCCACGGCCATAACGATACTGCCCCGCAGCTCCACCAGCGGCACCATGGACACGAAGAAAATCAGAAGATATTTGGCAAACATTCCATCACCCTAATGTGAATTTCCCCTATTATACCATAATATATCCGTGTTTGCAACGGAAAACGGTGCGGACAGCTTAAGTTTTGATTAAAAAGAAATGCAAAACCCGCGGCTCATCACCGCGGATTTTGCAACAAGAAAAGAGGAGAGGAAAAAATGAAAAAGATGAAGGTTGGTAGCAAATTTATATACTGCCCCATGGGCCTTGCGGCGGGGCCGGTGTTGTCTTGATCTTCATGGCCTTATTATACCGGTAAAATATTAACGATTAAAGTGGGAAAATGTTAAGCTCGTATGAAGTTCTGTAACAAGTTTTCGGGCGGCGGGAAAATGCGATTCTCGTAAACAGAAAAATAATTATTGACATTCGATAATTTCTATGGTACACTCCATGCAAACGGAGGTGCTTTTATGAATTCACAGCTTTCTGCGAAATTTACACTTTGGTGCAGCCGGGGATTGTTCATTATCATCTGCCTGCTTACTTTTGCCATGCCGGGACTGCTGCGGTGGTATCAGACTTTGCGGCCGCTGGGGCGGTACGGCGCGGCGGCGATCATGGTAGGGTTTTACTGCTGCGTCCCTGCGGTGCTGTACGCGCTATCCTGCATGGAGCGGCTGGTGCGGAATATTCTGAAGGAGGATGTGTTCGTTACACAGAACGTCCGGTTTCTGCGGCGCATCCGCTGGTGCTGCGCGGCGGTAAGCGGCATCTGTTTGCCCGCCGCGTTCTTCTACCCGCCCCTGATCTTCATGACCATGATCATGGCGTTTCTGGCGCTGGCGGTGAGCGTGGTGAAGAACGTCATGGCCGCCGCGGTGGAGATCCGGGAAGAAAACGATCTGACGGTGTGAGGCGGCGTATGGCGATTATTGTGAATCTGGATATGATGCTGGCAAAGCGGAAAATGACTTCCCTTGAGCTGGCGAACCGGGTGGGCATGACGCCCGCCAACCTGTCCATTCTGAAAACCGGCAAGGCCAAGGCCGTGCGCATGAGCACCATGGACGCCATCTGCCGGGAGCTGCAATGCCAGCCGGGCGACCTGTTCGAGTTCGTGCAGGACGACGACCCATGGAAACGCTGAGAAAGGAGATATTTATGGAAGAACGGACGCTGTCCCGGTATCCTGCGGGAAAACGGGAACTGATTTTTGGCCTTCTGGTGCTGCTTTTCGGCACGTTTACGTGGAACAGCATTCTTTACGGCGGTTTTTGTCTGGGATTTGCCCTGGGGGCGGTGGCTCTGACGGGGTGCAGCCTTTGGTATCTGCTGCGCTGCGGCTTCCGGCCGGGGAAGTATGAGGCGGCGCTGCTGATTCTGGCGGCGGTGATCTTCGCCGGGTTTGCCCGGTCGTCGGACAGCGACGTGAAGGCGGGGATGCTCCTGATGGCGCTGTTTGCCGTGAATCTCAGCTTCTGCCGGATGGCCGGGCAGAGCCGCCGGGAACCCGGCGGCATCGCGTCGGCGCTGGACGCTCCCCGGGCGCTGTTCACGCTGGGCGTGGGCAGCATGAGCGCCGCCGTCCGGGGGCTGAACGACGCCCGGAAAAACGCCGGTACGGCGGGCAAACGGGGCGGCGCGGCGATCCTCGGCGTACTGATCG
>OLPA01002178.1_pt1 | contig 15002 bp, 14 predicted proteins | sample 1672811 | NCBI WGS metagenome assembly OLPA01 (sample SAMEA3136726, study PRJEB25190) | human gut metagenome | biome: human gut; feature: human-associated habitat; material: faeces | place: Austria | collected 2013
CGTGCCAAGGGCACGGGGTGCGCCCCCGGCCAGGTCCCTGCAGCCACCAGCAAATAAAATGCAAACCGCCGGGCAGCTTCCCCTGCTCCCCCGGCGGCTTTTGGTTTTTGCAATATATTGAGGAAACAATGCCGTCCCAAGCCGGGAAATACGCCGTTCCATGCCGAAAAATGACACCCGGAAGCAAGCCTATCCCGCTGGCCCTTCCATCCCTTTGGCAAAAACACAGCCGGGGTGCTTTTCGGCTCCCCGGCGGATTATTTTTACGGCTTTTAGGGGGGCAGCATTATCTGCCTGACAAACCGCGGATTATTCCTTGATCTCTTGGAAGGAGCCCATGCGGCACCGGTAACTGCGCAGCCCGGTGTGGCGAAGCCCCAGCAGCGCGTCCATCTCTTCGGCGGTATTTTGGTACCGGCCGCCGGTGTGGTGTACCAGGATATAATCCACCTCCCGGATCTTCCCGGCAGCTGCCTGGCAGAAGCTGCGCATGGGGGCCGCCAGGGCAAAGACTCAAATAGGCGAAACGATGGTGACATGACGGCAGGCCGAAAGGTCAATTTCCACGGGCCGGATGGGCATGGCCCAACGATGCATACCGTAGCGGCCGCACCACCAGAAACCCAGCGTGCCCTCGGTCCGTTCGGAGGAGCGGACCTCATAGAGGACGGCGCCGGTGCGCTCCGCCTCCTCACAGGCCAGCTTTTTGCCGTAGCCCATGCGGGAAAAATAGGCCACCAGCCGGGTGGGATCACTGCCGATGTGGGGGTAATCGGCCATGTTCACCGTAAAGCTTTCCTGCCGGCGGAACACCCAGGCGGCATAGCCGGCGGCCGCCTGGCAAAAGCCGAAAATGAAGTAGATGGTGGACATGAAATTAGGCGGGAATATGTAGAACTGAATGCAGATCCACAGCATGAGGGTGACGCCGAAAATCCCGCCCAGTGTCACCCCCGCCTTTTTCCGGGCCAGCAGCAGGCCGGCGGCGGCCAGGTTGGTGAGACCATTGACGATGAACAGGGCGATGCCGGAAAAGGCCAGATCCTGGAATACTACCTCCGCAAAGGGCAGCACCTGGAAGTAGGGCAGCATGCCATCCATCCCCATGGTTTTTCCGGAGGGGTCCAAGAGCATCATGGCAGCGCCGCCCACGGCGCCGATGCCGATAAAAAGCGTCCAAAAAACAAGGATGCGCCGGGCTGTTTCGTATCGTGATCTCATGGGACAAGGTTCCTCTTTTCCCTCGTTTTTCCTCGCAATACTCACCGATACTACACCCATCGAGGGAGATTGTCAAGTATTTGACGAAGGCCTCCTCACTTTGCGGCATCCAAAAGCTCAACGCGCCATTCCGCCGCGCAAATTATCGGCCGCCGTGAACCCCTCATCCCGTTCTTTCCTACGCCGGCAACGCCTATATCCCTGCCCCCGCAGCGGTCTCTCTCCCATCGTTCAGCGGGGCCCGCCGTAAAGCCCGGCGGCGCTTTGGACGGCAAAAATGCCCGCTAAATCTGCGCGGGCTCCCATCCGGCGAAAGCGGGACTTGCGGGGAAAACGCTTTTGTGCTACACTGTGGCAAAGCGGCCGGAAGGCTGCCGTGATCCCCTACCGAAAGGACGATGAAAAATGGAAAAAATGATCTCCCGCGAAGCGGCCCTGGCCCTGCTGCGGCAGTACAATCAGGAGCCCTTCCACATCCGGCACGCACTGACTGTGGAGGCGGTAATGCGCTGGTTTGCCAACGACCTGGGCTATGGCAAAGAAGCCGATTTTTGGGCCATGTGCGGCCTGCTGCATGATATCGACTTTGAGAAATGGCCCGAACAGCACTGTGTAAAAGCCCCGGAGCTGCTGCGTCCGGCCGGGGTGGGTGAGGAGATGATCCATGCCATATGCAGCCACGGCCACAAAATATGCACCGATGTGGCCCCCGAAAAGGAGATGGAAAAGGTGCTTTTCGCCTGTGATGAGCTGACGGGTCTTATTGGCGCGGCCGCGCTGATGCGCCCGAGTAAAAGCACCACGGACATGGAGCTTTCCAGCGTCAAGAAGAAATTCAAGGACAAGAAGTTCGCGGCGGGGTGCAGCCGGGAGGTCATCAAGGACGGGGCTGAGCTGCTGGGCTGGGAGCTGGATACCCTGATCCAAAAGACGCTGACGGCGATGCAGCAGAGTGAAGCCGGCATCCGGGAGGAGCTGGCGGCGCTGCTGGGCGGCGACTGGGCCGTTTCCCGTCCGCTGGTAGAAAAAGGCTGGGCGCCCAACGCCCGTCAGATCGGTCTGTCGGGCCGGACTGTCCGCCCCAAGCTCATCATTACCTGCGGCATCAGCGGCGCGATTCAGTTCGCCGCCTGCATGAACCAGAGCGAGCATATCATCGCCATCAATACGGACCCGGAGGCCCCCATTTTCAACGTGGCCCATATCGCCATGGTGGGCGACCTGTACCAGATCGTGCCCCGGATGATCCAGAAGCTGAAGGAGGAAAGAGCATGAAGCCGTTCAAAACCGTGGATTCGAACGATCTTGCTTTCTTTGAATCGGTCATGCCAGGCCGGGTGTTTGCCGGCGAGGATATTTCCCCGGACTACGACCACGATGAAATGACCATCTATGGCCTCTATGCGCCCGAAGCCGTGCTCCTGGCACAGAACACGGATGAAATCAGCGCCGTGCTTCGCTACTGCTGTCAAAAGGGGATAGCGGTTACCCCGCGCGGCGCGGGCACGGGTTTGTGCGGGGGATGCGTGGCGGTCCGGGGCGGGATTGTGCTTTCCACCGAACGCATGAAACGGGTTTTGGAAGTGGATGAAAAGAATATGACCGCCACGGTGGAACCGGGCGTGCTGCTGATGGAATTTCCCAAGGCGCTGGAGGGAACGGGGTTGTTCTATCCGCCCGATCCCGGAGAAAAGACGGCCACCATGGGCGGAAACGCCATGACCAATGCGGGCGGCATGCGTGCCGTGCGCTATGGCGTAACGCGGGATTACGTGCTGGGGATGGAAGTGGTTTTATCCAGCGGGGAAATCCTCACTTTGGGCGGAAAGAATGTGAAAACTTCCAGCGGATACAGCCTGATTGATCTGCTGGTGGGCAGCGAGGGAACGCTTGGAATCCTGACAAAGCTCACCGTAAAGCTGATTCCTGAGCCGAAGGCCAATATAAGCCTGCTCATTCCCTTTGACGATCTGGATACCTGCATCGGCGCGGTACCGGCGGTGCTGGGCTGCGGATGCGAGCCGACGGCCGTAGAGTTTATGGAGCGCGAGGTCATCGCCTGCGCGGAAACCTATCTCGGCAAACAGTTCCCTGATGCCAGTGCGGACGCCTATCTGCTGGTACGTCTGGACGGTGCCAGCGTGGAAGCGCTCAGGCCTGCGATGGACCGGCTGACGGACCTTGCGCTGAGCATAGGCGCCAGGGATGTGCTGCTGGCCGATACGGATGAGCGAAAGGAAAGCATCTGGAATGCGCGGGGGGGCTTTTTTGGAAGCGATTAAGAACAGCACAACCGTGATGGATGAATGTGATGTGGTGGTACCGCGTGAACGCATTGCGGATTTTGTGCGTCAAAGCGGGCAGATCGGCAGGGAAGCGGGTGTGCGCATCTGCTCCTTCGGGCACGCGGGGGATGGAAACCTGCACATCTATGTATGCAAGGATGCAATGGAGGACCAGGCGTGGGCAAAGGCGCTGGAGCAGGTGATGGACCGGCTTTATGAGGCGGCTCGCAATCTGGGCGGGGAAGTATCGGGCGAGCATGGGATTGGACATGCCAAGCGGGAATTTCTCAGGGAAAGCCTGGGCGAAACGCAAATGGTCCTGATGCGCGGCATCAAGTCCGTCTTCGATCCCGCGGGCATTCTCAATCCCGGCAAGGTTCTCTGAGCGCAGATACGTGGAAAGAGAGGGGAAAGCGGATGAAGTATCTGATAGGGGTGGACTTCGGCGGAAGCTCGTCCAAGGCAACGCTGCTTGGAGAGGATGGGCGCGTATATGCGACAGCCGTGCGGGAATATCCAACCTATTATCCGCGCAACGGCTGGGCAGAGCAGGACGCACAGGACAGCTATGACGCGGCTGTAAGCAACATCCGCGATCTCTTGCAGCAAACGGGGGCAGCTCCTGGCGATATTGCCGCGTTGGCGCTGGATGCAGCCACGCATACTGCGGTGCTGCTGGGAGCGGACGACCGGCCCGTGCGCCGCGCCATCTACTGGACGGATATCCGTTCTACGGCGCAGGCGGAAGAGCTGAAGGAAACCTATGGCGAGGAAATCATCCGGGAAAGCTATAACAGCGTATCAAGCCTGTGGACGCTGCCGCAGCTGCGCTGGCTTGCGCAAAACGAACCGGACACGCTCAAGAAAACCAGGAAACTCATGGCCATGAAGGACTATGTGCGCTTTCGGATGACCGGCGATTATGTGACCGACGGCATTGAAGCCATGGGTTTTCTTCTGCTGGATGCAAAACAGAACAAATGGTCGCCGCTGCTGTGCAGCCTGGCAGGCATTGATCCCGATATTCTGCCGCCTATCGTAGACCCGATGACCAGCCTTTCTCCTCTGTGCAGGCAGGCCCAGGCCGATACCGGCCTGACGGACGCAACCCTCGTGATTGCCGGCGCAACGGATACCTCCATGGAGGTCTATGCGGCAGGGGCAATCCATCCCGGCCAGGCCACGGTGAAACTGGCTACCGCCGGCCGCATATGCCCCATTACGGACCATGCATTGGTAGATCCGCGGCTGGTCACCTACCGCCATGTGATCAACGGCCTATGGTATCCCGGTACAGCGACCAAAAGCTGCGCCGCAAGCAATCGCTGGTTCCGTGACACCTTTGGGGGTGATTTCAACACCTTGAGCGCAGAGGCTGCATCCGTGCCGCGCGGATGCGAGGGGCTGTTTTTCCATCCATATCTTCAGGGGGAAATTACGCCGTATCTGGATGATAAGCTGCGCGCCAGCTTCGTCGGCGCATCAGGCGCGCATACCCGGGCGCATTTCAACCGGGCTGTGCTGGAGGGCGTAGCGTATTCAATGAAGGACTGCTACGAAACCCTTCGCGAACTCAACGCGGCCCCCAGCGAAGCCGTAGCCATCGGGGGAGGAATCAAAAGCGCGCTCTGGCGGCAGATTTTGGCCGATATGCTGGGAATTCCGCTTGCAACCGTGGAAAACGTGGACAGCTCATTGGGCAGCGCGATGCTGGCAGGCGTTGCGGCAGGCGTTTTCTGCGACCACAAGGACGCGGTTGCGCACTGCGTGCGTGTAACGGGCATGACCTTGCCAGATCCGGAAGGTCAGGCTTTTTACCAGCGGGGATTCCAAATTTACCGGGACATTCAACGGGCCCTTGCGCCGGTTTATCATGAGATGTAAGGGGAGAAATACATGCGCATTCTGGTGTGCGTCAAACAGGTGCCGGATGCGGCTGAAGTCCGTCTCAATGAGGATTTTACGATTCAGCGCGAGGGAGCCGCACATAGGATGAACCCGGCGGACGAAAGCGCGCTGGAACTGGGCCTCTCCCTTCGGGGTACGCACGGGGGAAGGGTTACGGTGCTGACAATGGGCCCCGCGCAGGCGGCGGGGATGCTGCGCGAAACCATCTCCCGCGGCGCGGACAGCACGCTGCTTTTGAACAGCCCCGCCTTTGCTGGCAGCGATACGCTGGCCACGGCACGCGCTCTGAAAGCTGCCGCGGAAACCCTGGGCGGCTTTGACCTTATTCTCTGCGGCAGGCGCGCGTCGGATGGCGAAACGGGGCAGGTGGGTCCCATGCTGGCCTCGATGCTCAATATCGCGTGCGTGAGCAATGCGCTGGATATGCAAATGGCGGATGGCTCTGCCGAGGTTACGCAGCTTTTGGAAAACGGCGTTCAGATATGGAGGGGCGATCTGCCGCTGGTTGTTACGCTATGCGAATGGAGCCACCGGCTGCGGCTGCCGGGATTGGTTGGCTTGAGCGCGGCGGCTCGTGCGGAGATTCAAACAATGGGTCCGGAGGAGATCGGTCTGCCCCGGGAAAAATGCGGCGCACAGGGATCGCCGACGCGGGTGATCCACGTTAGCGCGCGGCCTGTGGGTGCGCGCCCGTGCCGTCAACTGAAAACGGTCGAGGAGCTGCTGGAGGTGATGCCATGACGATTGTGGTCGTGTGTGTTGCGGATTCGGCGGCGGAACTGGTTGCCAAGGCCAGGAGCCTGTCGGCGAAAGCGTGCGTGACAGCGCTGTGCGAGGACGATTCCTGTCCGTGCGCCGGTGAAGATCGCATCGTGCGGATCGGCAGGGTTGCGGACGATTGTGCGCAGGGTACCCGTATCGCGCAGGCATTGAAGGTGATTCAACCTGATATCGGCCTGTTTCCGGCAACGATTCGGGGCCGGTTTCTCTCAGCGTGGGTTGCGGCAAAGCTGGAGACGGGCTTGACCGCCGACTGCACGGAACTGGCCCTCACACCGGAGGGGAGGCTCTTGCAGACACGGCCCGCATTCGGAGGCAGCCTGACGGCGGATATTGTGTGCGCCGTGCACCGCCCCCAGCTGGCGAGCGTGCGCCCCGGCGTATTTGGCCAGCCGCCGCCCGGCGAAAGGCCCGAGGCGGTGCGTATGGATTTGCCCGAAACGGTTGGCCTGCTCACGCCCCTTCGCTTTCTTCCATCCGAGAGCGGCATCGCGCTGCAATCGGCACGGGTGATTGTAACGGGCGGAAAAGGGGTCGGCAGCAAACGGGGCTTTGAAAAGCTGCAAGAGCTGGCCAGGCTGTTAGGCGGCATGGTTGGCGCGACGCGGGGAGCCGTTGATGCAGGATGGATATCCTATTCACACCAGATCGGTCAGACCGGCGTCACCGTTCGCCCTGATGTTCCTGCATACTCGCTGATGCGTGGGAAACGGGTGGCGATGGTAGCATCGGCTGTCAGACCAAACTGGCGGGTAAGGTTATACGTCAACTGCAAGGTGGCTGCATAATTCAATTTATCCTTGGTTACGTTCTTTGCTCCGATGCTGTGCTCGGTAGCAACAACAGAACCATCAGCAGCAGTGGCGTATGTATTATAGTTACCCATGTGGAATCCTGAGAAACGTGGAGTAGAAATCTGCTCGGCAGACATGCGGTAGTACTCCAATCTACCACCATAGAACACCTTGAACTTAGGACTTACCTTCCATTCGTCGGTAAAGTAGAGTGCCAACTTGTTCTCTGAACCCTTGGTGTATTCTGGACCCAACTCATTATAACCGAAAGTCTCAGAACGATGAGCTGTCTGCGTAGGATCAAGGGGATTGACATACATCTGGCTCAATGTGCGTGGATAAGCTTCTACAGTGCCTGCCCACTGAAACGAAGACGAATAGTAATTGAGATGGTAATACCACTCGTTCAAACCAATCATTAACTTATGGTTGTTCAACTGCTTAGAGATTTCGGTAGTCAAAAGCGCATTGCTCACCTTACCAACATGCAACCAGGTGCGACGGCCTTCTATATAGCCACTGTAGGCAGACCCATCAGAAAGCTGATAGCCATCAGCCTCGCTCACCTGAGAGATGGTACTTCCTCCGTAATCTACATAATTGGCACGTGGAGCATTCATATACTTGGCGTTGAATTTCCACAACCATCCATTATCAAACTGATACTGGCTGATGAGGGCAATTTCGTTGGCATGATTCTCACTGCCATCGCTCATATTCCATGTCTCCATCTTTCCTGACTTTGTATTCAAGTATTGGAAAGAACCTTGACGCTGCACGTATGAGTCCATACCCGGATCAAAGCCATCGATTTTCTTGATACTGCCGTCGCCAGAATAGATAAATGGGGCTGCATTGGCAAAATTGCCAGGGTTCTTGCTGTTGGAATACTTATATAATAAGGAGATACGTCCTTTTCCATCATTCAAGATGCGAGTGATGCCGAAATGATAAAGTTGGGTACGGTCGGCATAATCAGTAAAGCGAAGCTTGAAACTACCTGGATCGAAATTCTGATACATACTGGCAGTATAAAGCCAATTGTCACCGATTCCACCAGACAGGTTGAGGTCTACATTCTGCATACCAAAATGGTTTGCCTTATAGTTGAGCTTACCTTTGAACTCTTTCTGTCCCAACTCGCTGAAAGAAGAAACAGCGTATGCAATATTACCTGTAGCAATGGCAGACTCAGATGGAGTCATCAAGTCGGTACCTTTCAGTGAGGCATCGCTACGCCAATGTGCAGACAGTTTGTGTACGGAAGAAGAGTAAACGGCTGGAAGACCGTTTTCATATACGGTTACATCCTCGCTTGGCAATCCTATCTGGATTTCACGAGGCTTGTTGGCATCAGATGCGTTGAGCATCACATTACGCTCTTCCTTTTTCTCCTTGTTTTCAGATTCGTCAGAAGGAAGTGCATACACTTGGCTTGCAGCAGACATCGCTATCAAAGCCATAGAAAATGTACGGATTCTTAAGTTCATAATCTTATAATCTTACAGCTGTTTATTCTTAGTTTTACATGATTTCACTTGCTACCGAATGCGATTGCGGTTGCAAAGTTAAGGAGATTTTTCAGACATTGGCATCATGTGTAGGTTACGAGTAGATAAATATTAGGTTTATTAAGTCTATAACCTTCTAATAATCAAGCTATCAAAGATATTAATACTTTTTAATAGAGTAGATGGTAAAAAGAGAAATAAATGTAGTATCTTTGCAGAAAAATACAATTATAAGGCACTCTAATAGCCTATCAGATAGTAACAATAACAATTAAAAAGATAGTTATGAAAGTAGTATTGTGGTTCTTAATGATGTTTATGCCATTAATGGCAAATGCTTCTTCCGTAAACGAGGAACAGCTGTTCCATCGTTTAGACAGTTACATAGCTCAGCGAAGCAAGTTTACTCAAAGAAAAGAAGCGAAACTGCTAAGACTCAAAAAGCAACTATACATGACTTCCGACAAGCGCAGCCAGCTTTGTCTCTATAACCAAATCTACAGAGAGTATTATACCTACCGTTACGACTCTGCCATGACATACGCCAAGAAGGGCTACGAGCTGGCAGCACAACTTCAGGATGATTATTTCATCAACCTGAATAAAATCAATCGTGCGGCAGTGCTGTCAACAGGCGGTTTCTACAGCCAGGCAGAAGACTTAATGCTTGCAATGGATGTGGAGAAAATGTCACCTAAGTTATTGCAATACTATTATTATACCTTGACTTGGGTATATAACTACTGGGAAAATTTCTGCAACAAGTCGGAGTTTCAAGAAGGATTGGCAGCCAAGAAACGTTTTTATTTAGGCAAGACTCTTGAACATATCGGCAACAAGGAATCCGCTCTTTATTACTATCTGTCAGGAGAGGTTGAATATTTTAAGCAGCGTACAAGCAAAAAAACACTTCAGTTCTACATGAAGGCGCTTTCTGCCAGTCCCCTGAACAGCCGTGTGTATGCCTCATCGGCTTATTGCATAGCCCGCTATTATGATGATACCGACCAAAAGGATTTATACGAAAAGTATATTGTAGAAGCAGCCATCTCAGACCAGATATGTCTCCTGAAGGAGAATCTGGCCCTTCAGGAGTTTTCCACCTATCTATATAATAAGGATGCCTCCTATGCAAAGAGGGCTTCCAAATACATCTATTGCTCCATGGAGGATGCCCAATTCTACAACAACCGTCTCCGCATGGTAGAGATTTCCCGCATACTTCCCCTTATCACAGAAACCAACCATCAGGCAGAAGTACGCAAGAACCGCATCGTAACAGCATCCCTCGTCATCGTGAGTATCCTGTCGCTAGGATTCCTTGCCATGGCTTTCTTTGCATTCAAGATGAACAAGCGTCTAGCCAAGAGCCGTAGGGAGATAAAAAGCCAAAATACACTCTTGGACGAACTGAACCAGAAGCTGCTCAACACCAATAAGCGAAGAGAGACCTATATGCATTTATTTATGGACATCAGTGCCGTATATATCAAGAAACTGGATGATTATCGCAAATTGGTAAGCCGCAAAATCAAGGCAAAGCAAACTGCCGATCTTCTGACTGCCATCAACAGCTACAAGTTGGCAGAAGAAGAGGCAGCCAACTTCTATATTCGCTTCGACAAGGCATTCATTGACTTGTATCCGAATTTCGTGGAAGAGTTCAACCAACTGCTATTGCCAGAAAAACAGATTGTTCTCCCTGCCCCTAACAGTCTCACCAAGGAACTGCGTATCTATGCACTGATGCGACTGGGAATTACGGATGGTCAGGAACTGGCCACCCTCCTGTTCTATTCTACGCAAACCATCTATAATTACAAGGCAGCCATCAGAAAGCGAGCCAAAGACCTCAGCACTTTTGATGCAGCCATCAACCGACTATGCAATGTGATAGGCTAATAAATGGCAGAAAGTTGAGGAACAGCCTCAACTTTCTGCTATATTCTTTTGCACATGCAAGAAATAATCGTACTGCTTAAACTAGCCAGAGAATATGGTTGTTTAAGTTAGAGAATGTGGTTGTTTAAGTTAGAGAATGTAGTTGCTTAAGCTTACGGATACTGAATCTCGGGTTAACGGAGATAGTTTCTTGAGTTAGCGGAGACAGTTTCTTGGGTAAGAGAATACTGCTTCTCTGAGTTTGCCACTAGGCTCAGCAGCTCTGCTGAGCCTAGTCAGCAGGTCTGCCGACTGCAGTCAGCACATCTGCTGACTATAGTGACAACACCTTATTGCCTTACAACTTCATACCTTATTATTTTATAACCACACTGTTTACAAGTTGTACTACTATGACAGCAACACCACAAATACATATTTCCGTATAACTATCCATTTATCTATAAAATCATCATTTTTTCTTGCATAAAGTTTGCAATTTCCGATATTTATGCTTACCTTTGCCGTTGTTAAGAGGGAACTCGTAACACATTACAAAATATCTTATCATAAAAATAAGAAAGGAAATAGCAAATGGAACTGAAAGAGACTTTCCAAAAAGTGAAGGCAGCTAGCAAAACACTTGGTTTGCTAACAGATGAACAACGTAATAAAATCCTGCAGGCGGTGGCTGACGCTATCATCGCAGAAACTCCTGCGCTCCTTGCAGCGAACGCAGAAGACTTGGCGAAGATGGACAAGGCGAACCCGCTCTACGACCGATTGCAACTCACAGAGCAGCGACTCCAGGATATTGCTTCGGATATGAGACACGTCAGTACACTGCCCTCACCGCTCGGAAGAGTTCTCAAAGACAAGACGCTCGAAAATGGTTTGCATCTGCAGCGAGTAGCCGTTCCATTCGGAGTTATCGGTATGATTTATGAAGCCCGTCCTAATGTGACTTACGATGTTTTCTCACTCTGTTTCAAGAGTGGAAATGCGTGCGTACTGAAAGGTGGAAAGGATGCAAACGCCTCAAACTCAGCGGGTGTCGAACTTATCCACAGGGTGTTGATAACTTTTGGTATTGATCCGAATGTTGTTACACTGCTCCCTGCTACCCATGAAGCTACCGGCGAAATGCTGAATGCCGTGGGCTATATTGACCTCTGCATTCCTCGTGGAGGAAAGAAGCTCATCAACTTCGTCCGTGATACTGCCAAAGTTCCGGTTATCGAAACCGGAGCCGGTGTGGTACATTGTTACTTCGACAAGGATGGCGACCTGGAGATGGGCAAGCGCATCATCACCAATGCCAAGTGCCGAAGAGTGAGCGTATGCAATGCGCTCGACTGTCTGCTGATTCACGAAAGCAGATTAAGCGACCTCCCTGCCCTCTGTGAAGGACTCGCCGAGAAGCAAACCAAGATTCATGCAGATGCCAAGGCTTACGAAGTCTTAAAGGGACACTATCCAGACACCTTATTATATAAGGCAGAGGAAAGCGATGCAAAGATGAAAGAGGCTGATGCCAACGTGAAGAGTATCTGGAACACCGAATGGCTCAGCATGCAGATGGGAATCAAGGCCGTGGTTTCAGAAGATGAAGCACTCGACCATATCGCCACTTACGGAAGCGGACACAGCGAGAGCATTGTTTCCAACAATGAAACTGCCCAGAAGAAGTTCCAGGCGATGGTAGATGCAGCCTGCGTTTATGTGAATGCTCCAACCAGTTTCACCGATGGCGCACAGTTCGGATTGGGCGCAGAAATTGGCATCAGTACCCAAAAGCTTGGAGCACGCGGACCAATGGCGCTAGAAGAAATTACCACCTACAAGTGGCTGATTACAGGAAATGGACAAACAAGGAAGTGAAGAGTGAAGAATTCAATAGCTTTATATTAGAAATAACAAATAAAAAACGAAATAACAATGAAGACATTCTTTAATGTTGAAGACCTTGGCGACCTGAAAGCAGCGCTCGCCGAGGCACAGGAAGTGAAAGCAAACCGTTTCGGTTATCAGGAGTTGGGCAAGAACAAAACCTTGCTGATGATATTCTTCAATAACAGTCTCCGTACCCGACTGAGTACACAGAAGGCTGCGATGAACCTGGGCATGAATGTGATCGTGCTTGATGTGAATGCTGGTGCATGGAAACTGGAGACAGAGCGTGGCGTTATCATGGATGGCGACAAGAGCGAGCACCTGCTGGAGGCTATCCCTGTGATGGGTAGCTTCTGCGACCTTATCGGTGTTCGTAGCTTTGCCGGTTTGAAAGACCGAGAGTATGATTATGCCGAAACCATTGTAAACCAGTTTGTAAAGTACAGCGGCCGCCCAGTCTTCGCTATGGAGACAGCTACCGTTCACCCTCTCCAGGCATTTGCCGACCTCATCACCATTGAGGAGCATAAGAAGGTGGCTCGTCCTAAGGTAGTCCTGACCTGGGCTCCTCATTGCCGTGCCTTGCCTCAAGCTGTACCAAACTCATTCGCCCAGTGGATGAATGCAGCCGATGTAGATTTCGTGGTTACTCACCCTGAGGGATACGAACTCGATCCTAAGTTCGTAGGCAATGCCAAGGTAGAGTACAACCAGAAAAAGGCGCTGGAAGGTGCAGACTTCGTTTATGCCAAGAACTGGAGCTGTCCGGGCGTGAAAGACCCAGCACAGTATGGCGAAATCCTGAGCAAGGATATGAGCTGGACCATCGATGAGGAGCACATGAGTTGGACCAACGATGGTTGCTTCATGCACTGTCTGCCAGTTCGCCGTGGCTTGATTGTAACCGATGATGTCATTGAAAGCAAGAACAGTCTGGTGATTCCAGAGGCAGCCAACCGTGAGATTTCAGCCGAGGTTGTCATCAAGCGTATGCTCGAATCACTCTAAAGCAGGAAATAAGAAAAAGATAGGGGGAAGTAAAGGAAAACAAGCCTTTATTTCCCTCGTTTCCGTTCTATCCAACCTGTTCCTATCCCCATATCTCGGTATTTTTATCTTTTCATCCTGTCTATATTCTTATATCTCAGATATTATCCGTACCTTTGCTGCCGAAAAAAAAGAAAAACAAGATGGACAAATACATAATACTTTCACCAGAAGCTAAGGGTTCATTCAATGATCGCCTTAACTTTCTGTATCTAAAACTAGGTAACTTTCTCGATACAGAGAAACTGGAAAACCGTACCTTGCAATATTGTAAGGTATTCCTCAGCGACGCCCAGAACCAGATAAAAGAGTTAGAAGAATCTCTCCTTTATCAGGAGTTTCTGAAAGGCGCAAACCTCACTATCGTGGAACAGACTCCACTGAATGGCAGCAAGGTGAGTCTGCTGATCAAGACAACGGACTCCCAGACTTCCATTCTCTTCCACAGTCTTCGCCTTACAGAGGAGGAGGCTAAGGGAAAGGATTCGTACGAACAGACCCGTCTTCTCTTCAATAAATACCTGAAGACTATCGAAGGTACGGATATGACGATGGAACGCAACCTGGTTCGCACCTGGATATACGTAACGAATATCGATGTAAACTATCAAGGCGTAGTAGAAGCCCGTAATGACATCTTCGATAAAGAGGGATTGACAGCCGACACCCACTACATCGCCAGCACAGGTATCGGTGGCGCCACTCCGGTACGCCATGCAGCTGTAGCCATCGACTTCCTCACCATCCCCCATATCAAGGAAGAGGACAAGAAGTATCTTCAGGCACTCGAACATCTGAATCCTGCCCATGAATATGGAGTAGCCTTCGAACGAGGAACCCGGCTTACGCTACCTACCCATACTCTCCATCCAGAAGGAAGCCAGCAGTTCAAGCAACAATACTTCATCTCCGGTACAGCCAGTATCGACAAGCATGGAGATGTGGTCTATGAAGGAGACATCGTGCGCCAGACCGGCAGACTGCTTGAGAACATCGGCGCCCTGCTGAAAGATGGCGATGCCACGATGAATGATATCCAATACTTCATCATCTACCTTTGACTTACCAGCCACAGCACGAGCTATTTTACTGAATACGCTCTCTTTGGTTTTAGATAATCCTTTATCTAAAGTTTCCTTCTTCTCCTTTGAAAAAAAACTAAAAAATCCCATATTTACACTTGTTTGTATAATACATTTGCTACAAAGATATAACAAAGGATTGGAAAAGTAAAAAAAGAAGCAATAAAAAATCCCCTCATTGTTTGCCAATGAGAGGATTTTGCAGTTATAGCGTATATGCTATTTCGATTATTTTTTGAAAAAGTCTTGTACTTTTTCGTTCGGAACCATTTGTTCATCAAAAACGTATGCTCCAGTTTTTGGAGATTTTACCATTTTGATAACCTTGGTATAAGCACGACCTTCTTTAGAACCTTCGTGCAAACTTGCTACTGTTTTCTTTGCCATGGGTTATACTTCTTTATTATTTAATTTCCTTGTGTACTGTTACTCTTTTCAGAATTGGGTTGTATTTTTTCAACTCAAGTCTTTCTGTAGTATTCTTTCTGTTCTTAGTTGTGATATAACGAGATGTCCCCGGCATTCCACTGTCTTTGTGTTCTGTACATTCCAGAATCACCTGTACTCTGTTACCTTTTGCTTTCTTTGCCATAATCAGTA
>OLPA01002182.1_pt1 | contig 14992 bp, 10 predicted proteins | sample 1672811 | NCBI WGS metagenome assembly OLPA01 (sample SAMEA3136726, study PRJEB25190) | human gut metagenome | biome: human gut; feature: human-associated habitat; material: faeces | place: Austria | collected 2013
TAACCAATTGTGGGAAGTTATCAGCATTCCGTGTTATTTGCACCTTCGGCCCCCGATCTAACGGGTGTCTCCAGAGAAACGATCCATTTGCAGTTCTTCCCTGCATCCAGGGAACCTGAGAGTTTTACTCCTTCGGCGGGTATAGCCTTTTGTGTGGCTTCCTCTTTCCTGCAAACTTCACCTCGTTAATTTGCTGTTACTGTGGTATACTATAGCTCTTAAATTTGAACTCGTCAATAGAAAATTAAACTTTTATAAAAAAAGTATAAAAATTCCAGAGATTTCCACCTTGTAAAATCCCTGGATATTTAAATAATTTTTATACATCAGCCATATCAGCTGCAAACAGCGCCGCGCCAAGTGCACCGCAAAGCTGAGCCTTGTCACTGATCACCAGCTTTGTTCCAAGCTTCTCTTCCAGTGTCTTTACCAGGCCCTTATTCTTAGAAACACCACCGGTCATCATATATTTCTCCTCACCGCCCACACGTCTGGTAAGGGCGGCAGTCTTTACGGCAACCGCCTTATTCAAGCCATGGACAATATCATCTGTTGCCTTATTCTGGGCGATCAGGGATACAACTTCTGATTCTGCAAATACTGTACACATACTGGAAATTGTAATATCTTCTTTGAATTCCAGCCCACATTCGCTCATCTGATCCAGATTCATTTCCATGGTACGTGCCATCATTTCCAGAAATCGTCCGGTTCCTGCCGCACATTTGTCATTCATAACAAAGTTTGCAACTGCACCGTTCTCATCCAGTCGAATCACCTTGCTGTCCTGTCCGCCAATATCAATAACAGTACGGACTTCCGGATTCAGGAAATGCGCACCTCTTGCATGACAGGTGATCTCTGTGATACTCTTATCACCATTTTTAATAGCTGTACGTCCGTATCCGGTAGTAACCAGCGCATCAATATCTTCTCTCTGCAATCCGGCCTCCTTCAATGCCTCTGCAAGGGCACGGTCTGCTCCGATAGCAGCTCCTGCTCCTGTAGGCAGGATAATGCTGGTCACAATCTCATGATCTTTATTTAAAATCACCACATCTGTACTGGTAGAACCACTGTCAATCCCTGCGAAATAACCTTTTCCCATTTTTCTCTCTCCTTTTGTGTCTCCATCTATGGTCTGCTCCAGTGTTTCAGGCTGAATGCTCTCTGCAAAAGCTTCCAGTCTGGTAAGAAGCTGACCGCTGCTCTGAATAGTATAATCTGATTCAATTTTTAAAAGAGGTACATCTGTATGGTTCTTGATCTCAGCATATTCGAAGCTGTAAAAATCACAAAACTTCACTGTATGATAAATAATCCCCGCAACAGACGGATCATTATAAAGCTTCTTACGACCTGTCGGGTCCATCATACGCATACATGGAATCTGCCCCAGAATCTCACCTGCATACCAGTCCATCAGCTCATCAAAAGAAGCACCCTCCGGTGGAAGTATATTTCCCACAGAACGGTTATGCACGCAGGTATCATTCTCTACAGGAAGAGGCATAGCCTTGCTGGTCATTTCAAATAATTCCTGCCCCATTCTGGCGCCAAGCACTGCAATATGGGACTTTGTGATTTTCTCCTGTGCATGGAAAGCAGCCCGGAATTTTCCGGCATCAAACTCTGTGCCTTTGTACTGTGCATAAGCCTTCGCCAGCCCTTTTAACTGTACAGCCATACGCTCTCTGCTGCAGGCACTGTCACAGTGAAGCACATCCAAAATATAGAGAAAATCCAGCTTGCCGCTTTCCAGCAGAATGTCATAGGCACTCCGGATAGTATCACAGCAGCTCACCAGGACAAGTTCCTTGATTTTTCCCTCCATGACTCCTTCCAGAAGTGTTTTTCCAAAACCGCAGATATTGGGATGTGAAACCTGATCGGCCAGGTCAAATCCCTCCGGCATATGATTAAAGTTCTCACATTCCCCGCCAAGAGATTCCAGAAGTTCAATTGGGGTATATTTACAGACATAGTAAATTTTATTCATTCTCAGCACCTCCCAGCATTTCCAGAAAAGCTCCCAGCCTGGTGGAAGTCTGTCCTTCTCCTCCATGACTTCGATCACACCCGTCACCGTCCAGGATCAAAAGGGGCAGACCGGCTTCCTCGAACTTCTTCTTTGCAAGCTGTGCCGCACCAAGCGTATGTTTACATCCCCAATGTCCAAACCACACAGCACCGTCTGCTCCTGCCTGTTTCGCATGGCGGATACCGGCTTCAATCCTTCTAAGGGCACTTCCGTTCAGTGAATGATATACCATTCTTTCTGCCATTGCTTCAAAGGGGTTCTCAGGATCAAAATCCGGCTCACAGGTTTCTGCAAGTTCACATCCTACGATCTGGGCTTTCTCACTGAAGCAAAGCTCCTGGCGCACTGCATCCGACCAGAATGGAATGGTATGCATCCAGTAAATGTGCTTCCCTTTCGCTGCCGGTGCTTTCTTAATATCTTCATCTGTGTATACTTCTCTTCTTCTGCTGTTCCCAGAAGGATATTGTTTGTCATTCCTGCATACAAGGGTGTGACCAGATCAGAGGGCACATATCTGTCTGCACGCATCTGCTGATATTTTTTGTAATTCTCCAGAGTCCGCTTACTGCAGGCAAGACGTTCCTTTAATCTGTCCTCAGGGATTGTTTTTCCTGTATTTTTTTCCAGAAATATTTTTAAATCCTTTAACTGATCTGCCACATACTGTACATTCTCTGTGGTCTGATTCCATGGTACATCAATGGCAAATACAGGTACCTGGTAAAAATCTGCCAGGGTACGGAAGGTGAGCAGGTTAGCATCGCAGGTCAGGTTGGTATAAACAATACATTTAGGCTTTGGCAGAAGTCCTTTCTGCGCTGCACCAAGAAATGTCTTGTGATAACTGCACAGTGTCTCTGCAATTCCCTGATTCTCTGCCTGCTGCAAAAATGCCCTCTCTGCTTTGCTTGCAGAAAGATAGCAGGAAAATCCTTCTACATTATAGGGATGTAATCCCACCTCCTGCATCATTTCGCAGGGTGTAAAAATACTTACAATAACAGAATCTTCCGGTTTCTGAAGGGGCCACAGCATGGTATCCATCATCAGGTTTGCAAGATGCCTGTCTGCAGGCATCAGTCTCTTGTCCTGCATGTAACGGAACTTCAGATTCTGCGCCCCCCAACCGGTTTTTAACAGCCGGCGGGCTGACTGAGGCTTTTTATCCGTCAGATTTTCCACATAATGACCAAATGTCTCAATAATCTCCATAGTCTGTCTCTTCCTCATTATGGTAATAATAATTTATCAATTGTCAGTGCACAAATAGTGCCACGGAATATTTTAATAATATCTTTTTGGGAAGTCAAGTTGAATTTTCGTTACTGTTCACACACCACTATTCTGCGAGGTGTTTTGGCATGAATATGCCAAAATCCCGAGACATACAAGCCAAAATTCCATTGCCGCAGGCAATCTGGAATGAATTTTGGCTAAGTTACTGTGAACGGAGTGAACAGTAACGAAATTGCCGCAGAGGCTGTATGAAATTCAGGCAGGCAGGAAATGATATGGAGGATTAAAATGAAATTAATATCCTTACTGGAAAAGCTGGAATATACATGTCTTCAGGGCAGTACAGACCAGGAAGTAAAAAATGTGATTTATGATTCCCGGAAAGTAGAAGAGGGCTCTCTTTTTATCTGTATCCGCGGTGCAGTGGTGGATGGCCATAAATTTGTGCCGGATGTAGTTGCAAAAGGAGCAAAGGTTCTGATCGTGGAAGAAGCTGTGGAAGCACCGGAAGATGTGACAGTCATTCTTGTGAAAGATACACGATATGCAATGGCGTTTATTTCTGCCGCATATTTCGGATATCCCGCAGAGAAACTGAAAACAATCGGTATCACAGGAACAAAAGGAAAAACAACCACTACGTATATGGTAAAATCTATTCTGGAAAATGCCGGATATAAAGTGGGACTGATCGGAACCATTGAAGCGATCATCGGTGACAAAGTGATTCCTGCAAAGAACACAACACCGGAGTCTTATGTGATTCAGGAATATTTCCATGAGATGGCAGAAGCCGGCTGTGACTGTGTGGTTATGGAAGTTTCCTCCCAAGGACTGATGCTTCACAGAACTCAGGGATTTGTTTTCGATTTTGGTATTTTTACAAATATTGAGCCGGATCATATCGGACCAAATGAACATAAGGATTTTGATGATTATCTCAGATGCAAGTCCTTACTTCTGAAACAGTGCAAGGTAGGAATTGTAAACAGAGATGATGAACATTTCGAGAAGATTATTGAAGGTCATACATGCAGCCTGGAAACTTATGGATTTTCACCGGAAGCAGACCTTCGTGCGGAAGATGCAAAGCTGGTCGGAGGTAAAGGATATCTGGGTATTTCCTACCATCTGAAAGGACTTCTGGATTTTCATGTGGAGATAGATATTCCCGGTAAATTCAGCATCTATAATTCATTGACAGCAATCGCAATCTGCCGTCATTTTAAGGTTTCGGAAGAGAACATTCTCAAAGCCTTAAAAGTAGCTAAGGTAAAAGGCCGTATCGAAATGGTAAAAGTATCCGATGATTTTACTCTGATGATCGATTACGCGCATAATGCCATGGCTCTGGAGAGTCTTCTGACCACTTTGAAAGAATATCATCCCCACAGACTGGTATGTCTGTTTGGATGCGGAGGCAACAGATCGAAGCTTCGCCGCTATGAGATGGGAGAGGTTTCTGGAAAGCTTGCAGACCTTACCATCATTACCTCTGATAATCCACGTGATGAAGAACCACAGGCGATCATCGATGATATCAAGATCGGTATGGCAAAAACCGATGGAAAATATGTAGAGATTCCGGACAGAAAAGAAGCCATCGCCTATGCGATCCATCATGGAGAGCCGGGGGATATTATAGTTCTGGCAGGTAAGGGACATGAGGATTATCAGGAAATTAAAGGAAAGAAATATCCTATGGATGAACGTGTCCTGATCGCAGATATTCTTGCTGGTAAATAGGTAGCGGATCAAACAGGAATAAGTTCATGATATATGCTGATATAATAATTGATATTTCCAGTGATAAACTGGACCGGAGTTTTCAATATCGTGTACCGGAAAGGCTGGAGAAGAAAATAAAGGCAGGGATGGTGGCAGCCATCCCTTTTGGAAATGCTGGCCGGGTGCGTAAAGGATATGTGATCGGATTGTCAGATAAACCGAAAATTGCTCCCGAAAAGATTAAAGAAATCAGTGAAATCTGCAGTGGAGAAGAGACTACGGAATCCAGACTGATCGCCCTGGCAGCCTGGATGAGAGAAAATTATGGTTCCACCATGATCCAGGCTCTCAGGACAGTACTTCCTATCCAGGAGAAAATCAAGGCAAAAGAGAAAAAATATATATGCCTGGATATTTCCGAAGAGGCGGGAACGCAGTTGCTGAAAGAACTTGAACAAACAAGGTTTAAAGCCAGAACAAGACTTCTGAGGGAACTTCTGGAGAAAAAAAGACTGGATTATACACATGCGGCGAAAGAACTGGGGACAACTTCTGCTGTTGTAAAGAAATTTCAGGAGCAGGGGATTATCCGCATAGAATATGATGAGATAATGAGAACTTCACTGAATACAGGTGATATTTCCGAAGAAAGGCGAATGCCGCTTACAGATGAACAGGAAGCGGCAGTAAAGCAGATACAGAGAGAGTGGAAAAAACCATCGCCGAAGCCTGTACTGATCGAGGGAGTGACAGGGAGCGGGAAAACCCAGGTGTATATAAAGCTGATCGAGCAGACGCTTTCTCAGGGAAAAGAAGTAATCGTGCTGATCCCGGAGATTGCTCTGACATATCAGACGGTACGCAGATTTTATGCCAGATTTGGGGATAAAGTATCAGTTATCAATTCCAGACAGTCTCAGGGAGAACGCTATGATCAGTTTAAACGTGCGAAAAAGGGAGAAGTCCAGGTGATGATCGGTCCCAGATCTGCGCTGTTTACGCCATTTGCCAGTTTGGGACTGATCATTATTGATGAAGAACATGAACCAAGCTATAAAAGTGAAAGCACACCCCGTTATCATGCAAGGGAAACTGCAATCCGGAGAGCTGTTTTAGAACATGCAAATGTGGTAATGGGTTCAGCTACTCCATCAGTGGAAGCCTACAGTAAGGCAATGAATGGGGAATATAGTCTGGTCAGGCTGACAACAAGATATGGAAGCAGACCTCTGCCCCGGGTTTCTATCGTAGACCTGCGTGAGGAATTAAAAGCAGGGAACAGGTCTGTACTGAGCAGAGAACTCCGGCAAAAGATGAAAGGCCGGTTTGAGAAAAAAGAACAGGTAATGCTTTTTCTGAACAGAAGAGGATACGCAGGTTTTGTATCCTGCCGGTCCTGTGGACATGTGATGAAGTGTCCGCATTGTGATGTTTCTCTTTCGGAGCATAATAATGAAAGGCTTTTATGTCATTACTGTGGATATGAGACAGGAAAACCCCGGATATGCCCGGTGTGCGGATCGCCTTATATTGGCGGATTTAAGGCAGGAACACAGCAGATCGAGAAGGTAGTGCGGGAAGATTTTCCAGAAGTCAGGACTCTCAGAATGGATTTTGATACAACAAGAACCAAGGGCAGCTATGAAAAGATCCTTGCAGCTTTTGCTGCTCATGAGGCAGATATACTGATCGGAACACAGATGATCGTTAAGGGGCATGATTTTCCGGATGTCACACTCATGGGAATAGTAGCAGCGGATCTTTCGCTGAATGCAGAGGATTATCGATGTGCGGAACGTACCTTTCAGCTTCTCTGTCAGGCAGTCGGCCGGGGAGGACGGGGGGAAAAACCGGGAGAGGCAGTGATCCAGACCTATCATCCGGATCATTACAGTATTCAGGCGGCGGCAGTGCAGGATTATCAGGCATTCTATGAGGAAGAGATGAGTTACCGTATGCTTCTGGATTATCCGCCTGCGGCACATATGCTGGCAGTTCTGGGTTCAGGTCCGGAAGATGAGAAACTGGTTCAGGCCATGTATTATCTGAAACTTTATATAGAAAGGATATACAGAGAAAATGACCTGCATATCATTGGCCCGGCATATGCGTCAGTTGGAAAAGTTAAGGATATTTACAGACAGGTTATCTATTTAAAACATAAAGATCATAAAACGCTGGTACATATCAAAGACCAGCTGGAGAAATACATAGAGATAAATTCCGGTTTCCGGAAAATATACATACAATTTGATTTCAGTTAATTATGGCAGATTTTTTCAAAATCTCATTACTGAAGTAATCTGCTGCAGAAGGGAAATCCGGAAGGCAGTAATTTCTGAAATCGTGATATAACAATAATCAAGATATCAGGTTAGGGGCAAAATATCTTTTGATTCTAACATCATAATCAAAGAAGAGGAGAATAAAGAAATGGCACTTAGAAAAATCAGATTACAGGGCGACGAAGTACTTGCAAAGGTCAGCAGACCGGTAGAAAAAATGACACCACGTATTCATGATCTGATCGGGGATATGCTTGAAACCATGTATGATGCAATGGGAGTTGGCCTCGCTGCACCACAGGTAGGTATGCTGAAGCGTATTGTTGTGATCGATATAGGAGAGGGTCCTATCGTGCTGATCAATCCTGAAATCCTTGAAACATCAGGCGAACAGACTGGTGATGAAGGATGCTTAAGTGTACCTGGAATGGCTGGTCAGGTAACACGTCCGAACTATGTAAAGGTAAAAGCTCTGGATGAGGATATGAATGAAGTAGAATATGAAGGGGAAGGTCTTCTTGCGCGTGCTTTCTGCCATGAGATCGATCATCTGGACGGACATATGTATACAGAACTGGTAGAAGGAGAACTTCATCAGGTTTCCTATGATGAGGATGAGGAGTGATAATCAAATGAAGATAGTATTTATGGGAACACCGGATTTCGCAGTGCCGTCATTACATGCACTGACAGAAGCCGGATATGCGGTGGCAGCAGTAGTGACCCAGCCTGACAAACCAAAAGGGAGAGGTAAGACATTATTGCCAACACCTGTAAAAGAAGAAGCCGTTATGCACGATATTCCGGTATATCAGCCGGAGAAAGTGAGAAATAACCCTGAATTTCTGGAGATTCTGAAAGAAATCAATCCTGATATCATAGTTGTTGCTGCATATGGACAGATTATTCCAAAAGAAATCCTGGAACTTCCGAAATTTGGATGTATCAATATTCATGCGTCTCTTCTTCCGAAATACAGAGGAGCAGCGCCTATCCAGCAGGCTGTGATCGACGGGGAAAAAGTATCAGGTGTAACGATCCAGCAGATGGGAGAAGGTCTTGATACCGGTGATATGATTTCAAAGATAGTGATTCCAATCTCTCCGACAGAAACAGGTGGAAGCCTGTTTGGAAAACTTGCGCAGGCCGGTGCGGATCTGCTGATCAAGACGCTTCCATCTATTGAGCAGGGAACTGCGGAGTTTGAAAAACAGCCGGAGGAGAGTCCTACACCTTATGCGGCTATGATCACCAAACAGATGGGACTGATGGATTTCAGAAAATCTGCAGAAGAACTGGAACGCCTTGTACGTGGCCTGAATCCATGGCCAAGTGCTTATACATTTCTTAATGGAAAAACTCTGAAAGTGTGGAAATGTAAAGTCAGCACTGAGAAAACAGATGCTGTTCCGGGAACAATCTTCCTGGCAGATAAAGAGGGAATCCATACAGCATGTGGAGAAGGAGTGCTGATTCTTACAGAGATACAGCTGGAAGGTAAGAAGCGTATGGAAACAGAAGCCTTTCTCCGGGGATATCACATTGAAAATGGAATTGTTTTTACAGATCATAAGGAGTGATTAGATGTACGGATATTATTATTTTGATCCTACGTATTTACTGCTCATTATCGGAATGGTGCTGTCTTTACTGGCATCTGCAAAGGTAAAGAGTACGTTTTCTGTTTACAGCAGAGTGCGCAGTGCATCGGGGCTTACAGGCGCCGATGCTGCCAGACGGATTCTTCGTATGTCGGGAATTACGGATGTTACGGTAGTACCCATATCCGGCAGCCTGACAGACCACTATGATCCGGGAAGTAAGAAACTGGCACTTTCCCAGGATGTATATGATAAAACATCTGTGGCTGCGATCGGGGTGGCTGCGCATGAATGTGGACATGCTATTCAGCATGCGACTAACTATGTGCCATTGAATCTTCGCTCTGCGATTGTGCCTGTTGCAAACATCGGTTCCACACTTTCCTGGCCATTGTTTCTGGCAGGACTGATTTTCTCAATCCGTCCACTGCTGACTGTTGGAATCATTTTGTTTACATTTGCGGTTCTTTTTCAGCTTGTAACTCTTCCGGTAGAATTCAATGCTTCTTCAAGAGCGTTGAAAATGCTTGGAAGTTCAGGAATGCTTGGAAACGATGAGGTAAAAGGTGCAAGGAAGGTTCTTACAGCGGCAGCACTCACCTATGTTGCAGCACTTGCTTCATCAATCCTGCAGCTTTTAAGACTGATCATACTTGCCGGAGGAAGAGACCGTGACTAATGGAATAAATACAAGAGAACTGATATTGCAGATATTACTGGAAATCGAGGAAGAGGGAAAACACAGCCATATCGCTATCCGCAATGCTCTTTCCAAATATCAGTTCCTTCCAAGACAGGAGAGAGCTTTTATTACAAGAGTCTGTGAAGGAACACTGGAATATCGTATTTTAATAGATTATATTATTGATTCATATTCAAAAGTATCTGTAGATAAAATGAAGCCTGTGATCAGGGAAATCCTGAGAAGTGCAGTTTATCAGATCAGGTTTATGGACAGTGTGCCGGACAGCGCAGTGTGTAATGAAGCGGTGAAGCTGGCACAGAGAAAAGGCTTTTACAGCCTGAAACCTTTTGTAAACGGTGTTCTTCGTACGATTGCCAGAGAGTGGAAAAATCTGAAACTTCCTTCAAGGGAAGAAAATCCGGTCAGATATCTGTCTGTCAGATATTCTATGCCGGAAACACTGGTAAACCGTTGGCTTGAGGATTACGGGGAAGAAAAAACAGAAAAGATCCTTACAGATTTTCTCACTGAGAAACCGATCACAGTACGCTGCAGAACTCATAAATATCCACAGAAAGAGATTTATGAGAGCCTGGTCGATCAGGGAGTGGAAGTGAAACCTGCACCTTATCTTCCCTATGCATATGAAATTTCAAATTATAACCATATTCTTGCACTGGATGCATTTATACAGGGGAAAATCCAGGTGCAGGATGTAAGCTCCATGCTGGTGGCAGAAATTGCAGATCCGCAAAAAGGGGATTATGTGATAGATATGTGCGCAGCACCTGGTGGAAAGAGTCTCCATGTTGCAGATAAAATGGGAGATTACGGAACAGTAGATGCACGCGATATCAGCCAGTACAAAGTGGATATGATCGAAGAGAATATTCACAGAACAGACTGCATTAATGTGCAGGCTCATGTGATGGATGCTACGGTATTTGATGTAGATTCAGAACTCAAGGCAGATGTCGTTCTGGCAGATGTCCCATGTTCCGGATATGGAGTAATTGGAAAGAAGCCGGAGATCAAATACAGGGTGACAGCACAGAAGCAGGAAGAGATTGTAATCCTTCAGAGAACAATCCTTGACAATGCGGCAGAATATGTGAAACCGGGCGGAGTGCTGGTATTTAGTACCTGTACTATCGCAAAGGAAGAGAATGAAGAGAACATGTTGTGGTTTATGAATAATCATCCGTTCAAACTGGAGAGTATTGATCCGTATCTTCCGGAAGAACTGCATTCTGAGACAACAGCTCTGGGTTATCTTCAGCTTCTGCCGGGAGTACACAAAACAGATGGCTTCTTTATTGCAAAATTCAGGAGAAAATAAGTAATGACAGACATTAAGTCAATGACGATCGACGAATTAAAGAAACTGATGACCACTCTGGGAGATAAGCCTTTTCGTGCGAAGCAGATTTACAGCTGGCTGCATGAACACCTTGTTACTTCTTATGATGAGATGACCAATCTTTCCAAAAGCCTGAGGGAAAAACTGAAAGAATATCCTGTCACAGCACTGAAGATGGTAGATGTACAGACATCCCGGATTGATGGTACACAGAAGTATCTGTTCCGTCTCAGTGATGGAAATGTGATAGAGAGTGTTCTCATGCGGTATAAACATGGAAATTCTGTCTGTATTTCTTCTCAGGTGGGATGCCGCATGGGATGCAGATTCTGTGCATCTACCATAGGAGGACTGACCAGATGTCTTCTCCCGTCAGAAATGCTGGATCAGATATACAGGATACAGGCTCTGACAGGAGAAAGAGTTTCCAATGTTGTGGTCATGGGAACGGGGGAACCTCTTGATAATTATGAAAATCTTCTCAGGTTTATACATATCCTGACAGAAGAAGGAGGACTTCATATCAGTCAGAGAAACCTGACTGTATCTACCTGTGGGCTGGTTCCGAAGATTTATGACCTTGCAAAAGAAAAGCTTCAGATGACACTTGCACTTTCTCTTCACGCACCTAATGATGTGAAGCGACGGGAACTGATGCCGATCGCAAACAAATACAGCATGGATGAGGTTCTGGAAGCCTGCCGTTATTATTTTAAAGAAACCGGGCGCAGGATCACATTTGAATACAGTCTGGTAGCCGGAGTTAATGACAGCGATGAGGATGCAAGGGAACTTTCCGGCAGAATCAGAGATATGAACTGCCATGTAAATCTGATCCCGGTAAACCCTATTAAGGAACGTTCCTTTGTGCGTTCAACAAGACAGGCTGTGGAGAATTTCAAAATAAAACTTGAAAAATGTGGAATAAATGTTACTATTAGAAGAGAAATGGGCAGTGATATTGATGGTGCCTGTGGACAGTTAAGAAAAAGTTATATGGAAAAAACAGAAAGCGAGAAGTGACATGAGGATATATTCAGCTACTGATGTCGGGCAAAAGCGGAAGATGAACCAGGATTATGTGTTCGCAACTGCTGACCCGGTTGGAAATCTTCCGAATCTGTTTGTTGTTGCAGATGGTATGGGTGGTCATAATGCAGGTGATTATGCATCCTCTCATGCGGTTACATCCATGGTGGAGGAAATCCGGCAGGATGCGGATTTTAATCCGGTAAAGGTAATCCGTCATGCCATTGAATGTGTAAATACCGAGATTCTTACCCAGGCACAGCAGGATGAGAAACTCAGAGGAATGGGAACAACGATAGTGGCAGCTACTATCGTAGGACATTACGCTTATGTGGCAAATGTAGGTGACAGCAGACTTTATGTGATCGGAGAGAAGATTCAGCAGATAACAAGGGATCACTCACTGGTGCAGGAGATGGTAAGAATGGGAGAACTTGACCCTGAACAGGCAAGGAAGCATCCGAAGAAAAATATCATTACAAGAGCACTTGGAGCAGAGAAAACAGTGGATATTGATTTCTTTGATCTGAAACTGGAACCCGGAGATGTAGTTTTGATGTGTTCGGACGGGCTCAGCAACATGGTTGAGGACAGCCAGCTGAGGGAAATCATTTCTGACACATCTACAGATCTGGATGAAAAAGGCAGGATACTTATAAGAGAAGCAAACCGCAATGGCGGCAAGGATAATATTGCAATTGTATTGGTAGAACCATTCACAGACGAGGTGAAAGCATGTTAAAAACGGGAATGATCATAGCAGAACGCTATGAGATATTAGGAAAAATTGGTACCGGCGGAATGGCGGACGTATACAAGGCAAAAGACCATAAGCTGAATCGGTTTGTTGCTGTAAAAGTTCTTAAGCCGGAATTCAGAGAGGATACGACGTTTATCCGCAAGTTTAAAAGTGAGGCTCAGGCTGCAGCAGTCCTGACACATCCGAATATAGTGAATGTATTTGATGTTGGTGACGATAACGGAGTTTATTACATTGTTATGGAGCTTATTGAGGGAATTACTCTCAAGGAGTACATTTCCAAAAAGGGAAAGCTTTCTGTAAAAGAAGCAACCAGTATTGCAATCCAGGTCTCCATGGGACTGGAAGCTGCACACAGCCATGGGATTGTACATCGTGATGTAAAACCGCAGAATATTATCATTTCCATGGATGGAAAGGTAAAAGTAACAGATTTTGGTATTGCAAGAGCCGCTTCTTCCAATACCATAAGCTCAAATGTAATGGGATCTGTTCATTACAGTTCACCGGAACAGGTCAGAGGCGGATACAGTGATGAGAAGAGTGATATTTATTCACTGGGTATCACAATGTATGAAATGGTTACAGGGAAGGTTCCTTTTGACGGAGATACCACAGTAGCTATTGCTATCAAACATCTTCAGGAAGAGATTGTTCCTCCAAGTATTTATACACCGGAGCTTCCCCACAGTCTGGAGCAGATCATTCTGAAATGTACACAGAAAAGCGTTGACCGCAGATATGAAAACATGTCAGAAGTGATTGAAGATCTGAAACATTCGCTGCTGGATCCGAATGGAAATTTTGTTGTAGTGACACCGCTGGCACAGCATGCACAGACGGTGATGCTTTCCGATGATGAACTGGAAGCCATCAGGGAAGGCCGTTCAGGATATGCCACTCCTCAGAAAGATACGTATGAGGAGGAAGAGGATGATGACGAAGAAGAATATGATGACGAGTATGATGACGATGAGGAAGACGATGAGGATGGCGAAGTAAGTTCCAAACTGGAAAAAGCTATGACTATCGGCGGATTTATTATCGGTGCGATCATTATCTGTATTCTGATTTTCTTTATTGCACGGGCAGCAGGTCTGGTAAATATCGGTGGAACTGCAAAAAAAGATGACACTCAGCAGACAGAACAGGAAGAAATTGATGATACAGTAGATGAAAACGGACAGGTATCTGTACCGAAGCTGACCAGCATGACAGAAGAAAATGCGTTGAGTGTTCTGGAACAGCTTGGCTTAAAGGGAAACAAGACCGGAGAAAGTCAGTCTTCCGAATATAAAGCAGGAACCATCATGTCTCAGGAAACAGAGGCAGGAACAAAAGTAGATCAGGGAACGGTAATTAACTATGTTGTAAGTTCGGGAACAGATGCACCGAGTGTGCCGAGTGTAACCGGTAAATCACAGAGTGAGGCAGAAGCTCTGATCAAAGCACTGGGTCTGAATACTGAGATTCAGCAGGATTACAGTGATACGGTAGCCATCGGAAAAGTTATCAGTGTAAATCCTTCCGAAGGAACAAAGGTAGATGCAGGATCCACCATTACATTGGTTGTCAGTCTGGGAGAAGAGAACAAACAGGTAGAAGTACCGAATGTCATCGGACAGGATGAAGCAACAGCGAAGAAATCACTGAATGATCAGGGATTACAGGTAAATGTAGAGACAACTACAGATGCGTCCGGTAATGTGGCGGAAGGCTGTGTGGCAAATCAGAGTGTGGCAGCGGGAACTTCTGTAGACCCGGGATCTACTATTACGCTTCAGGTTTATCATGCGCCTGAGACAACAACTCTTCCGAATGAGGCACCTGCAGAGGGAGATGCTTCCGACAGCGATACCGGAAGCTGGACTTGTAATGTAAAACTGGATCAGCCATCTACATATACCGGGGGACCGGTGCAGCTGACTCTGGTGCAGAATGTCAATGGACAGAACGTGGAGAATGTGATTCTGGACGGACAGACGATTACATTCCCTTATACACTGGCAATTGCCGGTGCAGATGGGGTGGATACCGGAACCGTATATCTGCGGGAAATGGTAGACGGAGATTATGTAGAACGTGGACATTATTCTAATGTGCCGTTTAAACAGTCTTAAGAGGTATCTATGCAGGGAAAAATTATAAAAGGAATTGCCGGATTCTACTACGTGGACGTAGCAGAGTCCGGAATTTATGAATGTAAAGCAAAGGGAATCTTCAGAAAAGAGAAGAAAAAACCTCTGGTAGGAGATAATGTGGAG
>OLPA01002193.1_pt1 | contig 14939 bp, 10 predicted proteins | sample 1672811 | NCBI WGS metagenome assembly OLPA01 (sample SAMEA3136726, study PRJEB25190) | human gut metagenome | biome: human gut; feature: human-associated habitat; material: faeces | place: Austria | collected 2013
ATTGAGGGCGTGCTCACGGAAGGCCTTGACGGCGTCCATGTCGCACATCTCGGCGAGGTCCTTATAATCCCAGACCGCGATCTTCTGGATCTCGTGGCTGGTGCGGAAGCCGTCGAAGAAGTTGATGAAGGGAACCTTGCCCTCCAGAGCGGCCAGATGGGCCACGGGAGACAGGTCCATGACCTCCTGGACGTTGCCCTCGCACAGCATGGCAAAGCCGGTCTGGCGGCAGGCCATCACGTCGGAGTGGTCGCCGAAGATGTTCAGCGCGTGGGTGGAAACGGTACGGGCGGAAACGTGGAATACGCAGGGCAGCTGCTCAGCCGCGATCTTGTACATGTTGGGGATCATCAGCAGCAGACCCTGAGACGCGGTGTAGGTGGTGGTCAGAGCGCCGGCGCCCAGAGAACCATGCACTGCGCCGGCTGCGCCGGCCTCGGACTGCATCTCCACGACCTTGACCTGAGTGCCGAAAATGTTCTTCAGGCCGTTGGCGCTCCACTGGTCGACGAAGTCAGCCATGGGAGAGGACGGGGTGATGGGGTAGATGGCAGCGACTTCGGAAAACGCATAGCTCACATGCGCGGCCGCGTTATTGCCATCCATGGATTTCATTTTTCTTACCATTTATGAACCTCCTTCATACACTCTCCGCCTTTTACAAGGCGAAATACTCAGCGTATCAGGATAATATCACAAAAAAACCGGAGTGTAAACGGCATTTTTATGAAAATTTCGTAACAGGAAACTAAAAGTGCGTTTTTGCTGTTAAGAATTCTGACAGTCGATGACAGCATCACTTATTTTGCAAAAACTATTGTCCTTTTCCCTGTTTATGTGATAAAATAATATGAATATGTGAATTTGCGGAAAAGAGGCGAGGATCATGGTGACCACGGTGCGTTCACTGGGACTGACGGGCGTCAGCGGCTATGAGGTTACGGTGGAGTGCATGCTCTCCGGCGGACTGCCCGCCTTCGACGTGGTGGGCCTGCCGGACGCGGCGGTAAAGGAAGCCCGTGAGCGGGTGCGGGCCGCGGTGAAAAACTGCGGGGCACAATTCCCCGTCAGCCGCATCACCGTCAATCTGGCTCCGGCCCGCCTGCGGAAGGAGGGCACGGTGTACGACCTGCCCATCCTGCTGGGCATCATGGCCGCGGCGGGCGAGCTGCGCGCCATGCCGGAGGACGCCGCCTTTCTGGGTGAGCTGAGTCTTGGCGGCGACGTGCGGCCCGTCACCGGCGTACTGCCCATGGCCATGTTCGCCGCCCGTCAGGGCATCCGGCAGCTGTACGTCCCCGCCGCCAACGCCGCCGAGGCCACGCTGGCCGACGGCCTGACCGTCTACGGCGTGGAGAACGTGAGACAGCTGGCGGCCCACCTGAAGGGTGAAAGCGCCATCGGTCCCGCGCCCCGGTGGGAGCCCTCCGCGCCGTCCCGGCCCCTGCCGGACTTTGCCGACGTGATGGGGCAGGAAAACGTGAAGCGGGCGCTGGAGATCGCCGCCGCAGGCGGCCACAATGTGCTGCTGATCGGCTCCCCCGGCTCCGGCAAGTCCATGCTGGCCCGCCGATTGCCCTCTATCCTGCCGGATATGACCCGGCCCGAGGCCCTGCAGACCACGGAAATTTACTCCGTGGCGGGCATGACCGACCCCCGACATCCGCTGGTGGACGCCCGGCCCTTCCGCAGTCCCCACCACACCGCCTCGCCGGTGTCCCTGTCCGGCGGCGGGAGCATCCCCCGTCCCGGCGAGATATCGCTGGCCCACAACGGCATCCTGTTTCTGGACGAGCTGCCGGAGTTCGACAAATCCGCGCTGGAGACATTGCGCCAGCCGCTGGAGGACGGACAGGTGACCATCACCCGCGCCACCGGCTCCCTGACGCTGCCCAGCCGCTTCATGCTGGTGTGCGCCATGAACCCCTGCCGCTGCGGATGGTACGGCCATCCCTCCGGACGGTGCCGCTGCTCGGCTCAGCAGGTGGAGCAGTATATGCGCCGGGTGTCCGGCCCACTGCTGGATCGCATCGACATGCATATCGAGGTGCCGTCGGTGGAGTACGAGGCCATGCGCCGCAAGGAACAGCCGGAGTCCTCGGCGGAGGTGCGCAAACGGGTCAACGCCGCCCGGGAGGTGCAGAAGCGCCGCTTTGAGGGCACGTCCGTCACCTGCAACGCCTACATGACCCCGGTGATGATCGGCCAGTACTGCCAGCTGGACGCGGCAGGCGAAAAGGTCATGCAGGGCGCGTTTGACCGCCTTGGCCTGACCGGACGCAGCCATGACCGTATTCTCCGCATGGCCCGCACCATCGCCGATCTGGACGGCGCGGAGAACATCGGCGTCCAGCATCTGGCGGAGGCCATCCAGTACCGGAGCAGTAATCTGTTGAAGTAATTTCATTCATATATAAATAAGGAGAACCCCCATGCACGAGATCATTCTTTGCAAGCTGGGCGAGATCGTCCTGAAGGGACTGAACCGCCACAGCTTTGAGATGAAGTTGATGAGCAACATCCGCCGCCGCACCCAGCGGTACGGCAAGTTCAAAATCTATTCCCGCCAGTCCACCATCTATGTGGAGCCGGTGGAGGAGACCTGCGATCTGGACGCCGCCTACGACGCCTGCAAGAAGGTGTTCGGCATCATCGCCATCGCCCGGGCCGTGCCCTGCGCCAAGGAGAAGGAGGCCATCTTCAACACCGCCAAGGAGTATCTGGCTCCGGCGCTGCTGGCGGCCAAGTCCTTCAAGGTGGAGAGCAAGCGCTCCGACAAGTCCTTCCCCATGGGCAGCATCCAGCTGAGCCAGTGGGTGGGCGGCGCGCTGCACGACGCCTTCCCCCACCTGATCGTGGACGTGCATGACCCGGAGCTGACGGTGCATCTGGAGGTGCGGGAGGACGCGGCCTATGTCCATGGCCCGGCGGAGGCCGCCGCGGGCGGCCTGCCCATCGGCATGGGCGGCCACGCGGTGAGCCTGCTGTCCGGCGGCATCGACAGCCCCGTGTCCAGCTACATGATCGCCAAGCGGGGCGTGCAGCTGGAGCTGCTGCACTTCGCCTCCCCGCCCTACACCAGCGAGCAGGCCCGTGAAAAGGTCTTGCAGCTGGCGCAGGAGCTGACGGTGTGGTGCGGACGGCTGACGGTGCATGTGGTGCCCTTTACCGAAATTCAGGAGGAGATCCGCCGCAAATGCCCGGAGGATCACTTCACCCTGATCATGCGGCGGTTCATGATGCGGCTGGGCGACCGGCTGGCCCACGAGCTGGCCTGCAAGGCCATCGTCACCGGCGAAAGTCTGGGTCAGGTGGCCAGCCAGACCATTCAGGCGCTGGTGGTCAGCGACGACGTGGCCACCCTGCCGGTGCTGCGGCCCCTGATCGGCATGGACAAGGAGGAGATCGTCCGCATCGCCCGCCATGTGGGCACCTTCGATACCTCCATCCTGCCCTATGAGGACTGCTGCACCGTGTTCACGCCCCGCCACCCCAAGACCAAGCCCAATCTGGAGGAGGTCCGGGAGTACGAGGCGGCGCTGGACATCGACGCACTGTGCGACAAGGCGCTGGCGGGCCGTGAGATGATCCGCCTGTACCCCAAGCACTGAGGTGCGCGCCATGAACGAGACGTTAGAGCAGCAGGTCATCGCGGCGCTGAAGGCGCGGGGCCTGACCCTTGCCGCGGCGGAGAGTTGCACCGGCGGCCTGACCGCCAAGCGGCTGACGGATGTACCCGGCGCGTCGGCGGTGTTTCTGGGCGGTGTGGTCAGCTATACCAACGGCGTGAAGGAGCGGGCGCTGGGCGTCCCCCACGACATGCTGGAGGAATACGGCGCGGTGTCCGGGCCTGTGGCCCGCGCCATGGCGGAGGGCGTCCGCCGCCTGACCTGCGCGGACCTCGTGCTGTCCGTCACCGGCGTGGCGGGCCCCGACAGGGACGACCGGGGCCACGACGTGGGCACCGTGTATATCGCCCTGTCCGCCCAGAACGAAACCACTGTGCAGCTTCTGCACCTCTCCGGCGACCGCAGCGCCATTCGCGCCGCCGCCGCGGATGAGATGTTCCGGATGCTGCTGGCCTATATTCAATAGGAGACAACGCAAAAATACGCCTGACAAAAGCGCAGCTTTTTTGTCAGATGATTAAAAGGAGATCATATCCATGGCAAAGAACAAGGTTTATTCCCAGATCAACCAGTACGCCAACCGCGAGGAGGAGATCCGCAAGGCGAAGGGCAACCCCAACAAGAATAACCATGCCAAGAAGAAAAACCACGGCAGCAGCACCTACACCACCGGCACTTACATGGCCCAGAAGCTGGCGGAGAAGGGCCGCCAGCAGGAGCGGGTCAAGCTGCCCATGTGGCTGAACATCACGCTGATCGTCCTGTTCGCCGCCATCGCCGTCACGCTGATCCTACGCTTCACGGTGTATAAAGAGAACCAGCTGATGAACTACATTTCCTCACTGCTGCTGGGCGTCACCTGCCTTGTGCTGTTCTATACCCGCCGCTTCAAGCACACCAAGAAGGACAGCACGTTCTATACGCTGGTCACCGTTCTGCTGACGGTAATGGGCATCGTCTATACCGCCATGGGCCTGATCGGCATCCTGACCATGTTCGGTATCATCTGAAAAATGCCGGATTTTTCCTTGCTTTTGGTGAAAATGCCATTGACAAACGGAGAAAAAGTGGTTATATTAACAGATATCTCATGGTAAACATGGCACAAACGCGATGAAGGGGACACGCAGCGCCACAGCCTGACGCAAAGAGAGCCGCCGTTTCGGTGCAAGGCGGACGCGGGCATGGCGCGGATATCACCCCGGAGCATCCGGCTGAAAGCAAAAGTAGGCACGGACGGAAGCGGGCCGTTATCACCCCGCACCCACGGATGGTGGGGCTGAGTGGCCGCCTTGCGCGGCAACGAGAGTGGTACCGCAGAGGACGTTTTACCGCGCCTTTGTCTCTTGACGAGACAAAGGCGCTTTTTATTTTTGCATACGAAAATTTTTCACATAGAAAAGGAGAAGCAACATGGAATACAAAAAAACGTTGAACATGCCCAAGAGCGGCTTTCCCATGCGGGCCGGTCTTCCCAAGCGCGAGCCGGATATGCTGAAGCACTGGGAGGAGATCGACCTCTATAACGAACTGCTGAAGAAGAACGAGGGCAAGCCCCTGTTCTCCCTCCATGACGGCCCTCCGTTCTCCAACGGCGCGCTGCACATGGGTCACGCCCTGAACAAGTCCCTGAAGGACTTCATCACCCGTATGTACGCCATGCGGGGCTACTACACCCCCTATATCCCCGGCTGGGATAACCACGGCATGCCCATCGAGTCCGCCATCATCAAGCAGAACAAGCTGAACCACAAGGCCATGAGCGTGGCGGACTTCCGCACCGCCTGCCACGAGTTCGCCGACCACTATATCGACGTGCAGCGGGAGGGCTTCAAGCGTATGGGCGTTGTGGGCGACTGGGAGCATCCCTACAAGACCATGGACCCCGGCTTTGAGGCGCAGGAGGTTCGCGTGTTCGGCAAGATGTACCAGAACGGCCATATCTACAAGGGCCTGAAGCCCGTGTACTGGTGCCCCCACGACGAGACGGCGCTGGCGGAAGCCGAGATCGAGTATAAGGACGATCCCTGCACCACCGTCTATGTCAAGTTCCCCATGAACGACGATCTGGGCAAGATGGGCAATCTGGATCACAGCAAGCTGTACTTCGTGATCTGGACCACCACCGTGTGGACGCTGCCCGGCAACCTGGCCATCGCTCTGCATCCCGACGAGAGCTATGCGGTGGTCAAGGCCCCCAACGGCGAAATGTATATCATGGCCGAGGCCCTGACCGACAAGGTCATGAAGATCGGCGGCTTCGACAGCCATGAGATTCTGGAGAGCCATCCCGGCTCCTTCTTCGAGAATATGCTGGCCCAGCATCCCTTCCTGCCCAAGACCTCCCGTCTGGTGCTGGCCGATTACGTCACCATGGAGTCCGGTACCGGCTGCGTCCATACCGCGCCCGGCTTCGGCGCTGACGACTATCTGACCTGCAAGCGCTACGGCATGGACATGGTGGTACCCGTGGACGATCAGGGCAAGCACACCGCCTACGCCGGTAAGTACGAGGGCATGACCACCGACGAATCCAACCCCGTCATCCTTCAGGACATGAAGGACAACGGCTCCCTGTTCGCCAGCGAGGACATCGTCCACAGCTATCCCCACTGCTGGCGCTGCAAGCAGCCCATCATCTTCCGCGCCACGCCCCAGTGGTTCTGCTCCGTGGATTCCTTCAAGGACGACGCCATCGCCGCCTGCGAGGATGTCCGCTGGGTACCCGGCTGGGGCAAGGACCGCATGCGCTCCATGATCCTCGAGCGTACCGACTGGTGCATCAGCCGCCAGCGCCGCTGGGGTCTGCCCATCCCCGTGTTCTACTGTAAGGACTGTGGCAAGCCCGTCTGCACCGAGGAGAGCATCGAGGCCGTGGCCGACCTGTTCGAGAAGAAGGGCTCCAACGCATGGTTCGACATGGAGGCCGAGGATATCCTGCCCAAGGGCTTCACCTGCCCCCACTGCGGCAAGTCCACCGGCTTCGAGAAGGAGACTGACACGCTGGACGGCTGGTTCGACTCCGGCTCCACCCACTTCGCCGCCATGGAGCGGGATCAGGGCTTCTGGCCCGCCACCATGTATATCGAGGGTCTTGACCAGTATCGCGGCTGGTTCCAGTCCTCCCTGCTGGTGGCCGTGGGCGCGCTGGGCCGCGGCGCTCCCTTCAAGGAGTGCGTCACCCACGGCTGGACCGTGGACGGCGAGGGCAAGGCCATGCACAAGTCTCTGGGCAACGGCATGGATCCCGCCGAGATCTTCGACAAGTACGGTGCGGATCTGCTGCGTCTGTGGGCCGGCAGCGCCGACTATCATGTGGATGTCCGCTGCTCCGACGAGATCTTCAAGCAGCTGAGCCAGAACTACCTGAAGTTCCGCAACACCGCCAAGTTCTGCCTGGACAATCTGGTGGGCTTCGATGCCGACCATCTGGTGCAGCCCGCCGACATGCTGCCGCTGGACAAGTGGGCCGTCACCCGCCTGAACGACCTGATCACCAAGGTGTTCGCCGCCTATGATAACTATGAGTTCCATGTGGTGTCCCATATGGTCAACGACTTCTGCGTCGTCGACCTCAGCTCCTTCTACTTCGATATCCTGAAGGATCGTCTGTACTGCGACGCCGCCGAGGGTTTGGAGCGCCGCAGCGCCCAGACCGCCCTGTTCCTGATCCTGGACGCCATGACCCGCCTGTTCGCGCCCATCCTGGCCTTTACCTGCGACGAGATCTGGCTGGCTATGCCTCACCGCAGCAGCGACGATGCCCGCAACGTCCTGTTCAATGAGATGGTGCAGCCCTATACCGAGTACGCCCTCTCTGAGGACGAGATGGCCAATTGGAGCCGCATCGCCGCTCTGCGTACCGCCGTCAACGGCGAGCTGGAGCAGGCCCGTGCCGCCAAGACCATCGGCAAGAGCCTTGAGGCGGAGGTCGACCTGACCGTTCCCGCCGAGGACGCGTTCCTTGCCGAAATGGACGCCGCCATGCTGGCCGATCTGCTGATCGTGTCTCAGGTGCGCGTGGAAGTTGGCGACGCCCTGACCGTGGCCGTCCGCCCCGCCAACGGTGCTAAGTGCCTGCGCTGCTGGAAGGTGCTGCCCACCGTGGGCAGCGACGTGGAGCACCCCGAACTGTGCCCCCGCTGCGCCGCCGTGGTGAAGAACTTCCCCGATTTGGTGTAAGCGCAAATAAAAAATGACGTTGGCTAAGTGCTCCGTCCCATAGGGACATGAAGTGAACCGGGGGGCACTACCGATACGGAAAAAACGAAACAGCCGCAAGTCATCATGTAGATGGCTTGCGGCTGCGGTACTTTTGACCGTGACATCAAAAAACATATTACAGGTTTCTCAATGCATCTTGGATTACTTTGATGGACTCATCGGATATGCCATAGAGTTCCCCGATTGTTGTATCCAACTCAGTTTGAAGCTTTGCTTTTTCTTCGGAATCTTTTGCTTGGTGTCCCGTTTCACAGATGGTTGCTATTTTTTGGTGAAGAATGTTGTTCGGATCATACTGGGGAATATTGAGTTTATCAAGGACATGAGCCGAAATGCTGGTGGGATTCATGTAGCACTTAACACAATAGCTTACAGGTGAAGAACTCAAGACTCCGCAAAGATAATACGCTTCACTCTTACAATCAGTTCCAACGTACATTATTTTTTCGTTTGGAATATACAACTTTTCGCCGACAAAACTATCTTGCGCAGATGTGATGACAGCAGTAATGAATGACTGTGCAATGTATCGCCACGCCACTTTGTATTTTGAGAAAGTATATTCACCTATTCTCAAAATAGAGTAAAAGTGTTGTGCCTGAATCTCTTTTTCCCAGCCGGCAAAACCCTTGCGGGCATCCAAATCTTCTCTAAACCCGGCCAAGTAATCCAGTGTCTTTGGGGCAACGGCACTCAAAACATTTTCTGCCACAGGATACATTTTTGTCTCAGCAGTATGAGGGCATAGAATATAAGACTTAGTGTTAACATTCCATTGAGAGATATCGCTTCCTTGAACTAAAGGATACACAAAAACAGGTTCAATCTCTGCGGTTACAGCTTTTACTTTCCGTTTCGCTCTCTCCACTATATTGCTGATTTTTATTGTTTCGCCAGACCTTTCTGCTATGTTCATCCAATAAACAGCATTTGCGCCTCCGGTAAAAACACCAGTTCTTGCTTTATATGAGTTGCTTCCCAAAACCGTATCTATTACAGAAGTGATCCTTTCCGGAGAGTTTATCCAGATTGAAGATGGATCATTTTTGTCAGCAGGAAACGCAATCATTTTTTCTACATCAACAAACGTCATAATTGAGTCGGCTGTTGCATCGGGTTCTCTGGTCGCCTTTAGAAAATGTTTTCTCCTTGTCCAGCAATTGTAAGGTACTGGAAAAGTATGTTTTTCATTTTTCTTTATAAGAACAAGTGCGCTTCGACTATTAATCCCCTCAAACGGTTTTACACCACACAGATCATCCACTTGTAATACTCTAAAATCGGTATCCCCCTTCTCTAATTTAAAACGGCGGAAGCCGACGCCATTTTGTGCTGACTTAAACATGGCTTGCCGCAAAACAAAGCTAAGATATCCATTTTCGTTGAGGAAACGATCTATGACAACATATGTAACTAAGATAGAAATGTCTTCTTTAGAAAAGCTCAAATCCCGGCCTTTAGCATTAAACAATCCATACTCCGGCCAAAGATGCTGAGACTTCGCTTTATATTTTTGTGGGAGATACTCCCAGTTCACCCACGGAGGATTGCCTACAACAATGTCTGCTTTTCTCTCATAGAAAGCAAAAATTCTGTTCAAAAGTATATTAGCGATTATTTTTTGATTGGTAGAATCATAGTGTGTAATGCTCTTGCGTAGTTCTGCGCAATCTTCATGCTGACATATCAATTGCAAAAAATCGTCGGCGCAAAAAGACAGTTTTTGTTGTTCTGCTTTTTTGCAAATACAACGAGGAATCTCGCAAATCAAATCACAATTAGTGTCAACTATCAGTTTGTCTCCTTCAAGCGCAGGAGTATTGATTATGTCATAATGATATACGGGGATGACGAAGTCAGAGTAAGAGCTTATTTGGTCTATTATGGTTGCTAAATAGTTGGCTTTCGCAGTAAGGACAGCAAGAGAGTTAATATCAAAGCCAGCAACCATCGAAGGATTGATAAATCCGTTCAAAGACTCAGCCTGAATCATTCGCATTACTCTGGTCAAAAAGGTTCCGGCTCCGCAAGTTGGATCTATGAAACGAAGGTCCGTAACTTTTTCCTTGCTTGCATTCAATGCGTTTTTTATTGTACATGTTGCAAGCCAATCTGGAGTATAGTACTCTCCAAGTGCATGACGAATTTCTTTCGGGATAACAGTTTCGTAAATGTGTTTTAGACTATCTGAACGAAAGCTTTGAATAAATCCTTTGATTGAGAGAATCGTATTTTCTGCTTCTAAACATGTCCGAAGCTTACAACAATGCTCTTCTATATCAGAATCCCAATATTTTAAAATCCAAGAAAACCAGTCATCGTAGCTATAATTGTTTATGCCAAACTTGACGAAGGCTTTTCCTGATAAAATCGATTCAATTGAGGTGTCGTTAGTATCACCCTTCTCTTTAGGAACGGTTCCCTGAACCATATTGTAGGTGATAAGCTTAATTAGAACACTATAGAAGGTTTGAATGCATTTTAAAAGCTGGGACAAATTTACTTCTTTTGAATTTTCAAACCCATACAACTCACATAACTCTTGAGGATTGATTTTTGAATTCTGAGAAAGCAGTTCACTCAGATTTCCATAGGTAAACTCAAGTTCATTCTGCCACATCAAAAACAAAGGATCTTCATTGCCCTGCAGATTGTCCATCTTGCAATACAGGCAATGAATCATTTTCTGCTCGGTTCTGAACAGTGGTGACTTTTTATCTTGAAGCTGCGCATGTATAGAATGAAGATCGTACATAAAGTCCTCCATTGTGCAAAGAAAAAAATACTGTACATATGACAGAAAATATATTACAATAGTTTCATCTTAAATGCAAGTAATTGTTTTCGTGAACATGACAGGAGGATAACTATGAACAAGCTACAAGAGTTTTGGTATTGTGTAGCGTCACAGAACGACATTCCTCTTTACAGAGGGGAAGCGCTTGACGGCAGTGTTGTAGCCGGTTTGCTCACTTTTCTCGACTACTATCGAAATAATATACAGGAAACTTTTTCGGAATCCATCCAGAAGGCTTTACTACATAACCCTAATTTCATAAACGATATTCGTCTTTTGCTTGGTATATCCGACAAGCGATTCTATTTGGATATGACGTACCTCGCCCATATATCAACAACAGCCAACGGAGAAAGGCTGGTTGCAGAAAAACGTGAGGATTTAATTAAACACAGCACAGCATGGTTTGCTGGCAGATTGTCCCGCCAAGGGAAGGAAGAATGGGCCAAACTGATTTCAGAATATTTTGTTTCCAATGATTTGGAGCAAATTTTGAACGCTTTCCTTTCGTTGTCAGAAGATTTGGTGAAAGAGATTTTTAATAATTTGATTGCTCCTAAAGAGATACAACAAAAACAAGCAAAGTATCGCGGGCATGGTGCGGAACAGTTGGTTGCGCAGAGTTTTTATGACGCAGGGGCGACTATTTATCCCGAAAGTAAGCACTTAACTCCCATGGCAGAACGCGATCCCAATGTCAACCTTTCCACAATGGAAATTGTATCACATGAAGCGGCAGCAGCAGGCATTCATAGTTTTGACCTGATTATCAAAGATGCTGATGGAGATATCCGCGCATTGGTTCAATCTCTCATTCATACATCTGATCCTGGACAGTATGGTGTAAATAAATCAGATGAGACTGTAGATATTAAGAAGTTGATTGACCGGTACAATGAGTCTCACCCTGGAAAACCAGTTTATTTGGTCGGTAATGTAGATGGCGTAGGATTTTCCGAAAATCCCAATGGAACAATAGCAAAAATGCTTGGTGTCTTTGATTCGTTTGTGCAAATCAACACCATGTTTAAAGTTGGCCTTTATATGCAACAGCTTGGATTAACCTCCGGTATTCGATATATTATGTTGGATGATGATTATTTTTCCGCTGAAGCTAAGGAGCATTTTAAACAAAAGTATATTGAGCCGGCTGGTGTTGAGTTAATCGACGAACTACCTTGCAGTTATGAAAAGAGTGTCCGTGCAGGACGTGCTTTGCTAATTTACTGATTTTGGGTTGTTGGATATAGCTATTTTTCTCTTCCTGTGATATCGTGTGTTGCTACCTGGAGGTGCAACACATGAACAAACTACTCAAAGACCTGTACGACTGCTTTTATATCCCACCGGAACTTTCGGCACAGAAGCAGGAAGTCGAAGAATGCCACCAAGCCCTCGTCGATGTGCTGGAGAAACCAGAGCGGCGGTTGGTGCTGCAGATTATCGATGCCAAAGATCGCATTGTGGAGGATACCTCCATCGACAGTTTCATCTCTGGATTTGAACTGGCGTGGCGGCTCTTCGCAGAGCTAAATCAATACGAAAAAGAGCGTTTGTTCTCTCGCTGTACGGCGAAGAGATCGGGCGCTCTTTCTATGTCCGGAAAGGAAGATTCAGAATAAGCGAATAGCAGTACGGTATCAGACTGACACCCGGTACCGTACTGCTATTTTTCTTCATTCTCCAATGCCTCACTGAATATCTCTTTTACACAGGCCAACACAGCGACCTCGCAGATAAACTGCTCCGCCAGATCCTTTTCATCCAACCATGTGGCCTGTGGCGTTGCGTAATGCCCAGAGTCTGCCGCGGCTTCCGCTCTGGCTCTGTTGATGGCTTCCTGAATTGAGAGCCACTGTCCATAAGCACCAGAGTGGAGTTCTTTCTTCAATTTCCGAATTGCAGCCTTGTATGCTTTCTCCGCACCGCTGGGACCGTTGTAGTTGAGTTGAACTGCCAGCTTCTGAAAAGTCATCCCTTTCTCGTTCGGCAGGCCGATACCATGATAGTGCCGCACCAAGGTCAGTTCCCTGGGCTTCAGCACTTCCTCGATTCGTTGGAATAGCAGCACCCGCTGCATACGGCGGTCATAGGCCCTCGCAGGATCGCCGCCAATGCTGACACGATACTCATTGGCATCCAATTCGATATCCCGGAAGAACATCAGATAGTCCACCAACAGAGCTCGCGCCACTTTCGCGGATACACTCAACTCCTTTTGGATTTTAGAGATGATTTGTTCATCAGCGTTGTTATCGTTTGTGACACAGAGTTTTGCTACCTTACGGAGTTGATAATAGCGGTTGGGTGACAGGCATACAGACAAAGAATTCTTGGCGGCATAATCCTGCATAGCCGCTTCCACCACAGGCGTGGCATAGGTCAAAAATTGAGCACCATGCGCTAAGTCGAAGGACTGTGCCGCATCCAGCAGTGCAATGGCGCCCTCCTGTTTTAGATCCTCCAGTATGGAAAAGCGACTGTGGTTTTTATAACGAATAGCAGCGGAGGTTAGAAACCCCTCGTTCTGTGAGAGGAGCAGCTCCGCTGCATTCTTGTCCCCATCCTGTATCCGCAGAGCCAGTTCTTCATTGCTGGTGCAGTCCCCGGCAACAGTGTACATATTCATTGACATGGGACGGCCCCCCTTTCTCATTTCAGCCGCTTTCTGGCTTCCGCATAGACACGCTCCTGCTCCATATCCTGCGCATAGCCGTTGGCAGCGTAGTCGTTATCCATCAGAGCTTTGTCCCGGAGGCACTCCGCTACATAGAGAGCCTGCTCACGCAGCTCATCAGAGATTTTTCCTCTCTGGTGGTGCTTGCGGATGGTGTTGGTGCGGGTGGTGAATGTGTGATAGATGGGATGATTTTTATTCTGCTCCTTCTGCCGCATCATAGCGCCGTACTGCCGGCAGGTCATACGACTGTCTTGCGGTGCAATGCCGTCGCAGTATTTGGGAACATGTGCGGTGGTCGTCAAAAAGTAGCGGTGACAGTTGCGGCACCAGCTGGGACCATGCCCACACTGCAATCCATTCAACAGATCGAACACATAAAAATCTATAAGCCTTTTGCATACAACCTGGTGGACTGTGATCCAGTTGTTTTTATCATTCGGGTCCTGAATATAGTCGAAGCCGGAGATCAGCCGTGGCTTAGAAAAGAATTCTTCTATCTCGCCAAAGGGCATTTGCTCCAAGAGAATCAGAAAACCATCATCCTCATCAAAGCATTCGTGTGCCGCTTTTGCGAAAGCGCTCTCTGTTCGTTTTGTCAGCCTGCGGAGATATTTGCTTTCAAACTCTCGCACAAGCAGGCAGAAATTGTAAATGGCAACCAGAATTTTCAAAACCTCTTCACCGAATGAGAGAAAATAGTACGGAAGATGGTTTGGAGAATCCTCACGATCCTGTTCGAAGCGGTCACTGTTCATCGCCAGTTCGAATGAATGCCATTCGTGTTGACTGTCCTGATAACAAAATGGAGGGCAAGTATAGATCCACGCCACAGCATCCTTCAGCAAAGGCCGCAGCTCCTTCAAGAGTTCGCGGCTCGTTTCTTTTTCAGCAGTTGTCGCATCATCAACCAGTTCAGTCAATGTGGTGATACGCTTGAGCAGCGGGTCATGGATCTCACCAGCAAAGTTCAGAATCTCGGCGGCAAAGAACCCGGCTGGAAATTCTTTACCCGCATGGTACACACGATCCTTCCGGTAGTGCAAAGAAAAGGTATCAAACCCATTGTACTGATTGATCTCCAGCGGCATTTTTTCGCCCTCCTGTCCTATATGCTTTTAGATGCTGTCTTGCGACAATCTCATTATATCAAAATCCAGAGAATAATCAAGTGAAAGGGCAAAGACCGCAGTGTGGGTGCGGTCTCTGTCCTTATTTTTTACAAGGAGATGATCCAATGAACAAAAGCAAACGACTGCAAACCATTGACGGCGAGAGCCTGATGAGCCTTCCGCTCACACCGCTGAACTTTGTGGTAGACACGCTGCTGTCCCAAGGACTGCACATCCTTGCGGGCTCACCCAAGGTGGGCAAGTCCTGGCTGGCCCTGTGGCTGTCCGTCATGGTGGCCAAGGGCGAACCGGTCTGGGGGATGTCCGTGAAGCAAGGTACCACTCTCTATCTCTGCCTGGAGGATTCCGTTCTCCGCATCCAGAACCGGCTGTTCGAGATCACGGAGGATGCTCCCGCCAATGTCCACTTCTGCACGGAGTGCGCCCTCATTGGACAGGGGCTGGAGGAGCAGGTGGAAACATTCCTCACTGCCCACCCG
>OLPA01002203.1_pt1 | contig 14902 bp, 10 predicted proteins | sample 1672811 | NCBI WGS metagenome assembly OLPA01 (sample SAMEA3136726, study PRJEB25190) | human gut metagenome | biome: human gut; feature: human-associated habitat; material: faeces | place: Austria | collected 2013
CATTCGTAAGTTTATTGATAATAAAAAATTAAGCGGTGGACTATGTCCACCGCTTGAGAAGAAAGAAATGTTAAGGGTTTCACACTTAGAACCCACGAAGAACCCCGTTTCTCGACCTTGCAAGCCTTTAAAAAGGCTTGACCTAAACTTTGCGGCGAGCCGCCGCTCCCAAGTCGCGAAATCAGTTTTGCGTTGCAAAACTTCAACATTGATAAGGCAAGTTAACTGCCACGGATTAAGAAATTACCAATGAACTGCCGAATGACGAAATTTGTAATTCTAAACTAAGCTTTTAAGTATTATGCAGCCTTACTAAGCTTCTCTGTCTTAGATACTCTATCTACTGTATATCCCCTATCTGTCAAAAGCTGAACGATTCCGTTATCACCATACATATGAGCTGCCCCAACCATAAAGAATACTTTCTTGCCGTCATTCATATATTCTTCGGCTTTGTCAGCCATACCCTTGTTTCTGTCTGTGAGCATAGCTTTGCTGTATTTTTCGTAATCTTCCTTACATTCATCAGGAATTTCATCTTCATCTGTATCTTCAATAGCTTCTCCGTGTTTCCATTGCTCATATAACTTATTATTTGCCTTTGCTTGTTCGCTTGGGTCTGCTTGTGTATAGCTTAAAATCATAACATCTGCAAGTTCATCTGAAATGTTATCAAATACACCAAGCTGAATATCAATATTCTCAACCTCTAAGATTTTCTTGTTAGCCTTTTTAGCTTTTGAGGTCATAATACTTTCCATAGATTTTGTAATATCAATGCCCGCATCATTACACATTGCATTTTCGAGCAATGAAATCCACATCATGGGCTTAAAGTTATCATAATATGATATATATAAGCCCTTTTCAGTAAGATATTTTACAGCAGCATCATAGGTTTCCTTAGAAATATGGTCTTTAATAGTTGTGCCATCAGTATACATAAGCTTTTGTGTAAGTTGTAAAGCTTGTCCTAAGTCATTCATCATACTGTCTGTGTCAAGCTCCATAGCTAGATAGTCACATTCATCAAAGGCTTTCTGTACATAGTCCGGCAGATTTTCTGCACCGTCCTGTGTAGCGTGAATTGAGCCAAAGAGATACATTTCCTTGTCGCCTTTAGTAACCTTCCACATAGCTGGCGTATAATCTGCGTCAGGTTCAGTATTTTTAGAAGATTCATTTTTAGAACTTTGAACTTCTGTTTTAGATACGGTGCTTGATTCCACCTTAGAAGACTGGCTTGATTCTGTTTTTGATTCAGAAGAAGTTATAGAGCTTTCCGCCTTGCTTGAATTATCATTTACAGAGCCACCATTAGAACAGCCCGAAAATATAATAACAGTTCCCAAGATAGCGGATAAAACTGCCGATGCGAGTTTTTTAATTTTCATAGTTTAATACCTCCAATATTTAAAATGGTGATTGTACTATAAGTTTAGTACAATCACCATTAGTTGTCAAGTAAGAAAGAACACTATTTATAATGTGTTAATAAATTACAACAGGAGTATTTTCTTTGCAGTTATCATAGATTTTTTTAACTGCGTCATATGGAGTATTTATACAGCCGTGAGAGCCGTCATATGTATAGATATTTCCGCCGTAGCCACCAGTTCTCCATGTAGAATCGTGAATACCAACACCGTCATATGTTACGCCGAGCCAGAAGTTAACCCAAACGTCCCAGGTTTCTCCAACGAGTTCAGCAGGCGAAGCTTTGTTTATAACATAATAAAGACCAGTCGGTGTATCGTGAGCATTTTTATAGCCTGTTACAACATCAGTTGAAACAATAAGCTTACCGTCTTTATAATACCACATATGCTGTTTATCGAGGCTTATTTCAATATATGTATCGCCCACATTATATCCATGAACCTTAGGAACTTCGCCACATTCAAGAGGTTTCATCTCATAACTGCTGAATTTCTTTTCGCCATCAATAGTGCAGTAAGAATATACCTTGATATAGTACATCTTATTTTTCTTAACTTTAAGCTCGAATTCAAGCTTATCAGAAACATCATAGCTGTCATAATCTCCGTCCTCATCATCAGAGATTTGAACGCTATAACCCTCTGCCCCATTTATAGCTTTCCAGCTTACCTTAATTTTTTCTGTTTTTTCGTCATAAGATGCAGTGAAGGAAGGCTTTTCAGGTGGTGTATATGTGCTGATTTCAGACGGATTGCTATAATAGCTTTCACCGCCAAAGCTTACAAATGCGTCTACTTTATAATAATAAGTTTTTCCGACAGTGAGTCCTGTGTCTGTATAAGCTGAATTTTCCCAATCAGTAATAGTTGCAATAGAAGTATAATTATCGTCTGTGCTATCCTTGCGATAGATTGTATAAGCCGTAGCATTTTTAATTCTATCCCAAGAAATTGCTATACTGCTCGAGGTTCTTGCTGTAACGGTGATTTCCGAAACATCAGCGATTTGAGTAAAGGTATTTGTTGCCGAAAATTCTCCATAATAATATTTATCATTAGCATAGATATAAGGTCTTATCTGATAATAATAACGAGTTCCCGCAACAATCTGATTATCATTAAAGAAGGTAGTCGAAGAATTCTTAATGGTCATAATCTTATCGTAATCAGCACTCGTAGAATCACATTTGCGATAAATTTCATATCCGCTTATATCAGAAACTGATGACCAGTTTAGATTTATAGAATTAGTTCCAACAGCTTCTGCATTAAAATTTTCTACTATTTCAATATATCCAATACTTGTTTCTGTATTGGAAGACTCAGAAGATTCCTCAGCAGAAGATTCCTCAGCAGAAGATTCCTCAGCAGAAGATTCAGGTTTGCTTAAGGCTGGCTTAGAAGATTCTACTTTATCTACTTTAGAAGAAACAGGCGGCTTGCTTGTTGCTGATGCAACAGCTTCTTTGGCAGAGGATTCGTCATTTGAAGTTCCACCAGAACAGCCATACATAGCGGAACATACAACAGTAGCTGAAAGTAATATTCCAAGAATTCTTTTAGTTATAGATTTATTAAAAAAGTTCATTTTCATTCCTCCTTTGCGAATGTAAGCATATTTTATATCGTAATATTTTTTAATGCAAGAGCTTTTTGTTAGATATTTGTAAAAGTTGTAGGATTTCAGCGATTTACTTTTGATTTTCAAATTATGTCAGGTTGATTTGTTCAAGTTGTCGTTAACATTTTTTAATAGTTATTTCAAAAGAGAAGAATATTGTTATCAATGTAACTAACGCTTTACATATTATTATATATGAAATAAGGGCGGAGAAAATCATAATGAAATCCTCTGCCCTATTTATAAGTAATTGACTCCCATAATAAAAGGAAATAACCGCCCTGCTTGCCAATAGGACGGTTATTTAGTAAATAATTCGTATATTTGGGAGCGACCGCTTATCGGTATGCTCTATACCTATATTATACAGTAGAAAACGGCTTGTGTCAAATGTTTTTGTGCGTGTGCTCTTTTTAAACAAAAAGAAAAAGCCTTAAATTTTTAAAATTGATAAAAAACAATAAATTTCAGTTTTCAACAATACTTATATTATATTTATATCACTAATAAAATTATAATGACTAATAATTGCACTATACAAACAAAATATTATGAATAAAATATGAACTTGTTTACAAATTCATAAATTTGTCTAAAAAGTTTCTATAAAAGAATAAACATAAGCAAATCAAGAACAGATTTTGTAGGCTAAATTGCACAAGTATATTTTCACATCTTGAAAGTTTGTTTGGTAAAAATCCCTATAAAAACTGGAAGAAACATATCTGTTGTTGAAATTGCACAAAAAAACACTAACTTGTTTTACAATTAAATCAAAAAAAACTTTAAAAAAGGTGTTGACATTTCGTTCATAATGAGTTAATATATAGACACAACAGAGATGAACGGTTCACCCCCTTCAAGAACCGCATTTCAAAAAAATTATTTTATTTTAAGAAAGAGGTAATGTAAAATGACACTCCAGCAAAAGCTACTCGCAAAGAAGTCTAAGAAAGGCTTCACACTCGTTGAACTCGTTGTTGTTATTGCAATCCTTGCAATTCTCGCAGCAATCGCTATCCCAATGGTTGTTAACATCATCCAATCCGCTTCTAACTCTTCAGGTGCTTCTAATGCATCAACACTTAGCCAACAGTGCAAGAATGTTTATGCAGGCGTAAAGTCAGGCACAATCAATAATGATGAGTCTACAAACTCTGATGGCACAGCTATCGGCTGGGCTGCTGCAAAGACAGCTACAGCTACAGCTAAGCAGTCAGCTGCTAATGGTGTTACAGTTGCTCAGGTTATGACATACTCAGGCTTGAACTTCGATATCTCTGCTGATTACTACTACTGCACAACAGCTGCTACAGGCATTGCAGTTGGTGACATCGCATATTCTGATGCAGGTGCTGCTCCTACAACTCCTGCAGGTGCTGCTTATGCTCAGCTCGCAACAACAACAACTCTTGGCACAATCTATCCATGATAATAATTTAAATCTGAAGATATAAAGATTTAATTCAAAAGCTCGACTTCGGTCGGGCTTTTGTTTTGCTTATACAAAAGCTACAAATTATAAATGACATTTTCGTGATATTATACATTGACAAAAGTATAGATTGTAAATTATAATATTTATAAAATAAAAGAGTAGAAAATCTATACCATCTACCCCATTTTAATATTTTTAGGAGAGTTAAGGTTATGAAAGTTAAAGCTAATAAGCGTGGTTTTACACTTGTTGAGTTAGTAGTTGTCATAGCTATTCTTGCTATTATTGCGGCAATAGCAATTCCTTGTCTTATAAATATTTTAGATTCTACAACAGCTTCTTCTGGAGAAGCGCAAGCACAAACTCTAAACCAAGTGTGCCAAAATGCCTATAATGAAATAAAAGCTGGTACAATTAATAACACAATGTCGAAGAATGCTGACGGAACAGCAGTTTCTTTTGCCGCAATAAAAAATAGCGGAATTACCACAAGAAAAAATGCCGCACGAAATGCAAAAGTATCTGATATTGCAAAATATTCCGGACTCAATATAAATATTGGAGAATATTACTACTGCACCTCAGCAGCCATAGGAAGTGGGCTTAATATTGGAACTATTGTTTATTCCAGCACAGGCACAGCCCCCAATATTAATGGTTGTTCTTTTACCCAGCTTGATAACACAATAACACTTGGAACTCTCTACAATAATATGTAAATTTCTATATATAATGTAAGCTTTTGCCCATAGTCTTGTCTATGGGCATTTTTGTTTGCCATATTCTTAAATATAATAATAGGTTGCCAAGCATAGATATTATACCAAAATATGTCATAACGCTCATTTTTCATAAATAATGTCAGTTAATTTTGTTGAAATTAATAGGATAATTTTTCTTGCCAAATCTATAATTTGATGTATAATATTAGTATGTATAGTTTTATGAATTAATATTATCGGTAATTATTCCCATAAAATAATTGAAAGGTGCGTAAATAAATATGAAAAGATGCAAACGGCGATATAATTCCAAGAAAGGTGTAACTCTTGTTGAGTTAGTAGTTGCTATTGCTATTGTTTCAATAGTTTTCGCCTCAACAATGACAGCCATTGTTCATGGATATATTTCTATTGTTGAGAATAAGAGCTTAGAAGATGCCTCGGCTCAGGCTCAGGGCGTCGCAGATACAGTTTCTACTGCCTTAGAGAAAGCTTTTTCATCAAATAATTATACTGGTGATGCAACCGACCAAACCGCTAAAAAAACCTTTTATAATAATTTAGTATTAGAAACTATAAATGGTGATGGTACATATGATGGTTTAAGCACTAAGCTTAATAATGTAGAGTTTATAGACCAAATAAGTAACCCAAGTGTTGATTTCCCTGATGCATCATCTATAAGTGATATGCAATGCACCGTCCAATATCTTACCAATTCATTACCTACTTCAGCTTCTGATGGTTCTCATAAAGAATTTGATGGATATAAAGTAATGGTTAATGCAAAATCTTCTCAAGGCGATATAATTGCCAGCTCAATTGTAACGATTAAATAACTTAAAGAAAGGAAAGTATAAGAGATGCGTAAAAAAAATCGCAAGCTTTTAAATAGCAAGCATGGCTTTACCCTTGTTGAGGTTATAGTTGTTATAGCAATTCTTTCGATATGCTCGGGTATGCTTGTTGGTGCTATATCAGGAAGTATGGACAGATATTCTATAAGTACCGATATAGAAAATTCTAAACAAGAAGCGACCAGCTTCGAGAGAATGTATAAGAAATGTGTTGGCAGTGCATATTCTATCTCAGCGAGTAATTATAACGAAAGTGCATTTTCGCCACAAGATAAGCACTATTATTTAATTTTGAATCCAACTGATAATACAGCAAAATTTTTAATGGCTTATGAAGATGATAATACGGGAGCAATACAACTTACCAGTATGATTACTTGCAAAGGAATAAGTTCTTTCACCCAAAAGGCATATACAGTTGGCAAAGACAATAGCCAAAAATATGTTGATTATAAGCTTTGTATGATAAGTAACTATGAACCGAATGTTACATATGATTATTCAGGTACTCTTACAATGAATAATAATGGTGCAGGAAGTGACTTCGACCAAAGCTATACACTAAATAGTTCATCTATGCCAAATCCTATATGTATAGATTTTAGTATGACAAAATAAGAAAGGAGTTAGCTAATTTATGGTTAAACCAAAATCAAAACATATGAACAGTAAGCGTGGCTTTGCTCTTGCCACTGTTCTTGTTGTTTCTTGTGTAATTATTATCCTTGCAACAAGCTTGATAAGCGTAGCGATGTTCAGTACAAAATCAACTTCTGGAGATGTTAACGAAAGACAAGCTTATCTAAACGCAAAATCAGCCCTTAATTATGCTGCAACATATTATGAGAATGCAGACCTTCCTAAGATTATAGACCCAAAGACAACCGGTGAAGAATATATTCTCATGAAAGATACTGTTGGTGGTACAACAGAAGAAGGTGCAGAAGTAACAAGCGTCAGTGCAGATACCTCTGCCTATAAAACCTTCGTTCATGCAGTATATGACAAAGCTAAGTCTGAGATTACACTCAGAGCATATGCAAAATCTGAAGATATGCTCGGTGGTAATTCTAAGTCTACATCACTTAGTGTTACATATACTGTTGGTTCATCAGGAAATGTTCTTGGCAGACAGCTCTCAACAGTTCCTGAAAGAATAAATACAAGCGTCAGCAGTGATGACATCAATATTCATGTTAAGCAGGACCCAAGCAGAGTAGATACTGCAAGTGACTTCGTTCCTTGTATTTATACTTGGTCATATTATAAGAGAACAGACCAAGGCATTGATTGGAACAATGTGAAAAAATCTGAACAATTAACAGTTAATCAGATTAATGCTGTTGAATTTGGGAATAATAAGTTCGAGCCAGCTGGTAAGTGGATTTCAGATGGTAAGGGTAAAGACGGTCCTACAACTGCTATGATTCCAGAAGGTAATGCGTGGTATTCACATACTTTCTCACCGAGTAGAGTTGCAGATGATAAGGGTGGAATGGTTCCTTGGTTTAACCTTATCGTTTCTCGTCAGGGCGGTAATGTTGGTTCTAAAGCTAATGACACACAGAGCTTGGAATTTTTTAATGTTTGGTACTTTGATGAATCCGATAGAAACATTTATGTAGAAATTCTTGAATCTCCTCTCTATTATTATAAAGGCCATGATTGGAACGGTAAAGAATTGCTTGAGAATAGACTTATCGCTTATGCTAATTCTAAGCAGACAGTATATTATACAAAGCTTAAGGGCAAAAATGATGATTCTATGGCACCATCATTTACCATTACAAGCACCGGCACTAGTTCTTCTGGTGTATCCAATGGCTATGGCTGGTGGAGTACTAAAATAGAAGGCAATGGCTCTCAAGATGTAACTATTGACTTTAAGGGTTATGAGGGCAGTTCACATAGTGTTACAGTTCCTGCTGTTACTACTGGTACAATGGTAGGCTCTATAAAGGGTAACTCTGCTTATATAGTTATTGAGCAAGATACTGCCACTGGTCAATATAGTGCTCGTTCATTTATTTCTGAGAAGGCAGCCTCTGTTTATATGAATGATGAAGACTATGTCACTGTCTATGCAAAGCTCAAGGATAATACAAAGTCTGGTTCACCGTCTATAGACTATAAGGTAGAAAGCCGTAATAGCTCAGCAGCAAAAACAAATCTAAGAAGTGCTATTGTTAAGGCAGACTCTTTATATCAAGGAGATTATGAACCCTCAAGCTGGTATGATTTTATAACAGTTGTTAATGCTGCTAAGGAAGTATATAATAAGCCAACACTTCAATCAAATTCAGATTATAATGCACAGAGAGATAATATAAATAACGCTATTGATAAGCTTACAACAAAAGATACTGACCCTTCAAAGCTACAAGCTAAGTATGATAAAGCAAGTAGCTATAAAGAAGAGGATTATACAGAAGAAAGCTATACAACATTAAAATTTGTTATGAATCAGGCTAAGGAGTTGCTTGATAAATTAGCGGTAGACAAAAAATCAGTAAGTCAAGAAACTGCTGATAATAAAGCTATCGACTTACAAAATAAAATGTCCACTCTTGAGAAAGTTGCTTCATATAGAGATAATCTTAAAAAAGCTATTGATAATGGAAAAACAGTAAGAGATAATAATCCGAATTCTAAGCTTATAAATGAACTCGAAACAGCATTAGCTAATGCTGAGAATCTTTATAATAATGGTTCAAGAAATAAAGCAGCTCTTCAAGATGCTACAAAGAAACTTATTAGCGTATGCTCAAGAATACAAAATACAGGCAAAATAGATGAGCTTGTAGATGCAGTTAATGCTGCTCAGGCTATCATTGATAAGGATAGAAATATTCTTGTTACAGGAACAGTAACTAACCTTGAAAAGGTTATTGCTGTTATCGATAATGCTATTGATTCAACCTTGTTGACACAGGCAGAGATTGATAGCTATAAGGAAAAGCTTGAAAGTGCAGTAAACGAGCTTGCTTATATTCCACAAGATGATATTACACCTGCTGTTGCAGATGGTAAAAAGAGAGTTTGGTTCGATATAGACCCAAATGGTTTTGGCACTAATGGTACAAATTACTATATCTATGCTTGGTATGGTTCAGGTGGTGATGGTAAGCAAAACGCAGCCTTTGATACACTCACAAGTGCTAATGAAAGTATAAAGGCAGAGTTTAAGCTTAAAAAGGATATCATATCCAAGTATTATTACTATGACCTTGATAATAAATATACAAATGTTATTATTATCAGTGGTGTAGGCAATGGCTCTAACCAAACAGCTACTATTAACATTGATGATAATCTAAGCAATAATCTCTTCATGATTAAATCAAAACATAATGTAGATTATGCAAAGCTTACTACTATATACTCTTCTACTAATGCACCATCAGGTTGGGGTACAAGTCAATATGTCTATGTTAAGGAATCGAAAAACACAAGCCTTAATACAGCATCTGCAACATCAGACCCAATGGAAACTCTTGATAAGACAGAACGCTACTATATTAAGAGAGTTGCTTTTGATGCCAAGTCAAGCTTCCATCTTTGCAATGGAACAACTATAACAGAAAAATTAACAATTAGCACAGAGCCTGTTGTTATAAGATTTATAGATAAGAACGACCCATTTAAGGTTGATGCAAGGTCTCTTGCATCATTCAAAAAGCTTGCTCCAAAAACAAATATTACTACTATGAGCAAGAATAAATCCGCTAATATTGTGAATATGGATACAAGCAATACAACTACACAAACTGCTACATATTCAGACGATAATGTTTCAGCAGATAAGCCTATTATCACAGTTTATTTCAATAAGCCTTCAGGCTGGAGCAATGAGCTTTATGCAAAGCTTTATCAGGTTGATGATAGTGGCAGCGTCGTATTAGAGCAGTTATCCGAAAAGCTTCTCATAACAGATGATGGAAACAATTTCTATATTGCTGTTGATACAAGAAGAGTAAATAGCATAATTATTTCTGATAAAAATAGTTCATCAAGAAAAACCTCAAGAATTAAGTTCGCCGTTGATAATTCAGCAAGTCCAAAAGCATACTTTAATTCACAGCAAATTACTAGAAGTGGTTCAAGCTGGAATATTTCATCATATACCGCATCACCAGTAGTAATTGATACAACCCCAATAACAAGCTTTGATGTTGATGGTGCAAATATGGCATTTGTTGGTGGTAAAAAGAGAATTTTCTATAATAAAGCTGATACAAGAGCCGGCAGAAAGGATATGCTTGGTCATGCACTTGAGTCAGGAAAGTTCAACTGTGCAGGTGAAGGAGAAAGTGGTTACGCTCGTGTAGGTTTATCTGAAACACAAGTATATTATGACTGGTATGAGTATAAAATTCCTGCTGGTGATTCAGACCTTTATAGCTTCCAGATTAAGGGACTTGATAATACTAATGCCTCATTTACTACTGAACAGGTTCATCAGGTATGGGGCGATGTATGGGTAACACTTGATAAATCCAACAAGCTTTCTATTTCCACAGTTAACCCAGAAGATACTGTTAGCAAAAATACTACAAGAGTTTATATCACAAAAATCTCAGATTGGGAAGCTAATTATGAAGGTATGAAAGTAACTATGTGGGGTACTGGAAAAAACACAGTTAAGCTCACAGATACATATGATGGCAGATATTATGTAGATATTCCAAATAATATGCCATTCATTCAGCTTACATCAGGAGAAAGTACACCAACACAAATCCTTCCTATGACAAAGCTTCAGGGTGGCGATGTAGTTCTCTATGACTATAATGCAGGCCCAGGAGGAACACCAGCTTGGCTTACATATGTTCCTGGTAACCTCGCCCTTTCAAGAGCAAAGACCAATGCAAGCAGTATCGCAGAGGGTTGGTATATTTATGACTACGATTATAATACACACGCAGCAAAGCTTGCCAGCCCTTATGTTCCTAATGCGTTGAAGAATATAGCTGAAAGCATAACCTCTACAGATGACCCAGCTAAGGACCAAGAGCTTGCCGACCTCCTGAAAGAGTGGACAGAAGCATATCAGAATCTCTATTATGCTATATCAAGCGCAAGAGCATATGTAACTATTGATTCTAACGGTAATCCGGTTTGGTATCCTGAGCAGGCAAGCATTTCTTCTGGCGTAACCTTTGACCCAGATGAAATAAAAGTTATTGCAGGCACTATGAAAGATGCTCTTGCAGCATACAATAGTGATGCTTCTACTTTAGACGATATAAATTCATACACAAGAGAGCTTAATAAGCTCATAAAAGAAATAAGCCCAGATGTTTCAGGTAAGGTAGTTGCAATTCTTGATAATCAGAATAACTGGACTGGAAGCATATTCCTTAGATATACAATTAAAGATAATATCACTGGTTCAAGTATAGTAAGAGAAAACATACCTGTTACTTCAAGAAATTCAGATGGATATTATATGTATTATATCAATGCTGCAGAATCCCAAGATAATACAGTTTATGATGTACAGTTCTATACATCTAAGTATGTCGGCAGCTATAAAGACAAGATGCAGGCTGGTCAAGAATGGGTTTATGGTAATAGCGGAGATGGCTGGGTAAGCAACTCACCAGATAACTACTTCACCTATTCAAGCAAAAAATATAAGCAGACCAGTGCTGGCGAACAGAAAATAGTCGGTTATAAGTCTACAGATGTCAATAGAAAGGACGCTTTCATACTATACTTCACATATGATACAAATGTAACATATAGTAATGGTAGCTATACTATTCTTTCTGGTGCATACATAATCAGCAATGCTAATTATTCTGGAGAGGTTAATTTGTATTCAGATAAAGCTAAGACTTTCTTTACAGATACAGAAAATCAAGGCTATATCAAGGGTGCGAAATACTCTGATGAAATTGGTTGGACAGATTCAAACTTCAAGATTAAAAGCAATAATACATCAAGCACATGTGCAGATAGTGTCAACTTTAAGGCTAAAGATGGTAAGCTTAACGGTAAATATACATCTGATGGAACGCTCGCATTCCGTTGGGAAAGCCAGAACTATCTCTATATAAATAACAATACAACATTCATAGCAGATGATTTTGTATTTGCATCTTCTGGAAAGGTTTCTGGTGGAAGCAAAATTAATCCTAAGTTTATCCTTAGAAGTAAAGATTCTAAAAAGCCTGTAAAGATAACCTTCCTCACAAACACAACTATAAGCTATAAAAATGCTTCTGGTGAAACTGAGTCATTTAAGATTTATGCAGGTACATATGAAGCAAGAAAAACTGGCGATATCAATATCTTTGATAAAACATGGAACACAAAGTTTAGGATTGTAGAAACTCGTGTAGGAAATGGAACAAACACATATCTTTCAAATCCTCGCTATTCCTCTGACTAAGCTTATATAAAGCAAAATCCCTGAACTTATAAGGTTCAGGGATTTTTTTGTCCTTATCTATATCTAAAATATGCAATAACAAAGAGCATAACAAATGCGGTAAGTTAAGCCGAATTTGTTATGCTCTTTGCTTCAAACGAGGTATGCTAAAATGTTCTAAACTACTCTAATGTGAGTTGGTTCTGAGTAACCAACTTTCCCCTTCATCAATATAATATCACACAATTTCAAAGAAAGTATAAATAAATTATCGACTAATTATGAACAAATTAATAACATTTTCGGTGGCTTACAAATAATACCAGAAATATTATGAAAAATTTATGCAAGATATTATAGTAGTAATTATTATATAAATTTCATAATAATCTGATTAAACTGTGCATTTTAGTCTTAATATACGCTATGCTTCAATTAAGCATTTTTTTCCAAGACTGCCTGTGCGTCTATAAGCTTTCCGTCCTTTTTAGCAGTAAGATGAAGATGAACTTCGTCCATAATTTCACTCGGAATAGTAAATACAGCACCTATATAATCGCCACAAGAAACACATTCTCCCTCTTTGACAAGTATAGTTGGGCTAAGACCACTATATATCATAGTTATACCATTATTATGCTCAATTTCTATGCTATATCCCAAAAGTTCATCGTTATAAACCTTTTTAACAATTCCGTCAGAATATGCACGAACCTTTTCGCCATCATCAGCAGTAATATCTATTCCCTCGTGAACACGCCAATCCCCCATTGTTTTTGAATAGACAGGATTTTCAGGGCTATATCCTTTAATAATCTTTCCGTCTATTGGCTTTATAAATTTATTTTCGTTTTCCTGACTTATTTCAGAAGATTCACTTGAACTTTCCTCAATAGATACTTCCGAGCTTTCTTCCGAGCTTTCAAGAATGGTATTAGTTGTTTTTTCAGAGCTTTTAGTTTTAGATTCAGGTTTTGAATATTCCAAGCCACTTACAGTTTTGTCAGTAGGCTTGTCCTTAGGCTTTGAGCCTTCGGATTGAGCAGAGCTTTCTTCTTTGGGGGTCTGATAGTCTAAAACACTGCTATATGTTGTCCAAGCCGCACCTCCGATTGCAGTTATGCAAAGGGCAAGAGCGATATAAAAGCCAGCATTTTTCTTTGGATTGTTATTTTTTTCTTTAGTATTAGATTTCATCTTAATTGCACCTCCGATTTTATTTTTGGCATAAAATCGGAGAATATACAAATTTCCATTAAGATACTCAAAAGTTTCGGTGCGTGACCGCACAGGACAAGACGCGTAATCGCTCGGCAAGCCTCGCTCGTAATGAGAATAAGAAGTTTGCCCACGCGGAGGCGTCCGCTGGCTGTACAGCAGGCGCTGTACGAGGAGTATTCTGCCCTGGTGCGCCGCAGCCATCCTGAATATACGCCGGAGCAGCTTGCCGCCGCAGTGGACGACTTTGTTGCGCTGCCCCACCCCAACACTGCCCGGCCGGCTCCTCATGCCACCGGCGGCGCACTGGATCTGACGCTTTGCTATCGGGGCAGGCCGCTGCCTATGGGCACAGAGTTCGACGATTTTACGAATCTTGCCCAAACCGCATATTTCGAGACCAACGGAATGGCCGGAGAGGCGGAAGCCTTCCGCAACACACGGCGGCTCCTCTATAATATGATGACCGCCGCGGGTTTTGTGAATTACAGCGAGGAGTGGTGGCATTACAGCTATGGCGACCGTCTGTGGGCCCGCACCTTCGGCAAAACGCCCATTTACGGTTTATGTGACGAAAAAAACGTGGAGTAGGGGATGTTTGAAACAGAGGAAAGACTGTATTTCCCGCAAGAATCGAGCGGTTACAAGGCAAAAATCCTCGGAATACCTGCTGTATTCCGAGGATTTTCAGCGCAGTAAACGCCGATTCCTGTTGGGGAAGACAACTTTTTTGATTTTTCAAGCAGCCCCTGGCCTCCCGGCCCGCCGTGGCGGCGGCGGTATCCGCCGCCCGCATCCGGCTGCAGGAGGCCCTGACGGGGCTGTATCCCGGCAATCTGGTGCTGAGTCTCAGCGCCGGGGTCATCTATCACCGGCTCCTGCAGCGCATCACCGCCCGCAACGGCGTTCCGGCGGAGCCGCTGGTTCCCCGGCAGCTGGGGCCGGACATCTGCGTGCCCTATGGCAAGATCCTCCGGGGCGTGACGGTGCCCAACACCGTCACCAAGACCCTGCGCACCGACAAGGTGTATGAGCCGGACCTGTCCGCCTATTCCATCGAGGCCTACCCCGGCTATTCTCCCCTGCCCGACCAGGTGCGCACCATCCGGGCCTTTGACCGGCCGGTGATCCTGGTGGACGATATGCTCCACGACGGCAAGCGCATCCGCCGCCTGGCCCCCCTGCTGGAGCAGACCCACACCCGGGTGGACCAGGTGCTGGTGGGCTATCT
>OLPA01002211.1_pt1 | contig 14851 bp, 8 predicted proteins | sample 1672811 | NCBI WGS metagenome assembly OLPA01 (sample SAMEA3136726, study PRJEB25190) | human gut metagenome | biome: human gut; feature: human-associated habitat; material: faeces | place: Austria | collected 2013
AAATCTTTCCATAACTAAGGTTCTGCCCAATATCTACTACTTCATCACCGGTGCTTATAAAGGCTACTTTTGGCTTTTTATAAACTTTAATCATACTTATACCTGAACTAGCAATAATTCCAATATCAGCGTAATTTAACTTCTTTCCTTTTCCTACAAGGATTTGACCTTCCTTTATATCTTCTCCTTTAAAACAGATATTTTCATTTTTCTTTAATTGTTTCTTTAAAATTATGCTATTTTCTTTAATTTCTACATCTTCTTTTTTTATTACAGCATTTGCACCTTTAGGAATAGGTGCCCCTGTCATTATTTTAATAGCTACTCCTACTGTAACTTCCTTATTTGAAGATTCTCCAGCAAATACTTCATCAATTATCTGAAGCACTTTTCCCCTTTCATTTGTATCTTCATACATTACTGCATAACCATCCATTGCAGACTTATTAAATGGTGGATTATTTATCACTGAATATACATCTTCGGCAAGGACTTTATCTAAGGCATCAATAAGCTGAACTTCTTCCACTTCCAGTATTTTCACATTCTCATTCAATATTTCTATTGCTTCTTCTAGGCTTATAAATGATTTCATTATTAACCTCTTTTCTAAAATCTATTCTACAAAAAAGCTATATTATTACTTTTTTGTGACAAACAAACCGTTAGGGAAATACACTATTCGCGTATTTTACACTAACGGTTTATATTTTATCATTTTCCCCTATAAAAGTCAACAGTTTTTCCAGTATTTTCTTACATATTAGCAAAAAACCTTCAACTTTTAATTGAAGGTTTTTTATGTTATTTTTCTTCTTTTGATTTTGCTTTGTGTTGATCTATGTATTTTTGTTCTTTTGCTTTTTTTACTGCTTCCCTATAGTCAACATCTACATTTTGTCTAAGAGCATCTAAAAACTCATCTTTTTGTTGTTTAGTAGATTTAGAGTTTGTTGATTTTTCTTCCACTTCTTCTTTGCCAAATTTTTCTTTTATCTTAGCTGGTATTGATTTAAAGAAGTTTTTAATTTTAGTCCAAGTTGTTACTTTTGCTGGTAAATTCTTTTTCTCTTTTTGTTCTTCTTGAATTTTTCTTACATTTTTTCCAACTTGTTCTTTTATTTCTTTATCTTCTATTTCAATAGGCTCTTCTATTATTTCCTCGTCTTTTCTTCTAGTAAACCTACCTTTAGTTTGTTTTGCTCTTAGTTGAATATCATCCCATGTTTTGTTAGTAAATAATGTTCTCCAAGCAAGATTGCATTTTCCTATTTTAGCTTCAAGGTCTTTTGCTTTTGCTTGTGCCTTTTCAAATATCTCTTTTTGAGATTTCATTTCTTTTTCGGCATTTTCTTTTTTAGTTAGCAAGTCATTATATTCATTTTGATCCATTTCCATAGTTTTGTTTTCATCTTTTAATAACTTACTTGCTTCCACAAATTCCTTTTTAGCTTCAGCATATGCCTTTTTGCTATCATCTTTTACTGCTATAACATTTGCTAGTTTTGCTTCCAAACTTCCTCTATAGTCTATAATTTTTGAAATTTGAGTTTTATTTTTAGAATATCCTTCTAAGTTTTTAAGTCTATTATTCTTCTTTTCTAAATCTTTTTTCATTTTTTCTCTAGCTTCACCATCTAGATTTTCTAAGGCTTTTTCTTTCCCGGTAATTTCTTTGTTTAATGTCTCCATCTCTTTTTTCATGTCTTCTTCAGACATATCTTTATATTTAGCATCAATTTCTTCATACGCTTTGTCTAACGCTCTTTTTTTCATATAAATTACTCCTTTATTATGAATATTTTTTCACATACTTTATTATACCATATTTTCCATTTTCTTGCAACTATATTATGTAAATTTGTGTGATTTGTAATTAAAACTTAACACAATTGTAATATATACGTAATATTTTATATGTTTTGTATTGTTTTTTTCATTTCTCCTATTGCTCTATCGGCTAGTTTTGAATACTTTAATTTTTTATCTTTTATTTTTTCAGGTAGTTCTGGCAAAATTCCAAAGTTTGCATTCATTGGTTGAAAATCTTCATTTGTTGTTGATATATATTTACTCAATGCCCCTATCATTGTTAAATCTGAAAAAACAATTTCTTTATTTGTTTGGTTGTATTGTTCTATTGCATTTAATGCTGATACTAATCCTGAAGAAATTGATTCTACATATCCTTCTACTCCTGTAATTTGTCCTGCAAAATATATATTTCTATTGCTTTTTAATTGATATGTTGGTTCTAGTAATTTTGTAGAATTTATATATGTATTTCTATGCATTACTCCATATTTTACAAAATTAGCATTTTCTAAACCTGGTATCATACTAAATACTCTTTGTTGTTCCCCAAACTTTAAGTTAGTTTGGAATCCAACCATATTAAATAAATTTCCCTCTGTGTTGTCTTGTCTTAATTGTACAAGTGCATATGGTCTATAACCTGTTCTTTTATCTGTAAATCCTACTGGTTTTAAAGGTCCAAATCTCAAGGTGTCTTTTCCTCTTTTAGCCATTATTTCTATTGGCATACATCCTTCAAATATTTCCTTTTTTTCGAACTCATGAAGTGTTACTACTTCTGCATTTACTAAAGCTGTCCAAAATTCTTCATACTCTTCTTTGTTCATTGGAAGATTTAGATAACTTGCTTCTGTTTGTGATTGTATTCTCTTTTGCCATTCTTCTATTGGTTCGTCTTTTTCTCTTTCTTGCTCATATCGTTCTCCCCAAAATGCCACATCCATATTTATTGAATCTTTTTCGATAATTGGTGCTGCTGCATCATAAAAAAACAGTTTATCTTGACCTGTAATGCTTAATATTTCATTTGATAGTTTATCTGAAGTTAATGGACCTGTTGCTATAATTACAATTCCATCTTCTGCTATTTCTTGTAGTTCACTCTTGATTTCACTATCTATTAAAACATCGTCTATATTGTTTACAGTTTGTTTTCCAACTTCTTTTCTTATTATTTCTATATTTTTCATTTTCTCTAATTCTTCTGTTACTCTCTTAGAAAAAACTTCTCTATCTACTGCAAGTGCTTGTCCTGCTGGCACCGCTGTTTCGTCTGCTATTTTTATTAAAAGTGAATCAAGCATCCTTAATTCTTCTTTTAATAGACCACAAGCATTAGTATGTAAATTTGATTTAAACGAATTACTACACACTACTTCTGCCAAATTTTGATTACTATGTGCAGGAGAATATTTTTGTGGTTTCATTTCATACAGCTTTACTTTTATTCCTCTTTTGGCAATTTGGTAAGCAGCCTCTGTTCCTGCTAATCCTCCTCCAATTACTGTTATATAATCCTTCATTTTTCCACCTCATATTACTTATATATTACATACTTTGTCGAATTTTGTCAATCGATTTTTTAAGTTTTTCGCAAAAATATGTTCACTTTTTGTTTTACTTGTTATATAATATTTACGCCTCCATTGCATAATGGAAATTTAACTTGAAAGGAGGTGTGGTACTTGTATCCTTTTATTAAATTATTGGTACTTATTTTTATCTAATCTTAAAGCTTTTTGACAAATAAGTACATATAAAAACTTCCGTGACTGGCATCACGGAAGTTTTTTGAGTTACATGTACCTTTTATTAAATTGAGATTTGACTCTCTACTACAATTATATTACTACATTATTTAAAATATGTCAACATCTTTTGGAAATTTTAACCAAATAATTTCATAATATCTTCTTTTGATAGTTGGCTTATAAATGTGTTTTGTGTTGATAACATATTGTCTGCAAGTTTTGCCTTTTTTTGCTGTAGTTCATAGATTTTTTCTTCTATCGAATTTTTAGTAATTAGTTTATATACTTGCACATTATTTTTTTGACCTATTCTATAAGTTCTATCTGTTGCTTGGTTTTCAGCTGATAAATTCCACCAAGGATCATAATGAATTACTACATCTGCTCCTGTTAAGTTTAAACCTGTTCCACCAGCTTTTAAAGATATTAAAAATACCTTTATGTTTTCGTCTTCATTAAACTTATCAACTAAATCGATTCTATCTGCTACTTTTGTTTGTCCTGTTAGTTTTAAATATGATATTTTATTTTCTTTAAGTTCTTTTTCTATCATTTCAAACATTGAGGTATAACCTGAAAATAGCAATATTTTGTGTCCACTCTCAACAGTGTTTTTTATAAGTTCTATACATTGTGTAAGCTTACTACTTTCACCTTCATAATCTTGTAAAAATAGTTTTGGATGACAACATATTTGTCTTAATCTCATTAACAAAGCTAATATTTTTATTTGGCTTCCTTCAATTCCGTTTACTTTAATCTCATCACTTATCTCTTTCTTTGCTCTTGATAAGTATGCCAAATATACCTTTTGCTGTTCCTCTTGCATTTCATTATATAGCACACTTATTGTTTTGTCTGGTAGCTCTGTTAGTACCTCTTTTTTAATTCTTCTTAGTACAAAAGGTTCTATCATTTTTTTAAGTCTTTCTAAACTTGCTTCGCTTTCTTCTTTGACTATAGGTGTTTCAAATGACTCTTTGAATCTTCTGTATTTAAATAAATAGCCTGGCATTATAAAGTCAAATATAGACCATAATTCTGAAAGTGAATTTTCAATAGGTGTACCTGTTAGTGCAAATCTTGTTTGTGTTAATATTTTCTTTATAGATTTTGCATTTTGAGTATTGTTATTTTTTACATATTGAGCCTCATCTGCTATCATATATCTAAAGTTATAGGCTTTTTCTTCATATATTTCAATGTCTCTTTTTAATGAATCATATGATGTAATAACTAAATCATATTGTGGTATTTTATCTATTCTTTTTGCTCTTTCGGTAGCATTTCCACTAATTACACATACTTTTAAACTTGGTGCAAATTTGTTAGTTTCGTTTAGCCAGTTTAAACTAAGTGAACTTGGACACACTACTAATGATGGCATTTTTCCTTCTTTATTTACGTAATCTAATATTACTGCTATAACTTGAATTGTTTTTCCAAGTCCCATATCGTCTGCTAATATTCCACCAAATTGATAGCTATCCAATGTCTTTAGCCATTGATATCCTATCTTTTGGTATGTTCTTAAACTTGCATTTAAGTTTTTAGGTATTTCCATTTGAACAGTTTTTTGTTCTGTTTCAAGGCTCTCTACCATATTTTTATATGCTTCATCTTTTGTTACTTCAACATTATTTAGATTTTTTAAACATCTTTCTAAATACAAACTTCTATAATTTTGAAGTGTAATAACTCCATCTTTTAAGTTTGTAAAGCCATTATCCATATCTAGATTTAAGTCATCTAAAAACTTTAAAGTTTCATTTTGTTTTAAATCTATATAGCTCCCATCTTTTAATCTGTGGAAAGTCTTTTTTAGCTTATACTTTTCCATTATGTCTGATAGATCTGATAATTCAATTCCTATTTGTGATAAGTCTATTTGTAGTAAATTGTTTTCTATCCTTACTCCAATAGATTTCATTTGTGGAGCACGTATTTCTTTTTTCTTAAAAGTTTCTGTAGCCAAAACTTCATATTTTTTCATATAGTCTTCAATTTCTTCTGATAAAAATTGATAGATTTTTTCGTCATTTGCTAAAATTAGTCTTGCGTTTTTTCTGTCAAGCATAAATCCAGTTTTTATAAATTGATTTAGTGCTTCATTTTCTCTTATCATATTTCTGGCAAAATCAACACTTTGATTTGTCAGTGGATTGAATTCGTTTTTCCCATAGCAAAATTTTATATCTGCTATAACATTATTGTTTGCATCATAATCTAAGTATATCTTCACCCCTAATTTTTGTGGAATATACTTGTCTTTTACATATTTAGGCAAATCGTCTGTAACTACACTTTCTTCTATTTCTGGTGCTATCATTGCAAAAAAGTTTGTTACTTCTTTTTCATCCATAATTATTTCATTTGTATAATTTTTTCTTAAGGTTTCTAGTATATTTAAAATAGTGTTTTCGAATTTTTTGCTACAACGATATAAGCTGTCTGTGAATAATAAATATATATATTTTTTTCCTTGTAAAATATCATAACTAAAAACATCAATGTTGCATTTTAGTTTAAATTTATTTCCTTCTAATTCTGTAATGTTGAAAAATATTTCTGGTTCTTCATCTGCAAAAAATATATTTTTTTCTACTGCATTTATTTGAAAAGCTACATTTTTATTTTTCAAAATTTCAAAAATGTCGTCTAAGCCTGAATTTGATAGTAAAATATTGTCTGGTATAAAATTGTTTCTATAATATGTGTAATTCATTTCATTACTGTATTTAATAATTTCTGCATATTTTAGTAAGAATGATAAAATTTCTTGTGATTCTTTTTCAAAAGATTCTGTAGTATGTATAAAGTTTAGTTTTGCTCCATATTGATATACTTCATTGTTTAACATTTTTTCGTAGAATTCTGGTAGATTTTTAAGTTTATATAGCTGTTTTTCACCTATTCTAAATTCCACCTTTAATTGTTTTTTGAAGTTATCATAAAAAAATTTAGGTACAATTTTTATATTTTTACTTATATTTTCCTCTTCAATTTTAGAGCTTTGTTCACTTTGCATAAAGTTATTTAATAACTGCTTAAATACCCTATGATTTTCCTTTTCTTTAAAGTTTTCTTCTTTATTCAACATAACAATCTCCCTTGAAATTTCATCAAGTTGTAATTATATCATAAGTTATTTATTTTTTCAAGGAATATGGCATAATTTAAGAACGAGGGTGTAGTTCCCCGTTCTTGAATTTATTTTTTAGTTTTTCTTTTTGTTGTTTTTGCCTTTTTTGTTTTAGTAGTTTTCTTTTTCTTTTCTTCTTTTTTCTCAGGTGTCCATGGTTCTCCTGGTTTTGGTGGGTTCCATGAAATGTATTCACAAGTACCTGGATTATTTTCACATACGTAGAATTTCTTTCCTCTTCTAGTTTTCTTTATTTGCACTGTTCCCCCACATACTGGGCATGGTACATCTATAGTTTCTATAATAGGTTTTGCATTTTTACATTCTGGATAGCCAGGGCAAGCTAAAAACTTACCATATCTACCATATTTTATTACCATCATTCTTCCACATTTTTCACATGGTACGTCTGATACTTCTTCAACTAATTCGACATGTTCTAGTTCTTTTTCTACTCTATCTAAAGTCACCTTAAATGGTCCATAGAACTCACGTATAACTTGTTTCCATGGTTCTTTTCCTTCTGCAACTTCGTCAAATTCTTCTTCAATTTTAGCAGTGAATTCAACATTTATTACATCTGGAAAGTTTTCAACTAATAGTTTGTTTACTATTTTACCTAAATCTGTTGGTATTAGTTGTTTTTGTTCTTTTTGAATATATCTTCTTTCCAAAATTGTTGTAATTGTTGGAGAATAAGTACTTGGTCTTCCTATTCCTTTTTCTTCTAAAGCTTTTACTAAGCTTGCTTCTGTATATCTTGCAGGTGGTTGTGTAAAGCTTTGTTTTGCTTCTAGTTTCTCTTTTTTTACCTCTTGGCCAATTGTTAATTCCGGAATTGAGTTGTCCTCTTCCTCTTTTTCTCCCTCTATAGTTTCTACATATAGAACCATGAAACCTTTAAATTTTAAAGTTTGTCCATTTGCTCTAAAATTGTAATTGTTTACATCTATATTGGCTGTAACTGTATCATATATAGCATTAGCCATTTGGCTTGCAATAAATCTGTTATATATCAAACGATATAACTTGTACTGATCTGTTGTTAAATAATCTTTAATTTTTTCTGGTTCTAAATCTATATATGTTGGTCTAATTGCCTCATGCGCATCTTGAGCATTTTGCTTTGTTTTGTAATAACGATTTTCATAATAGTTTGCGCCATATTTTTGAGTAATAACTTCTTTTGCTACTGCTCTTGCTTCATCTGAAATTCTAGTAGAGTCAGTTCTCATATATGTAATTAAACCAACTGTACCTTTTTCACCAACATGTACACCTTCATATAGTCCTTGTGCAACAGACATTGTCTTTTTTAGTGTAAAGCTTAATTTTCTAGATGCTTCTTGTTGCATTGTACTTGTAGTAAATGGTGGTGCAGGAGTTCTTTTCTTTTCTCCTTTTTTCACATCTGCTACAATATACATGCCTTTTTCTATATTTTTTAATATTTTGTCTACTTCTTCTTTTGTATGTATTTCTAGCTTTTTACCATCTTTTCCATAAAATGTAGCTTGAAATTTCTTTTTAGAATTTGGTTCTAATAAATCAGCATAAATATTCCAATATTCTTCTGGTATAAAGTTTTCTATTTCTTCTTCTCTATCAACAATTAACTTTACAGCAACTGACTGCACTCTACCTGCTGATAATCCTCTTTTTACTTTTTTCCATAGCACTGGGCTAATTTTGTATCCCACTATTCTGTCTAATACTCTACGAGCTTGTTGTGCGTCAACTAAATCCATATTTATTGTTCTTGGTTTCTTTATACTTTCTTTTACAGTCTCTTTAGTGATTTCATTAAAAGTAACTCTGCAATTGCTATCTTCTGGTATTTCTAATATATGTGCTAAATGCCAAGCAATAGCTTCTCCCTCACGGTCAGGGTCAGATGCCAAATATACTTGTTTTGCAGCTTTGGCTTCTTTTTTTAAACTTTTAATTAGGTCACCTTTTCCACGAATGTTTATATATTCTGGTTCAAAGTCATGTTCAATGTCAACAGCCATTTTTGATTTTGGTAAATCTCTAATATGTCCCATTGAAGCCATTACTTTGGTATTTCCACCTAAGAACTTTTTAATTGTGTTTGCCTTTGCAGGTGATTCCACAATAATTAGCTTGTCTGCCATTTGAATTCTCCTTTAATTAATAAATTATAAGGAGTTGTCTTTAGACAACTTCTTTGATTTCTTTGTAGATTTTTTCTTCTACATCTTGTATTGCAACTGTATGAGCTTTTTCGCCCATTTCTTTTAAAACTTTTTTATCCTTCACTAAGTTTGATATTGTACTATTTAATTCTTCTGCTGTCAAGTTTTTGTCTAATATTATTTTAGCAGCTCCTACATTTTTTAATACTTTTGCATTGTATTCTTGATGATTTTCTGTTGCAAATGGGAATGGTATAAATATTGCTGGCACTCCCACATTTGCTATTTCTGTTATTGTCATTGCTCCACTTCTTGAAACTACTAAGTCTACAATATTCATTATTTCTTCCATATTATAAATGTATGGTACTATGCTAACATTTGGTATATTGTCAATTTCTATTGAATATTTTTCTTTTAGTTCATTTTTTATCTGATCATATTGTTTTGGTCCTGCTGCCCATAAAATTTGGTAGTCTTGATTTTGTTTTTTAGATATTATTTCCAATAAACTATTATTTATACTTTTAGCTCCTTGACTTCCTCCAAAAAATAGTACTATTGGTTTATTGCTTTCTAGTTTATTTTCCTTTAACAATTCTTGCTTTCTTAAAGCTGATATTTCTACTTTTTTTACTTTAGTAGGTGTTCCTGTAACAACTACTTTTTTTGCTTTTGGTAATCTTGCTTTTGCGTCTTCAAATCCTACTAATATCTTGCTTGCTTTATTTGATAACATTTTTACTGCTACACCCGGAAATGCATTGCTTTCGTGCAATACTACTGGTACCTTTTTCTTTTTAGCTGCCATCCCTACTGGCACACAAATATATCCACCTGTTCCAATTACTACATCTGGTTTAAACTGTTCTATTATTTTTTTAGCTTCTTTTATTGAATGAAAGGTTTGATATATTTTTTTCATATTTTCTAATGATATTGTTCTATTAAATCCATAAGCATTTATATGTTTTAGCTCATAACCTGCTCTAGGAACTAAGTCATTTTCTAATCCACGATCAGTACCTATAAATATTATTTCTGAGTCTGGTTCTTCTTTTTTTATCTTATTAGCTATTGCTATTCCTGGATTTATATGTCCGCCTGTTCCTGCTGCTGCTATTATTACTCGCATTCTAGTTCCCCCTTTATACTTTTGAGCCCGCTCGTGAAATGTTTAGTAAAATACCGCATACTACATAATAAAATCAATAACGCTGTTCCTCCATAGCTGAAAAATGGTAGTGGTATACCTGTATTTGGAATTGATGATGTAACAACTGCTATATTTAGTATTACTTGAATTGCAACTAAACTCACTATTCCTGTAGCTAATAGGCTTGAAAATGTATCTGGTGCTTTTATTGCAATTAGTACACCTCTCCAAATTAAAATTCCAAATAATATCATTATAATTAGGCACCCTATAAAACCTAATTCTTCTGCAACTATTGCAAATATAAAGTCATTTTGTGGCTCTGATATATATAAATATTTTTGTTTACTTTCACCTAAACCTGCTCCAAATAGTCCTCCTGAACCTATTGCATATAAACTTTGAACTACTTGCCAGCCTGTTCCTGTAAGGTCTTGCCAAGGGTCTAAGAATGAAATAATTCTGCCTATACGGAAGCTGTCATCCCCTCCTCCTGAACTAACTTTATATATCAGGTATGAGATTAAACCTCCTCCACCTATTGCTCCAACAATAATAAAGTGTACAAGTCTTGTTCCCGCAATCAGCATCATTATACAAGTAATCATTCCAATAATTAATGATGCACTTAAATGGTTTTGTACTAAATATAATACTGCAATTGGTGGAAGTATAAAACAAAGTGGTTTTACAAATCCTCTCCAAAAATCTCTCAACTCATCTTTGTGCTCTGTTAGATAACCTGCATAAAATATAATTAATCCTATTTTAGTTAATTCTGATGGTTGAAACTGTCCTATTATCGGAATTTTTATCCATCTTGTAGCTCCATTTGCTTCAACTCCAACATTTGGAATTAGAACTAGTAATAGTATAAGTACAGAAACCACATATGCCATTTTATACATTTTTTTATAAACATTATAATTTATTTTTGAAAAGAAAAACATTCCAAATATACCTAAAATGGCTGCTAAAAGTTGTTTGCTTGCATATGAATAAGTTTTGCCTGTTTCAGCTAATGCTGATGGTGCTGAAGCTGACAATACCATTACTATTCCTAATGCCAACAATATGAATATTACAGCACATAGTATAAAATCAAATGGTTGGTTTATGAAATTTGTGGATTTCTTTTTTGTTTTTTGCATTATTTCTTCCCTTTCTTAATGGTGTTAAATAGCAAATAATCCAACTATACAACACACAAGAGTTATCAAGCTAAATACTGATACTATTTTATTTTCATTCCAGCCAGATAATTCAAAATGATGATGTATTGGAGTCATTTTGAATATTCTTTCTCCGGTTTTCTTGAAGTGCTTAACTTGTATAATTACTGATAAGGTTTCAATTACTGGCACTAAAGCAATTATTATCAATAATAATGGCATTTTTAAGTAAAGTGCCATGCTTGCAATTGCACCACCAAGTAAAAGTGAGCCTGTATCTCCCATAAATACTTTTGCAGGGTGTAAGTTGAATATTAAAAATCCTAAACATGCTCCAATTAATATAGTTCCAAATATTGTTATCTCTTTTACTCCAAATATAATTCCTATTACAGTTAGACATGTAATTATTATTGTTGTTACACTTGTAGAAAGTCCGTCTATTCCATCTGTTAAGTTAACAGCATTTGTAGTTGCTAACATTACAACTACAGCAAATGGAATATATAGCCATATTGGAAGGCTTATAGATGTTTTGAAAAACGGAATGTATGTATCTGTTCCTAAATGTAATATTTGAGTTAAATATAGGCTAAATCCAACAGATACTATCAATAAACCTAACATTTTATATTTAGGTTTTAAGCCATCTGTATTTTTACCTATTAGTTTTTTCAAGTCATCAATTAGCCCTATTACGCCAAAGCCTATTGTTGATGCTATAAGTGGAATTAAATGTATTGCAATTTTTTGTTCTTCGGTATTAGCTGATTTAGAGTAATTAAAGCAAATGTATGCCCCCATCACCAATAATGTAAGCATTATTATAATTCCACCCATTGTAGGCGTTCCCTGTTTTTTTAGATGTGATTGTGGTCCTTCTTTTCTTTCTAATTGACCTACTTTTAATTTTTTTAGTATTGGAATTGTTATTAACCCCATTATAAAGCTAAATGCTAATGAAATTAGTATTATTTTGGTTTGAAATTCCATATTTCCTCCTTAGTTGTTCTGTGTTTTATTTTAAATTTTCTATAATTTCACGTACAATTTTACGTTCATCAAATTCATATTTTTTTCCTTTAATTTCTTGTGTTAATTCATGTCCTTTACCTGCAATAACTAATATATCTTTTTTATGCAACATTTCTATTCCTTTTTTTATTGCTTCTTTCCTGTCTACTATACACTCATAGCTTCCTTTTGTCTTTGTAATTCCTTTTTCTATTTGTTCAACTATTTCTTCTGGTTTTTCACTTCTAGGATTATCTGAAGTAATAATAGTATAATCTGCTAAAACTCCTGATATTTCACCCATAATAGGTCTTTTACCACTATCTCTGTCACCGCCACAACCAAATACACAAATTACTTTTCCTTGTGTGTACTCTCTAACAGTTGTTAAAATATTTTCCAAGCTTTCTGGTGAATGTGCATAATCTATCATAATTGTTAGTTCTTTTTTATTATCTACTAACTCACTTCTTCCTGGTACACGAACATTTAATAGTGCTTCTTGTATATTTTCTACACTGCAACCAAATTTTGTTGCAACACTTATTGCTGCCAATGAATTATATACACTAAATCTTCCAGGAATACCAGTTTTTACTCTTTGATTTTTTCCGTCTAATTTCACTTTAAAATCAACACTTGAGTTTGTTACTGTAATGTCTTTTGCTAATAACTCTGTGGGGTTATCTATTCCATAAGTGCTAAATTTGCAACTTGGTACTAATTTAGGTAATTTATTAGCATATATATCATCTGAATTTATATATCCATATTTACACATTGTAAATAGTTTTACTTTTGATGCAAAATAATCTTCCATATCTGGATGTTCTTTTGGGCTGATGTGATCTTTTGAAAAGTTTGTAAATATTCCCATTTCAAATTCACATCCATCAACTCTGCCTAGTTTTAAACTTTGAGAAGATACTTCCATAACTGCCACATCGCATTTTTCTTCCACCATTCTGCTCAAAAGTTGTTGTAATTCTAGACTTTCTGGTGTAGTTCTATCATTGTCTCCTAAATTTTTATCTCCAATATATGTGCAAATGGTTCCGATTAATCCAACTTTAAATCCTTGTTTTTCTAGTAATTCTTTAATCATAAAAGTGGTTGTTGTTTTTCCTTTTGTTCCTGTTATGCCTATCAATTTAAGTTTTCTAGATGGATTTTTGTAAAAATTACAAGCACAAATTGAAACTGCATGCCTTGTATCTGGTGCTAAGATAAAAGTAACATTCTCTGGTAATTCTTTTACCATTTCTTTAGTTATTTTATCTGCTTGTGCCATAATAACTTTTGCACCTTTTTGTATTGCTTCACCTATATATTGATGTCCATCTGTGTCAAAGCCATCTATAGCTACAAACATATCTCCTTTTTGTACTAGATTAGAGCTGTTTCTAATCTCATTTACTTCTACATCAAGACTTCCTTTTACTTTTAGTCCTTCTAATCCTGATAATATACTCTTTAAATCCATAGCACACACTCTCTTTCTCCATTTTTACGTTTACATTATATAATTAAATGTTTTTTTTGTATAGCTTTTTTGCTAAATTTTTATAATAACCTTTGTACCTTCATAAACTTTAATGCCTTTTTTGGGCACTTGTTCTCTAACTATTGTATTTTCCTTATCCAAGTTTTCAGGTTCATTTTCTATTTGTATGCTTAAATTTAAATCTTTTAATATTTTAGTTGCTTCCTTTATCGTTAATCCTTCAACATTTGGAACTTCCACTTGTTTTCTAATATCTTCTTCTTTTTCGTTATCTTTATTTAGCTCTAAATATGGTAAAACCTCTGATAACACTTGCCCTCCAACAGGTGCTGCAACCACACCTCCTTGATGACCTCCTTCTCCTTTTGGATCATATAAAGTTACAAGAACTATTACTGTTGGATCTGATATTGGTGCTACTCCCAAAAATGAAGCAACATATTTATTTGTATTAACACCATCTTCTGAAGTTCCTGTTTTTCCTCCTACTCTGTATCCTTTTACCTGTGCTCTTTTTCCTGTTCCTAAAGCAACTACTGATTCCATCATATTTAACATTTCATCTGCGTGTTCTTTTGAAATTACTCTTTCCCCAGTTTTTACAGGAACATCTTTTACTTCTCCTGTTTCACTATTTATAATTTGTTTAACTACTCTCGGACTTACTTTTACTCCACCATTTGCAATTGTACTTACTGCTGTTGCAAGTTGTATTGGTGTAATTTCAAATCTTTGACCAAAGGCTATTGTTGCTAATTCTACTGGTCCAACTTTATCCTCTTTTAGGAATATACTTGTGGCCTCACCTGGAAGGTCTATGCCTGTTCTATCAAGTAATCCATACTTCTTCAAATATTGATAATATGTATGTACTCCCAATTTTTGTCCTAGTCCTATAAATACTGGGTTACATGAATTCATTAGTGCATCTCTCAAAGATTCTGGTCCATGTGGTCTATAATATCTCCAACATTTAATTCTAACACCTGCTATTTCTATTCCACCTGTACAACAAAATTCTCCTTTTTTATCTGGTGTTGTAATTCCTTCTTGAAGTGATGCAGATGCTGTAATTAGCTTAAAAACTGATCCTGGTTCATAAGTATCTGTTACTGCTTTATTTCTCCAGAGTGATAACATT
>OLPA01002217.1_pt1 | contig 14823 bp, 15 predicted proteins | sample 1672811 | NCBI WGS metagenome assembly OLPA01 (sample SAMEA3136726, study PRJEB25190) | human gut metagenome | biome: human gut; feature: human-associated habitat; material: faeces | place: Austria | collected 2013
CTTCAGGATTAAGCTTCATTGTTGTTATTACTGACAGGATTTTTTTCTTCCCCTGACTCTGGGCTTAACAGTCCCTGGCGTTGTAGATATTCACTGACTGACATTCCAGAACTACGGATCCTGTCAGAGATTTTACGAAATTGATCCTTCCATTCTGCAGGTAATTTCTTAATTTGTCTGACTTTACAGGCTACACTGTACGGGGTTCGCCCTAGTTTCTCTGCCAGCCAGAAAAGGTGTTTACCAATTTCATCGTCCGGTACATCCTCCAGAACATCTCGCAATAAACTCTCGTCTGCCTCATTCCATGCCACACCAGCATTTGGGAAACGAGGATCGATCTCTCTTTCCTTCTTCTCCTTCTTACTTTGCTCTTTTCGGGATGATACAGATACGACAGAACGTTCTTTTACCGCTGTAATTGCCATAACTGCATTGAGCAGAGATCTGCGCTCCACATCGTTCAGCATTTTTCCTTCACAGATCAAATCATTCAGGATGTCAATGACTAGATTCAGACTTTCTTCTGTTAGCTTCATATTTCAGACCTTGAAGTATGTAGATAATCAGCACAATTACTAATGTGATAAATATCAGAAGATAATTTACAGGTAAACCGGAAAATACATCTGAAGAATAAAGGCCTCAGCTTAACGTTTCAGCCAGTTTGTGAGCTGATTGAGGTACGGCGATGACATTAACGGGAATTACTCCCCTATAGCTCTGAGCTTATTTTTCACCCTGGCAACATATGGTGGCTACTGCGCATGGTTTTGGAGTAGATATCTTACTACTCGTAGAATTGTGCTTACTGGTCAGGCCAGCGCACAGGCATTCCGTGCAATCAATAGAACACTGGTTTTTTAGTCTTCCGTTACCCATCAGGATGTTAGTGCAGATTCCGGTGTATTCGATCAGTTGTTCGGCGAATCAGCGATCGATCACGATGCGATTTCGTATGTTAGGGATGCTGGTATGATTACTCGCTGAAAAATAATGTGAAAAGGCAGTTTTTCTTTAGACATTTAGCTCATTCATGCTGTTGTTTTACGTTTTGCTGTCGTGTGCAGGATTATCTTTTCGTTACGGGACGATTCATTCCGTTTTAATCAGGAGCTATTGGCGTTGCTCATTGGTGGGATGCCGTAAAGTTTTACCGCAGTGATTAATGATGTGAAGTCAATCCAAATCAACGGAGATCTCTCATCATGAATCAACCAATACACAATGATTACTGGTTATCCCGTTTTGAAAGCATTCTCAACAGTGCCCTGGCGCAGCACCGTGCCATCTCGTTAATCCGGGTGGATTTACGTTTCCCTGAGTATATGCCTGCCACCATCATGGATCCCGATCCGGACTCTGCGGTGATCTCCCGTTTTTCCGAATCCCTGAAAGCCAAAATCCAGGCTTACCAGAGACATCAGCGACGTGCCGGTAAGCGTGTGCATGCAACCACCCTGCATTATTTCTGGTGCCGGGAGTTCGGCAAGAAATATGGCAGGAAACATTATCACGTGATATTACTGCTCAACAAAGATACCTGGTGCTCGCCAGGGGATTTCACCGTTCCTTCTTCGCTGGCGACGCTGATCCAGCTGGCATGGTGCAGCGCCCTGCATCTTGAGCCCTGGCTGGGTAATGGACTGGTTCATTTTGCCAGGTGGACTCCTTCCCGTAAACCAGCATCGGCTGATGCCCCCCCTTCTTCCGATGACACGCCTTTACCAAGTGGGTGTTCTGATACCCGGAAGGCTTCTGACAAAAAGTCTGGTGGATCCGCTGTGCTCTGGGTCACGCGTGGTGACGAGGAAGCGGTGCAGAAAGCCCTGGAGAGAGCCCGTTATCTCGTGAAAAATGAAACGAAACTGCATGACGGTTCAGGTCAACGTAATTATGGTTGCAGTCGTGGGTCGGGGCGTCTTCTGGATGGCAGGTGAAGCCTGTAAAACGGCATCCGGTACCTGAGCTTATGCTACAGGGCGTTGGTTGACGCCCTTAGCTCGTTTTCTGAAAAGTCATCCTGAAGTAATGCAATGGATAGCCATCTACTTCCGTTCACACGCTTGCTTTCCACACCTCACTCTTTGCGACATCGACCATAAGTCGAAAAACGTTTGGTTGTTATGGTTATTTGCATTTACTGCCATTCATAGAAATGAACAGATCGATTGGTGGGACTCAAATGTTATAGCATCTCTCTTCTCATAGTCTGCTTTGTGCCAGAAGCGGAAGTTCCCACTATTATGCTCTGCATCGATACCGGGAAGGTACTTAAGTCCCCCGGTATTCACTGATATTATCTTCCAGCTACCGCAATGCCGCCCAATCTGGTATGGCTTAGCTAGCCAAGTAACTGCTGGCAGAAAGGCCTCTTCAAGCATACCATCCGGATTTACCGATGAGATTCTCCATCCAGCACGGAAATGATACTTTCTACTGACCCCAGATTTTTACTAAGACAATAAAGATACTGGATTCAATGAGGGGTTATTTCATAAGAGTGCGCCTTGTTTTGATCTGATCACGCCATTCTTTTAACGTGCTTATATCCGCTCGCAGCTCCTTATACTCTGGTATAGAAGCAGGCATTTCCGTCGACTGGCTGTGCTCATAACAGCTGTATTTAGTCATGAGGCTTTCAATCAATTTACAGTCTTCTGCAGTTATATCCTGTACATACGGAAGCCTTCCGTCAGTCTGGATTCCTCTTCTATGACGTATAACTACCCCGTTAAATGAATCCTCCTCGACAGAGCGCTCAATGAGTTTACGAAAATCACTGCAAACGCCCTGAGCTAGCCCACGGAAAGCTATTGCGCCATGTTCTTGTCCAGATTTGTAGGCTGAATCCAGCCTAGTCAGGAGAATGTTATTCGCTGATTTGGTATTCGCGTTCCAGACCTCCTGATCGGCAGGATGACCGGCAGCTCCATCAAATGATTCAATACATATCGATTTATGGTGCTGCTTTTTCCATGGGTCTCCCTCTTTTCTTGCCAAATCTTCAATTACCCCGTAAAGGGAAAGTCTGTGCGTTAAAATAATCACCTGACGCGATTTAGCGAGTTCAACGAGGCGTTTAGCAACTTGCCACTCAAATTCGTGGTCCAGAGATGAAATAGGGTCATCAAAAATGAAGGGAGCAGATCCCGGCCGATCAGTGACATCGGCTAAAAATGCAGCCAGTGAGATAATCCTACGTTCTCCTTCACTCAGAACATTGTGCAACTTGTCCCGTTGCGCTCCTTTTAGCTGTAGCTGATGCAAAACTTTCGCATTTTCTGTCCTTATTTTCACAAGCTCAACCTGCAAGCTAGGAGCACCAAGAACTTTCAGCTCACGGTTGAATCTGGCGGCATAGGCTTCAGTGACAACTTTCTGAGTAATATCAGCAGATTGAGTTGATAATGCACGGGAAGCGGCAAGTGATATCCATTCATCAAATTCACTTCTTTTTTTAAGCGTTCAACTTCGGCTCTGATAGCCTCGGCTTGACCAGATAACCACCGTCAAGCTTCGGCTTCGTTTTTATTCTGCAAAGCTTTGGCCCTGTCAAATCCTGCTGCATCTCTCTGAAACTGGTCGGCTTCTCCCTGAAGCCGGTCGCGGTAAGTACGTAAATTCGTGATAGCTTCGGTCAAATCAGCCAAAGGAACTGCTGTCTGGGTAGCTTCATGCTCGGTGAGCGCCTGACGACTGAGGGATGCGGCACTCCATATTCCCGTTAGGTATTTATTCCATTCTTCCTGAATCGCAGCGCTTGCACAAAGGGTAGCAATTTCGGCCATTGAGGGAGGAATAGTTATCGAGCCGATTGCCTGAACATACAGACACTCAGTTGTGGCAGCATCGCTCTCAAGACGTGATTGCACGAAAGCCTCAAGATTGTTCAGACGCTGCTGAGCTTCTGCGGATAGAGCCTGATTGCATAAAACACAACGGGCCTCATCTGTTGCCGAAAAAGCCTTGTCTGGATAGGGCGTCCTTGAATAGTCGCGAGCAGCTTCCCACATGGCACGCCATACAGGTGAGCCAATGCCCTCCAGTGAGTCATCTTTTATTCGTTCACTATCAAGCGCAATTCTGCGCTTGCTGATAGCATCAGCACGTAACGCCCGAAGACAGTCGATATTTGACTGGCTAAAAGCCTTTGCCGTCTGCTCAAGTTGAGTGATGATCTGATTAACAGATGTTTGAACCGCAAGCTTGTTGCGGGCGTTCTCAGCCGGATCTTTAACGTTCAGACGTTCATTCAAGGCACTAAGCGCTTGCTCATCCGCCTCAGACCAGTTTGTCATCACTGCGTATTTTCGGTAGTTGCTGTACTTAGTGCACTATAGGTAGTGGCAATATGACAACGCTGATAAACAGCAGGTAGTTCGGGAAGTTTGCTGACTAGCTGAGACTGTTCATCCCTTAGCTTATCGCGTACCAGTTTCAGGTACTGGGCCAGTTTTTCAAAAAGCCCCACCACACTCGGTATATAGGTAGTGGCACTCTCTTGGGTGAGATAATGCAGAGCTTCATGTCAACGACGGATGAAAAGTGATCCACTTATATCTCCACCAACGGCCCAATATTGATCCACCGTTTTACTCAGGATTAGCTTCTGCTATAACCCCGGCCTTTCGTTTCTGTCTGAGTCGATAGCTTTCTCCTTTGATTTGAACGACATGTGAGTGGTGTAAGATACGGTCCAGCATCGCTGAGGTCAGTGCTGCATCACCGGCGAACGTTTGATCCCACTGCCCGAACGGCAGATTGGATGTCAGGATCATTGCGCTCTTTTCGTAACGTTTAGCGATGACCTGGAAGAACAGCTTTGCTTCTTCCTGACTGAACGGCAGATAGCCTATTTCATCAATGATGAGCAGGCGGGGGGCCATTACTCCACGCTGAAGCGTCGTTTTATAACGGCCCTGACGTTGTGCCGTAGATAACTGAAGTAACAGATCTGCTGCTGTTGTGAAGCGAACTTTGATACCTGCACGGACTGCTTCATAGCCCATCGCTATTGCCAGATGGGTTTTCCCCACACCTGATGGCCCCAGTAATACGATATTTTCATTACGTTCTATGAAGCTGAGTGAGCGTAACGACTGGAGTTGCTTCTGCGGTGCTCCGGTGGCGAATGTGAAGTCATACTCTTCGAACGTTTTCACCGCCGGGAAGGCTGCCATTCGGGTATACATCGCCTGTTTACGTTGATGACGTGCCAGTTTTTCTTCATGAAGCAGATGCTCCAGGAAGTCCATATAACTCCATTCCTGGTCTACTGCCTGTTGTGACAGCGCAGGCGCTGCGCTTATAAGGCTTTCCAGTTGCAACTGCCCGGCGAGCGCCATCAGTCGTTGATGTTGCAGTTCCATCATCACGCCACTCCTCTGCAGAATGAGTCGTAGATGGAGAGTGGATGATGCAGGGGGTGTTTGTCGAAGTTCACCAGATTTTCACTAGGATGCACGTCATACTCTTTTTTCTCCGGAGGCAGTGCCAGCATGGACTGCTGCTCTTCGAGCCAGCGATCGCAGGGACGTGCCTGGATTGTTTCATGCTTTCGTTGGTTAGCGACATCGTGCAGCCAGCGCAGACCGTGGCGGTTGGCTGTTTCAACATCGACAGTGATCCCCATCGGGCGCAGGCGAGTCATTAGTGGGATGTAAAAACTGTTACGGGTGTACTGCACCATCCGTTCCACCTTACCTTTAGTCTGTGCCCTGAAGGGGCGACACAGTCGGGGAGAGAAGCCCATCTCCTTGCCGAACTGCCACAGCGAAGGATGGAACCGGTGCTGACCGGTCTGATATGCGTCACGTTGCAGAACCACAGTTTTCATATTGTCATACAACACTTCGCGCGGCACACCACCAAAGAAGCGGAACGCATTACGATGGCAGGTCTCCAGCGTGTCATAACGCATATTGTCAGTGAATTCGATGTACAGCATTCGGCTGTATCCGAGAACAGCAACGAACACGTGAAGCGGTGAGCGACCATTACGCATAGTGCCCCAGTCAACCTGCATCTGTCGTCCGGGTTCAGTTTCGAACCGAACGGCAGGCTCCTGCTCCTGAGGAACCGAGAGAGAACGAATGAATGCCCTGAGAATGGTCATTCCGCCACGATATCCCTGGTCTCTGATCTCGCGAGCGATTACCGTTGCCGGGATTTTGTAAGGATGAGCATCGGCGATGCGTTGACGAATATAATCCCGGTATTCATCCAGGAGTGAAGCAACAGCAGGTCGCGGCGTATATTTTGGCGGCTCAGATTTTGCCTGCAAATAACGTTTAACGGTATTGCGGGAGATCCCCAGTTCTCTGGCAATCGCCCGGCTACTCATTCCCTGCTTGTGCAGGATTTTAATTTCCATAACTGTCTCAAAAGTGACCATAAACTCTCCTGAATCAGGAGAGCAGATTACCCCCTGGATCTGATTTCAGGCGTTGGGTGTGGATCACTATTGCACCGTTCGTGACACTTCATCCGTATCGAAGATATCAATGCCTTTCAGGGCATCGATCGGAGGGCTGTCAGCTGACCAGTCCGCTTCAGCATTGCTTTCATTCGCTTTCCATTTAATGTGGCAACTTCGCTCAGGTGGTAAGGGATTAAAGACATTAGATTTAAGCTGAGCTGCTCTAGGTTTTCCGGACATACGTTTGAGCACACGCGTATAGCTGGATTTACCGGACCCGTTATGGCCGTAAATAACAGTCAGATTCCCTGAACCGAAATCGAGCGGTAAACGTGGAGCAAGGTTCTCAATACCCTTTACAGCTTCGATCCGACTTAACCTGAGTGTTCCAGATCCCTGCTCTGCAGATGCCAGGCCTGGGAAAGTATGGTGTGTCGTTTTTGTTCGTCCATGGGGGGGGGCTTGAGCAAAGCAATAACCTGCTGAAGGTCATTATCTGTCAGGTCATCCTGTTGAATGAGTCTTTCCGCTAGTTCCTGAAACCAGTCCTGCTGCTTTAACAGCCAGGCTATGATATCGGCCTTTACATCCATTACTGCCCTCCTTCATTCATGACGATAAAGGAAGCGAAACTGAATGTGCCTCCCAGCACATTGCTACCACGCCCTAGTGTGTGGCGTTAAGAATCATCTGATAGTGCATCAGCCACTTGAGATGAGCAACACTTGATCAACAAAAATTGGCAATAGTGTATTCGTAATCCACAGTAAAATGCTCACGCTCCAGTAGATCCCGAAATGAAGTCTGCTCACTACCTGAAAAGTCCGGGAAGTGAACGTCTGCGGGTACTTCGCTACAGGTTTGCAGACGAGGCATAAGTATCCTAACTTTTGGCGACTGGGCAGTGATATATAAAGGTGAGATTAAAATTATCCGAATGATTTCATCGCCATGATATTAGCCTTGATCAGTATCATAAAACCTAAGCCGTCCGCTGCTCGCTCACAGTAACCGTGTTATTCATGGCCTGTCTGCAACCAAGTGTTGAACAATGGGGGAACAGGTCATCATAAAGGCACTTAGGGATTTAAATTCCGAAAGTGCCTCTTATTAATTTTTTACTTAACAAGTTTAATTGTTATGCCTGAGTTAGGGCCAGGAGGAACGCCTAATGCTGTATCTACACCTGGGTTATTACGTAAATCCTCAAGAATTTCTTCCGGTCGGAACTTTTTCCCGATAACAGCTTGAGATTCAGGGCGTGGATTTTCTGAGTGTCTTGCTCGGTAAGCTTCAACAAATTCAATTCCTTCTGCTATTGCTCGCGAGCTCAAGCCTCGGGCAAATAAACGATTGAATTCTCCTTCAGCTAAAGTTCGAGCAGCTGTGTGAGGAACTTTAGCCTGAATTATCTCAGTGCTATTAGGCTTTCTTCTAGGATAATGGGTGGCCAGTAATCCTCTATTTAGGATTTCTTGCTCAAGCCATGCATCATCATGTTGAGATGCTTCTTCTAACAAAGAAGGCCACACAGTCTTACCTTGAGCAGTAAGAAAATTGCTTAAATAAAAACTGTTATTTTCTTTATCAAATTCAATTTCTTTAAGCATAAATTTTTTGGTTGAATCATCCAAATCAATATAATTTAAAGACATAAAACCCTCTGCTATATGTAGAAAGAAAACTCCAACCGCACTATTAAATTGCAAACCATTTTAAGCAATCATATCTTTTGATGCAAAAGGAAAATTTACCTTTTGCAAAAAGGTTTTTCTTATACCATGAAGTCAGCCCTAGTATGGTAACGCACTCACTTGGGCCCTATTGATTAAGACAGCGATAGGTAAGTCATATGTTTATAAGTTATAAGAGCAACTGCGAACTTCCGCTCTTCGCTCATATCGGACCAGAGGACACGCCGGTTGGTCCCCTCTGTACCAAAAATAGATGTCATTACAGCGGTTAGTTCTAGGTGGTCAAACATCCATTTGAATAACATTATTGCGCGTTAATCAACGGACAACAGTTCACTGTCATCAGGTAATGTGGAGTTAATGATTTTCATGTGGTAAAGGTATCTTCATTACAACCATCCATTATTCTGCCCTAGAAGATAAAGCTATGAATAGATCAAACGAAGAAGATATTGAAAAAGCCAAATCGCTGATTTCGACAGGTGCAGAGATAGCTGGCGCTGCAGTTGGCGGTGCAATTGGCTTTTTTGCAACTGGCCCTGTGGGAGTTGCCGGGGCTGGTTCTTTAGGGGTGATTGTCGCGAAAGCTGGTGCAAAACTTCTCGGTGATGTGGCTGATCGTACGATGTCTGCACGCGAAAAAGTCCGCGTTGGTGCTGCTGCTGCAGTTGCATTCAATAAAATTGAAAAGGTCGCTCTGTCAGGTAATGAACCCAGAAAAGATGGTTTCTTTAACTCTGAAGAAGGAAAACGCAGTGATGCAGAAGAAGTTCTGGAGGGGACGTTAAGAAGGGCGCGTGAAGAGTATGAGGAAAAGAAGATTCTTCTTCTAGGGAATTTTTATGCAAATATGGTCTACTCTCCGGGAGTGAGTACAGAAGAAGCGAATTACTATCTCCGGTTGTTCGATTCACTGACGTATCGGCAGCTCTGTATTATGAGTTTGATCATGATGAAACCACAATATTCTGACTTTCAAAATCTGAGAAGCCATGACTATCGAACCCAAAATGCCAATATGCAAGCAAGTACTGTAGCACTCCTCCAAGAAATTTATGCTCTGTATAATTTGGGATTAGTCTGCGTTAGGAGTGCTGGCGGAAATGGTTATGTATCTTTGCTGGCATGGCATGATATCATCCCTTTAGGATTAGAATTTACAGGGTTAGGTGAAAGGTTTTACAAACTTTTTATGGGGGGAGGAAGCTTTTCACTTCCCGATATTACTACTATCGCAGAAGCTTTGCGTTAAAAATGAACATTTTGATTCAAAGTTTCCAGCCCCTGCTCATTAACACAGGAGATTGTTAGACATGGGGCCTCGTTGATAACAATCATAAACATCCGTTCCTCGCTCATAGCAGACTTTTGCATAGATTCTCTTCCTAAAATAGCGCGACATCTGTTTCAAAATTAGCTTGTAAGTAAAGCGAATACCTTGAGGCCAATAATCCAAGCATTGGCAGCAACGATAAATGTTTACATAACCGGTAACTGTCAGATCAGGTCTGAGCTAATACACCAGACTCAGCCAATTTATTGAGTTCGTTGAGTATCTGAACGGTTAATCTATGATAACGAGTTTTTAAACAGGTTCATTTCCTACATTATTTCCACTCATCAAACATGGATAATTTTAATTTAGGTTTATTACTATAATTATATTTACTCTTTATATACTCTTTGCTCACTCCCTTTTTTATATGATCTCTATTGTTATTTACTTCCTGTCTTCACTCACTCTCAATCTTTGCATATTCCATTAGTATTACTCTTGTTATCGTATTCACTCCATCCTTCAATCATAATTACTGTAACTCATATGATATTCAGATAAGTTATTCTCTACTACGCTATTGCTGATATCCATCTGTTCCTGTTTTCAGTGAAATAATAATTGATTTTAATTTATCCATCATGAACTGTATTGGATTAACAATGATTGTTTATCTGAAGTGTTTTAACCATTCTGGTGAGCCTCAATTCTTCAGTCGTCACTGATTAACTGAATGTTTATTCTTTGATAAGGTATCCATGATTCTGTAACGATTAACAGAGCTGGATAAACAACAGAATCAACAGAGTGAATTCCTGATTATGTTTGTTTCGGGTTGTATTGTTTAAGATGCAGGGTAAAAATCATGCCAGTGGTATTTTTTACTCTGGTAATGTGTGCGGTTAACGTTCATGTCCTTAAGAACAGATTGGATGAGGGCGTATAAGTTTATTGCGTTGGCCTTGTACACGTTTTTTCAGACTCACTGAGAGCAAGTTTGTAGTTTATGATGTTATTGGTCGTAATATGTTTCTTAATCTCCTGGTAGTGGGTTTTTATCGCGTGTTTTGCAGTATTTCGTGATGTTTATTGATTCTGTATTTTATTCGCTCCTCGTTTATCTCATCTCTTTAGCTAATACCATCAGATAATCCATTTCTTTCTGCATAATGCTGCGTATCGTTAATAACCCGTCGTATCCATTCTGCTACAGCATGCCTGATAAATACCATCTGTAAGTTATTACCGTTTTAGATCTGATTATGAGCGAAAGCATTAATTCGCTCACAGAGCTTAAAACATCATTAACTTTCAGGAGTCATCAACATGCCTAAATCTTACACACCAAACTGGTTTTTTACCGCTTTACTTGACAATCACATCAATCAAATGATGGCACGCTATTCCTGCCTGCGGGCCTTACGGATGGATTTCTTCTACAGGAAAGATACGCCCGATTTCTTACAACCTGATCATCGCTGGCTTGAATTGCAGTTGCGTATGCTGCTGGAACAGGTTGAACAATTTGAAAATATTGTTGGCTTCTTCTGGGTGATTGAATGGACGGCTGATCATGGTTTTCATGCGCATGTGGTTTTCTGGATCGATCGTCAGAGGGTTAAAAAAATATATCCCTTTGCGGAGCGGATTACGGAATGCTGGCGGTCTATTACGCATAACAGCGGTTCGGTACATCGCTGTACATATCAGCCGCATTATACATACAACATCAACATTCCTGTGCGCCACAACGATCCTGAAAGCATCGATAATATTCGCGGTGCTCTGCATTATCTGGCGAAAGAAGAGCAAAAAGACGGGTTGTGTGCCTACGGCTGCAATGAAGTTCCTGAACGTCCTGCTGCAGGGCGTCCTCGTAAGCCTCACTTCTGAAGCTTAAGGCCTGAGCCTTCGCTCCTGGAAACACTCCGTCGGTAAAAACTTACCGCCTTGATTAATGATGTGAACTGAAGTCAACGGAGATCATTCATCCTGAACCTGCATCCGGTGTTTTGTTCCTTGTCTTCCCGTTCTGCTTCGGTTCTTCACTTATTCCATCAATCTCATCCGCAAGCCATAACACGTCAGCTCATTCACGGGCAGGACGCATTGTGGGCTGCGCATAACGGAACATATCTTATGAATGCTATTCCTTATTTCGACTATAGCCTGGCACCCTTCTGGCCATCTTATCAGAACAAAGTCATCGGCGTCCTTGAGAGTGCGCTGCGTGAGCAGTCCGGCTCCCGGATACGACGGATCCTGCTTCGTCTGCCATGTGAATATGACCGTACCTTCAGCAGCAGAAAGATCTGGTTCGGTATGGACTTTATCGAAACCGTCAGTGCGCTGATGAATGCAACACCTGGACGAGATCTCTGCTGGCTCCTGACCCATCATCCTGAAAAACCTGAATACCACGCGGTGCTGTGCGTCAGACAGGAGTATTTCGATGGCCCTGAACTGGACCGGTTGATACTGGATGCCTGGAGTAACGTACTGGGCTTCGCGTCACCGGGTGAAGCAAAGCAGTATCAGAAGCAGATCACCCGGGATGTGGTGCTGGACAGTCGTTCACCGGACTGCGAAGAGAGACTCAAAGAGTTGATATGGGCGTTCAGTGATTTCGCCCGCGATCGTCGTGGTGTGCACGATCCGGAAGCCCGTTACCTCGCCAGTAATCCCTGGTATCCCGTAGCAGGCCAGCTCTGAAAGCTCGGTTCAGCATCTTTCCCTGCATTCGCCTAACCTTCATAAATCTCACTGAGGACATTCTGACCATGTTGACCACAACAAGCCACGACAGCGTATGGCTGCGTGCCGACGATCCCCTGATCGACATGAACTACATCACCAGTTTCACTGGCATGACCGATAAATGGTTTTACAAGCTGATCAGTGAAGGCCATTTCCCTAAACCCATCAAACTGGGGCGCAGCAGCCGCTGGTACAAAAGCGAAGTGGAGCAGTGGATGCAACAGCGAATCGAGGAGTCACGAGGAGCAGCAGCATGAAACGTGTTGTAATGCCGGTACGCTGGCAATGTGCAAAATGCCAGCGCTGGTATTGTGGAACCCGGCCCTGCCCCTGGTGCTGGCGACATTTACGTTCATCTTCTTGCAGACATTCTCCAGTCAGCCTGCAGGTTATAGCTATTCCTGACTGATTCGTCATTTTATTCTTATTGATTATAACTGGCATTACACCGGTGCCGGAGTGTTTTTCTGTAAGTCTGCGCCGGTTCAGTAAATTAGAAAAGAAACATTTGTCAGCGCCAGTGATATAAGGCGTAACGGCTAACAATCTTGGCGTTGATACATTCCGAGCAAATAACCGAAGTGTTACTTTTAGTGACGGGGTTATCCAATACTTTTCTAGTCAGTGTTTAGTATTTATGCAAGCGATGTAAGTAGTAACCGCTTAGACTATTGACATTCATGATGCCTGTTAATTCAAATTTCAGGTATGATCTGTCATTTATTGTTGTGATACTGATTCTGCTAGGTTGGCATAACTGTCCTGCAAATCATTGTTCAAAAAAAGAAAGCTCCTACAAACTGTATCCTGTATCTCTACCAGAAGATAAGATACTTTGTTATTTTTGTGCATAAGCTCACATAAAAATAATATTAATTATGTTTTCTTAGCGATAGAAAAATAAACAGGTAAGCAGAAGACGGACTTTTTTAATGCGAAAACGTATTCTTTTTATTGGCCCTCCGCTGTACGGTTTGTTATACCCATTGATTTCTCTGGCTCAGGCCTTTCGTGTAATCGGACATGATGTAGTAATTAGTAGCGCTGGCAAATTCGCGAATAAAGCAGCAGAAGCTGGACTGGTTGTTTTTGATGCAGCTCCAAGTTTAGATTCAGAGGCTGGATATCGCCATCAGGAAGAGTTGAGGAAAAAAAGTAATATTATTGGTCATTTCTCTTTTTTTAGCGATGAAATGGCAGATAACCTCATCGATTTTGCAGGAAAATGGAGGCCAGATTTAATAGTCTATCCCCCGCTTGGTCCGGCAGGCCCATTGGTTGCTGCTAAATATAGAATTCCTTCAGTGATGCTGGCTGTTGGATTCGCGCATACATCTGCCCATATTCAGATGTTAAACCGTTCTTTAAGCAATGCTTACAGGCGGCATGGAGTCAGCGGTCCACTATGTGATTTAGCATGGATTGATGTTGCTCCCCCAAGTATGAGCATTCTTAAAAATGCTGAAGAACCGATTATCTCAATGCGATATATTCCTTATAACGGAGGTGCTGTAAAGGAAACATGGTGGGACAGGGATTCTGATCGGAAACGTTTACTCATCAGCCTTGGCACTGTAAAACCAATGGTTGATGGTCTGGAGCTGATTTCATGGGTTATGGATTCAGCAAATGAAGTTGATGCTGATATCATTTTGCAACTTGCAATAAATGCTCGTACTGGATTACGAAAACTACCATCAAATGTACGTCTGGTTGACTGGATACCTATGGGTGTATTCCTTAATGGAGCTGATGGATTTATTCATCACGGTGGCGCAGGTAATACCCTGACAGCGCTGTATAGTGGAATACCACAGATTGTGTTTGGAGAAGGTGCAGATCGCTCTGTTAATGCAGAAATTGTTGCGAAGCGTGGGTGTGGGATTATTCCGGACAAGCATGGACTGACCAGTGATTTGGTAAATCGCCTGCTTTATGATGATTCACTACGCTTCTGTTCAGATCAGGTAGCCGCTGAAATGGCTGAACAACCCACTCCTGCAGAGATCGCAGAGGTTTTGATGAGAAAATTAAAAAACAACGGGAAACAATTGTAGCGTATTGCTGAAATTTTCAACGAGAAATGTTATGAGTAATATAATGTCCTTCATCACATAAATGAAGGACATCACTAAATAAATGAGACAGTCTCCCATAATAATATTGCAGAAAGAGTTATCGGACGATAAAACGATATTTTACACAGAGTTATTATTTGATACCTTCCTGCAATTATAATTTGCTAATTCATCAATAATTGCTCCGCGCCACCAAGCATAATCGTGACCACCGGTATAGACAGTGAGGTTACTTTCCAAACCAGCTGCGATTAACGAATGATGCAATCGCTGAACATGTGAGACGGTTGTACCTTCTAAAGAACCGACTCCAAGTCGGATATTTACATCTTTCGGAGGCGCTGAAAGTATCTGCTCACTTACCCAGGAGGTATTATTCTCAGTAAACAAGATCGGGCTGCCCTGGTCAGGGTTCCACCACATTGAAGGTGAGTGACTAATGATTGTACCAAATGTTGTCGACGCATATATAGCTGCCATCAGTGCTGTCACTCCACCGAGGCTCTGCCCGGCCAGTACAGTATTAGAGCGACCAGCCCATACGATATCCGGATAGTCTCTGTATAACTGGGGTATCAGATTTTCCGCTATATCAAA
>OLPA01002222.1_pt1 | contig 14804 bp, 12 predicted proteins | sample 1672811 | NCBI WGS metagenome assembly OLPA01 (sample SAMEA3136726, study PRJEB25190) | human gut metagenome | biome: human gut; feature: human-associated habitat; material: faeces | place: Austria | collected 2013
GGTTGAAATGCCAAAATCGGCCGCATTATAGCTTCGCTGCTCGTGTCGCTCCCCGCACGGGGAGCGTAGGTTGAAATACTGACTGTGGTCTCGCGGTATCCGTCCTGAGAGATGAGCTGGTGCAGGTACGGACGAAGAAAAGAGAGCTTTTGGCACAGATGGATCGGGCGAATGGGTCAGGATCGTGTGACCGTGCTATATAATAAAGGCCATGATTTGGAACTGATGCTGCGTCTGTATATGTTGCAAAATCTGTATAGCCTATCAGATGAAGGAACAGTAGCAGAGGCAGTAGACAGCCGGGCAGCATCGGAATTTTGCGGAGTGGATTCCAGCAATCATGTGCCCGACGGGGATACACTGAGACGATTCCGAAATTTGCTGATCCGGCATGTCCTGTAGGAAAAGTTATTTGGCCAAGTGATAAAGCTGCTGCGAGAGCGTGGACTGCTGCTGAAAAAGGGAACCATCATGGATTCCACGCTGATTTCTGCTCCATCTTCTACCAAGAATCGGGAACAGAAGCGGGATCCAGAGGCGCAATCGGTGGGAAAAGGAAATACATGGTACTTTGGCTATAAGACCCATACCGGTGGGGATAAGGACAGCGGCCTGGTCCATACGGTTCGAGGCAGCAGTGCCAACGTACAAGATGTGACTATGGTGCCGGAACTCCTAATCGGCGAAGAAGAGATAGTATATGGTTACAGTGGGTATCTGGGTGCCGAAAAACGGGAAGATGCCATTGTCCGCAATCATCAGGGAAAAAGTATCTGCTACAAGATTAACCGCTGCCCATCCCAGAGTAAGCACGCTTCTTCACGCTACTGAGCACAGATCAAGCGCCGTGAAAGGGAAAATCATCTGTGCGGGCCAAGGTGTAACATATCTTTGCTATAGTCAAAAATCAACTTCGATAGCAATGATAATGTTATCAGAAAAAGCACGCGTTTTTTATATTCTCGACAGAAATATCTCCGCGATATAAAATATAGTAAACAGATGTACGAACAAAAAGTTTTACCAGTTAATGTGTACAAAGGCTTCAATTAATTAAGTGCAAATTCGATACCAATTTTAAAAAACTTATGAGTTTGAGGATAAGCACTCGAACACAAAGGTAGAGATTGATCGAGCCTATCTGCCCAAATGGCAATATAAGTTGTACACATCCGCCATAAAAGCGCCATATTACGATACATATTTAGGCTGTATCAATTCCAATTTAGGAATAAGAGGCGCAGAGCTGTGCTCCTTCCATTTTTTAAAATCAATCTGAAGATCTCCCCGCATATATAGAGTATAATAAACAAAGGCGGAAATGCTTTTGGGATTCTCACAAAATGCGTCAACCAAATAATTTCTCTCAATACTACGAGAAGGCCTCTGTTCCTGGCAGGTATTTTCGATATTTCTCAAATCATCGAGAGAGTGGCATTCCTTAAGCAAACTAGGAACGGTGTTGTTGTATACATTCTCAAAATAATCTATCAGGGATATGCTATAGTTAGGATTGATGTGTGACAGTGCACATTCGTGCCACCGCAGGCTAGACAACTTTAAAATATACAACGACATTGCTTCACAAAGAGTCTCTTCAAACCACCGGATAATTAGATTTTTGTCTTTTTTATTCTGACGAATGACATAGTGTGTCAGTTCGTGAGCTGCTTGGAAAACATACTGTGACCAATACTGAAGTGATTTTGAGCATGTTCGAAGTTGAATGGGGGTGCGATTAGTGATAAGCATTGGGTAAGAAGCTGTTGGATCATTGTAGACCTTGCATGGTTCACCGCTCAATGTCGGCTCACCGAAAATCTCAACGAACTGCGACAAAAGGAACTCAAATAATGGACACATATATTTCTGCTCGTCTTCTGTACTTATAGCAAAAGTCCAGTTTGGAAATTTCACTCGCAATACTCCTTAAATATCCTCATTCCGTGATAATTATATCCTTTTCTCTCGGTAAAAGCAATGATGATGCGTTGGAATGGGTGCCCATACATAAACCATAAATGCTTTTTTAAAATGGCTTGTTTATTTTTTATTTGATGATAAAATAAACAAGAATAGTGTGTGCGGAACAAACACAAAAAGCAGGGGAGAAGAATATTTGCGTTTTAAGGATGTAGTGGGTTCCTGAGTTATGGTTGATCGGGCTTTTATAAACGCGGAGAGGTATAATGAAGAAATGCATCAACAAGTTTTGGATATAAGGGAGGAGACCCAGTCCGCTTGCAATGTTTTTCTTTTGTTGTAAAATGGTACTAGTGAAATTTGCTGGGAACTATGGCCTATTCCAAGAGCTTAGTTGAAGCGTGTAAGAAAACGTGGAAAGGCGTCGAATTGCAGCATGAAACATCAGGGAGTAGACTTTAACGGGAAGTGATGGGAAAATGATACGCATTGCCATATGTGAGGACAATGAAAGCGACCGACAGGTGATCAAACGCGCAGTAGATCAGGTGATGCGAGAGGAGAGGAAACCCTATGAGGTAGACTTGTATGCGGATGGGGAAGAACTGCTGGAAAACTATCGGATCGGCGTTGATATTCTTCTTTTGGATATTCAGATGCAGTCGATCAATGGTATTGCTGTAGCAGAAAAAATCAGGCAATTTGATGAAAGCGTCCAGATCATCTTTATTACCAGCCTGCCGAACTATGCCTGCGACGGTTATCATGTCAGAGCGTTCTCCTTTTTGCTAAAACCCATTCAGTTTCGCAACTTTAGCATTGAGTTTCGTGCTGCCTTGCGTAAAATCGAACTGATGCGCGAAAAGGAAATCGTGATTCGCAACGCGGGATGCGTTTTTTGTGTTTCCACTAGCGAAATCATTTGTTTGGAAGTTAGGGACCATACCGTAACCTATTATCTGGACAATCGTCAGCTACAGGAGAATCGCGGTATCAGCGCCCTGGAAAAGGAACTTAAACCAAAAGGCTTTTTCCGCTGCCATCAGTCCTTTCTTGTGAATCAAAAGCATATCGTACGCATTGAAAACGACCAGCTGATCATGACAAATCAGATGCGAATTCCCATCAGCAAGCATAGAAGGAAACAATTTTTGCAAGATGTACTGAACTATGTGGGGGAAATGATTTAGATGACGGTGGACCTTGTACGCGAATTGGTAAACTGGATTGTTGATAGTCTGCTGTTGCTCATCTTCTTTAGCAAAGTCCCAAGACAAAAGAATGGCGCGGCCTGTCTGCTCGGAATTTTCTTTATGCTTTTAGTGGCGCCCATCTATTATCTCACCGCGACGTTCATTCGCATTTCTGCGGTTTGCATAACTGTTATCAGAATTTCCAGCTATTTGGGGTATTTGCGCTTTTGGAAAAATATCGGATGGAAAGCCAGTCTGTTTTATGCAATGGTGGTGGCTTCAATTATGGGGGACTGTCAAATGCTATTGATGAGTTCCATATTCAGAGATGTTCGAAGGCTCAGCGCTCCATTTTATGGGGAAATCTCTTCGACGGGCATAAAGCTTTTTATTTCTTTCACCATAACGATTCCAATCAAATTGATCATTTTTTTATGGATGCGCAAGGTAATTTGCTTTGATAGGCGACGCGAAATCAAAATGAGGCATTTTACCGGTTACGCGATGCTGCTGATTATCGAAACCTTTGTCCATAGTGCGCTGTACTTTCTTGAGATGGACACGCTGATGAATGTGTTTACCATTCTAGCTGCTGTTTTTATTCTGATTAATATTGCCATTGAAGAAGGGTACGAGGGACTTCTGCGTCAATATGAAGAAAACAAATGGATTATGGTTTCACAGCAATACCAACTGGAAGCGATGCAAGAGAAAGAAAAAATGAATGAGAACATCCGAAAAATACATCATGATATGAGAAATCATCTGCACACCATAGAGGGACTGGCAACGGAAGAGAGCATTCGAAGTTATGTCAGCAACCTTCTAGGGAAATTGAAAGAAAGTGAAATGCATATTCATACCGGATATCCTGTGTTAGACCATCTTTTGGAGATTAAAATGCGTGAGGTGGAAGGAGATAATATACAGTTTTCGGTCATGGTAGATTCCGTCCAGCTGAAAAAGGTCGAACAGTTTGATATGAGCATTCTATTTGGGAATGCGCTTGATAACGCGATCGAGGCGGAAATGCGTGAAGAAGAAAGCAAGCGAAGGATTGAATTGCGGATTGCCGATTATGCGGAAAAAACCGTAATTCGCCTTGAAAATTACTGTACAACCGAGGTCGGGTATGAAGAAACGATTCCTGTCTCAACAAAGGAGGATCGTTCGCAGATCCATGGAATTGGCTATAAAAACATGTTGCAGGTAGTCGATAAATATGACGGAACAATGATTTCCGGATATTATGGGGATACGCATGTTTTTGTGCTGAAAATTATGATCTAAGGCAGCACCGCACAATTGCTGAGGCAAGCACTGTCGAATCACCCATCAGGCAGGAAACCATAGGCTTCCCGGCGCATTTCTTCGCGAGAGCGCACAACTTCAAGCCGCCAGGCAGGGCCTGTCAGCCAGAAGCAGATTCGCCAATGCGAACATGATATTGAATTTGGCTCGCTGCTTTTCGAGCCCTCGGTATCGCGTTTTTCGAAATTGCAGCTGTTTCTTGACGACACCGAATACGTGCTCTACTTTTGCCCGAACAGAAGACTTTGCGTGTTCTACTTTCTTTGCGGCATACTGGCCGCTCTTGCTCAGCTTTTTTAATTGAGATGGACGTCGGTTAATTTTGTATTTGATCTTGCGTCCGGATTTGTTCCGAACGATCGCGTCCTCACGGTTCCCGGCTCCAAGATAGCCACTGTCGCCGTAAACGACATCTTCCTCACCGGTCAGCAGGGATGAAGTCTGCGTCACATCATGGACATTGGCTGGTGTCGCCTCCACTGTGTGTACCAGTCCGCTGTCCTTATCCACCCCAACATGGGCTTTATAGCCAAAGTGCCATGTGTTGCCCTTCTTGACCTGATGTGCATCCGGATCCCGCTTTTTCTCCTTGTTCTTGGTGGAAGACGGCGCGGAAATAATGGTGGAATCTACGATCGTTCCCTTTTTCAGGATAAGGCCCTGTTCAGTGAGCGCGGTAACAACTTGTGCAAACAGTTTCTCCTGCAGTCCATTCTTCACCAGCAGGTTCCGAAAGCGGCCAATGGTATCTCCGTTCGGCACCTGATTGCTGGAATCAACGCCGCAGAAATCTGAAAATGCCCGGCTGTCGATTGCCTCCGCCGCTGTTGCTTCATCACTCAGGTCATACAGATTTTGCAGCAGATACAACCGCAGCATGGTCTCCAGTGGATAGGGTTTATTGCCGCGCTCTCCTTTGTAATAGCACGGCTGGATCAGCGTAAGCCATTCCTTCCACGGGACGATCCGCTCGATCTGGGCTAGAAATTCTTTCTTCTTTGTCCGTACCTGCGCCAACTCATCACTAAGCGCAGACATTGTCATCTGTTTATCCATGGTCTTATTATATCACTTCTGGCAGTATCGCGCCTACTTTTCTGTGCGGTATTGCCCTAATAGTAATAGATTCCTTGCGCCAATGGCTTCACAAAGCTTGACATATGATTGGGACGCTCGAAAGATAATGCAGAAACGCCTTGTCCTCCTGCAGGACAGGGCGTTTTTATGCCCTAAGGAGTGCTTTCTTGAAAAATCGACACAGCGGCCGCCAGTTACGGGCAAAACTTACCCAGTTGCGGTTTTTTTATAAAAATCTTTCTCTTAAATGATATGATACGCCTAACACTGAAGCCGGATGATACCAACTGATGAGACGTAACGTCGATTGATTCAGAAGGTAAATTTTGTGAGAAAGGAGTAAAAAAGACGGACGGCTTGCAAATCACTGGACTCAACGAGGGTCGATTGCTATTGAAAGGAGTATTTCTATGAAAAAGGTGTTGGCCTTTATACTCTCTGGCATGATACTGTTTGCAACTCTGGGAACAGCGTTTGCAGAAGAATTTATTGAGGTAGATTATCAAACACATTTCATTAGATGGGATGGTATAACGACAGAGGACTCCTTCACTGAAGAGGAGTTTGAGGCGTTGACCAAAACGACTGTCTATCAGTCGGACGAATCCCCCACCGGCTACAAGGTCACCTTCCGCTTCTACGGTCCCGAATATGAAACCGTGGAAGTGGCCGGAGAATGGTATTATTCCGAGCCTTACTACTCCTCCCAGAACAGCGCCGCCAAAATCCATCCCAACGACTGGTACAACGGCTGCCTGATCCATACCGATGACGTGAACCCCGTGCGTCCCTTTGACCAGATGACGCTCAACGAGGAGACCGGCTACTGGGCCTACACCATGCCTCTGGCCAGCGGCACCTACTGCTACCAGTTCCGCCTCAACGGCGAAACCACCATTTCCGACCCGCAGAACCTGCCCACCGAATACCGCGGCAAGGAAACCTACAGCCAGGTGCTCGTGCCCTACGATGCCGAAAAGCAGAGCCTGAGTCCCGACTATTCCCTCTATCAGGATAACTGCGAGCAGCACGGCACGATCCAGTTTGCCGAGGTGCCCTCTCCGACCCTGGGCTATGACGCTCCCATTGGCATCTATCTGCCCTACGGCTACGACCCCGACCGCGCCGAGCCTTACAAGTATGTCATTCTCGGACATGGCATCGCCGGCTTTGAAAGCAACTGGCCCTCGCAGGGCATGCTGGGCAACATCACCGACAACCTGATCGCCGAGGGCCTGGTAGAGCCGATGATCGTTATCACCACCAACAACCGCGACAGCGACGGCGTCTACTTCTACAGCACCGTCAACGCTGACGGAAGCCGTATCACTTCCATTGATGGCGAGCCGGTGAGCAACGCCGATACTTCGGCCAGTCCCAGCTACTCCAAGCAAATTTCTCAGGCCCAGCCCTACGTTATGGACGAGCTGATCCCCTGGCTGGAGAGTCACTTCAACGTTTCCACCGATCCCAAGGACCGCGCCTTTGCCGGTCTGTCCGCGGGCGCGATGTGCACCTTCAACATGTACATCAGCAATCCTGAAGACTTTGGCTACTTCTACTGCATGAGTGCAGCAAATTCTGATCCTACGCAGTACGACCTGACCAGGCCTGAACTCAAGACACCGTCCTTGACAATCAGCACGGGCATCTATGACCGCCTGTTCTTCTCTCAGGTAAATCCCACGCAGAACGCGCTGGCTGCCGAGGGAATTTCCTTCACCAACTACTATGCTTTCGGCGCTCACCGCTGGCATGTGTGGCGCGAACTGTACATTGATATGTGCACCCGCGTGCTGTGGAAATAAGGAGAAAAACAAATGAAAAAATGGCTGTCTTTAGCCCTATGCGCAATGCTGGGTTTTGGATCGCTTGCAACGGCTGTAGCCGATGAGCCAAAATTCATAGAGGTGGATTATCAGACACATTTCATCCAGTGGGATGGTGTAACGACGGAGGATTCCTTCACCGAGGAGGAGTTTGCGGCATTAACCAAAACAACCGTATATCAGTCCGACGAATCCCCCACCGGCTATGAAGTTACCTTCCGGTTCTATGGCCCTGAATACGAGTCTGTGGAAGTGGCTGGCGAATGGTGGTACTCTGAACCGCGCTATTCCTCCCAGAACAGCTGCGCCAAGATTCATCCAACGCAATGGTATAACGGCTGCATTATCCACACCGATGATACCAATCCCGTGCGGCCCTACGACCAGATGACGCTCAATGAAGAGACGGGATACTGGACTTTCACCATGCCTCTGGCCAGCGGCACCTACTGCTACCAGTTCCGTCTTGACGGTGAAACCCTCATTTCTGACCCGCAAAACCTGCCCACGGAATATCGCGGCAAAGAAACGTATAGCCAGGTACTGGTGCCCTATGATGCGGAAAAACAAAGCCTTAGCCCTGACTATACGAAGTACCAGTATAATTGCGAACAGCATGGCACGATTCAGTTCACTGAGGTACCTTCTGAAGCTTGGGGATACGATGTGCCCATTGGCATCTATCTGCCTTATGGCTACGATCCTGATAAAGCAGGGGGATACAAGTATCTTATCCTCAGCCACGGTGGAGCCGGTATTGAGAGCAACTGGCCCTCGCAGGGTATGTTGGGCAATATCACCGACAATCTGATCGCAGAGGGCCTTGTGGAACCCATGATCGTTATCACCCCTAACATGCGCGATATTGACAACAACTACATCTCCAATACTGTGCATGCGGACGGCAGCCTCATCACCCCGGAGGAAGCCGAGGCTACAGCTGGTAGCGATAATCCCCTTACGCCTTCTCTCGCTCAGCCGTTTCTGCTGGACGAGCTGATCCCCTGGCTGGAGGCGCATCTCAACGTAAGCACCAATCCTCAGGATCGCGCGCTTTCCGGTTTGTCTGCCGGAGGCATGATGACCTTCAGCACCTATCTAAATGCTCCTGAGGCATTTGGTTACTTCTACTGCATGAGCACTGCCTCCAGGTCGATTCAGGATTACGATCTCACGCGAGAAGAGCTCAAAACCCCCAGCATCAATTTCGGTACGGGAATCTTTGATCGTGGCCTCTATCAGGCGATCAATCCTGTACAGACTGCTCTTGCTGAAGCCGGTATTTCCTTTACCACCTTCTATACCTGGGGCGGTCATCGCTGGGAGCCTTGGCGTGAGTGCTATATCGACCTGTGCACGAATGTGCTCTGGAAATAAGCCTTCTTAAGAAAAGGTTCGCATCGACCGAAGACAATCCCAATCTTTGTTGTTCCCCCTTCAGGTGGTTTGCAAGCCTCCACTTGCATTGGGTATGCCATAGCATGTCAAACGGCCGTATGCTATAACCTTTGCTTCCTCCTGCCGCCTCATACAGCGGTGGGAGGAAGCCTACAAGATCTAAGTCTGTGAGAAAAGAAACGCTCTTCTCACAGGTAAAGATTCCATATCTTTCAGGAGGTGTCCTCGCATGACTGGTATCCCACTGGTAATCGCATTCGTCATCGCAATCATCCTCATGATCGTCGCGATCTCCAAATGGAAGATCCATCCGTTCCTCTCCATCATGAGCGTGTCCCTGCTGCTGGCCATCGTCGCCGGCATTGACCTTGCGCAGATCGCGGACGTGATCGGCGCGGGCTTCAGCGGCACGTTTACCTCCATCGGCATCGTCATCATTCTGGGCGCGATGGTCGGCACCCTGCTGGAAAAGACGGGCGCGGCCCTCAAGATGGCCGACTGCGTCGTCAAGCTCGTGGGCAAGAAGCACCCCGAGGCCGCCATGATCATCATGGGCTGGATCGTGTCCATCCCCGTGTTCTGCGACAGCGGCTTCGTCATCCTCAACCCCATCCGCAAGGCGCTGGTGCAGCGCACCCGCAAGTCCTCCGTGGCCTGCACCGTGGCGCTTTCGATGGGCCTGTACATTTCCCACTGCTTCATCCCGCCAACCCCCGGCCCCATCGCGGCGGCGAACACGCTGTTTGGCGTGGGTGGCCTGGGCACGGACGTCAACCTCCTGCTGGTCATGGCCATCGGCGCGGTGTGCTCCATCCTGCCGCTGATCGCCGGCTACATCTTCGCGCTCTTCATCGGCAAAAAGGTCAAGGCCAAGGATGAGCCCACCAACGCCGAGGCCATCGGACAGACCTACGAGGAGCTGGTGGCCAGCTACGGCAAGCTCCCGGGCGCGGTCATGTCCTTCGCCCCCATCGTGGTGCCGATCATCCTGATGGGCGTGGCCAGCGCGTTCAGCATGGCCGGCTCCAATCCCGCGATCATCGTGTTCCTGGGCAAGCCCATCATCGCGCTGGCCGTGGGCCTGATCCTGGGCGTCATCCTCATGGCCCAGTCCGGCAAGATGGGCGAATTCTACGTCCTCACGGACGATACCCTCAAGACCGTCGGACCCATCCTGTTCGTGACCGCCGCGGGCGGCGTGCTGGGCAAGGTGATCGCCACCACCGATCTGGTCAACTTCATCACCGCCCATGCCGCCACGCTGGAAAGCCTGGGCCTGCTCTTCCCGTTCCTGCTGGCCGCCATCCTCAAGACGGCGCAGGGCAGCTCGACGGTTGCCATCACCACCAGCGCGGGCATTATCGCTCCGCTGATGATGACGCTGGGCTTTGCCACTCCGCTGGACGCGGCGCTGGTCGTCGTGGCCATCGGCGCGGGCGCCATGACCGTCTCCCATGCCAACGACAGCTACTTCTGGGTGGTCACCAACTTTGGTGAGATGGAGCCCCAGGACGGCTACAAGACGCAGACGCTGGGCACGCTGATTATCGGCATCGCGGCCATCATCAACGTGCTGATCGTCTCCGCCATCTTCTAAGGCGGCGTCCCCTCCGGGCCGCGGTCCCCCGCCGCGGCCCGCATTCTGTTTCTCGCAATGGAGGCTACCGAAATGAACCAAGATGCAAAACACATTCTCGACGCCGCGCTGCGCGATGCGCTTCCGGGCGCGGCCGTGGGACAGGCTTTGGATCAGATCGCCTTTCAGCCTGGCGGGCGGCTGATTCTGGTGGCGGCCGGCAAGGCGGCCTGGGAAATGGCCCGCGCAGCCCATGAGCGGCTGGGCGGGCGCATCGACGCGGGCGTCGTTGTGACCAAGTACGATTACTCACGCGGCCCTCTGGGCAGCCTGGAGATCTACGAGGCGGGCCATCCCGTCCCCGATGAAAACAGCTACCGCGCCACCGCCCGGGCGCTGGAGGCGGTATCGGGCCTGACGGAAGCGGACAGCGTGCTTTTCCTGCTTTCCGGCGGCGGCTCGGCGCTCTTTGAGCAGCCCCTCATCCCCGCCGGCGAGCTGGCCGATATCACGCGCCAGCTGCTGGCCTGCGGCGCCAACATCGTGGAGATCAACACGCTGCGCAAGCGCCTCTCTGCCGTCAAGGGCGGACGTTTTGCGCTGCGGTGCATGCCCGCGCATGTCTACACCGTGGTCCTCAGCGACATCATCGGCGACCCGCTGGACATGATCGCCTCCGGTCCGGCATATCCGGACGCTTCCACCTGCGCGCAGGCGCTGGAAATTGCGGACCGCTACGGCCTGCGCCTGTCCGATGCCGCGCGCGGCCTGCTGGCTCAGGAAACCCCCAAGGAACTGACCAACGTCACGACCTTCGTCACCGGCAGCGTGCGCCAGCTGTGCCGCACTGCGGCGGCCACCTGCCGGGAGCTGGGCTACGAGCCGGTGTTTCTCACCGCGAGTCTCTCCTGCGAGGCGCGCGAGGCCGGCTCCTTCCTGGCGGCTATCGCCCGCGACCATCAGGATACCGAGCGCTCGCTGGCTTTCCTGGCCGGAGGCGAGACGGTGGTGCACCTGACCGGCAAGGGGCTGGGCGGGCGCAACCAGGAAATCGCGCTGGGCGCGGCCGAGGGCATCGCCGGGTGCCGCGATACGTGCGTGTTCTCCTTCGGCTCCGACGGTTCCGACGGCCCGACGGACGCGGCGGGCGGCATTGTGGACGAAGGCTCCGCCGCGCGGCTGGCCGCCGCCGGGCTGGACATCCACAAGGTGCTCCAGGACAACGACGCCTACCACGCCCTAAAGGCGATCGACGGGCTGATCGTGACCGGCCCCACCGGCACCAACGTCAACGACCTCTCCGTGGTGCTCATCAGGCGCTAATGCCCCTGACAGAAAGCAAGCCGGCCCGCAAGGGAGCTTTCGCTCCCCTGCGGGCCGGTCGTTTGTTTTCCAGCGGGATGCGGGAACGGTCTGCGAGCTTACTTGCCCGCGTTCTTCACCGCGCTTTCGGCGGAGATACGGCCCCACGTGGCGCACAGGCCATGGCCGATGCCGCCGATGGTGTTGTGGCCGGCGATGTTGGCCGAGCCGATGATCTCGCCCGCCAGGTAGGCGCCGCCCACCAGCGTGCCGTCCTCACGCACAAGCTGGCCGTCGCCGTTGATGCGCGGGCCGCCGGCGGTCATCATCAGATAGGGCACGGTGTACACGGCGTAGAAGGGACCCTCTTCGAAGGCAAGCAGGTTGTCCGTGCGGCCAAAGACGGAGTCCTCGCCCGCGGCGACATCCTCGTTGTACTTGGCGACGGTCTCGGCCAGCTTCTCCGCGCCGATCATCTCGCCCAGTTCCTCGATGGTGTCGGCCTTGAACATGTAGCCCTCATCCAGCAGCTCGGCGATCTTCTCCTCGTTGGTGAAGGGCGCGGAGTTGCTCATCATGCCGGTAAAGAGCGCGCTGTCATCCGACAGCATGTTCTCGGCCAGAACGACGTAAATGATGTTCTGGTCGGCGGTGCGCCACACGGTGCGCTTGTCCATGGAGCTGGCCACGGGCTCGTTAAAGACGCGCTCGCCGGCGGTGTTGACCCAGATGGCGCCGTTGTAGTTGATGTTGCAGCGAAGCGACGCCTGGAAGCCGCTGACCGGAACGGAGCCGCCGTAGCAGGAGCAGTAGTCCATGTTGTCAAACGCCGCGCCGGCGCTGCGGGCGAAGTCGTAGCCGCTGCCGATGGCGGTGACGGGGTCATTGGAGGTGATGTTGGTGAAGTTGTACTCCTTGAGCCAGCGCTCGCAGTAGCCATAGCCGCCGGTGGCGATGATGGTGCTGGGCGCGGGGATCTCGGTGTCGCCTACCTTGACGCCGACGACGTCGCCGTTGTCGTCAAACATGAGGTCGGTGACCAGCGTATCCAGACACAGCTGGGCCTGGCCCGCGTCGATGAAGCCCTGCAACTTTTCCATCAGGGCGTTGACGAAGTAGGAGCCGCCGCCGGAGGACGCGCCGCCCGCGGTGTAGGTCACGCGGTAGGTGTTCATGGTCAGGTATCCGCCGCTGTCCACCTGATCGGAGAACTCCACGCCCACGTAGTCCTGCAGCCAGTCGATGGCCTCGCCGCTGCGCTCGGCGTGCACCTTGGCGATCTCGGTGTTTATGTTCTCCTCGCCGCCGCCCATGGTGACGAAGTCGTTATAGAAAGCCTCGGCGCTGTCCTCGATGCCGGCTTCCTTCTGGATCTTGTAGCCGGCGCCGCTGATGGAGCCGCCCGCGGTGTTCGCGGAGCCGCCCACGCGGTAGTTCTGCTCCAGCACCAGCACATTCGCGCCCAGCTCGGCCGCGTGCACGCTGGCCACCAGGCCCGCCATGCCCGCGCCCACCACGATCACGTCCGGCTGAACGGTGATTTCCAGCGGCTTGTCCTCTTCGGGGGCCTCGCCGCTGAGCGCAGCGTCCACGGCCGCCTTGATGGCGTCCGAAGTCACGGTCGCGCCGGCCACGCCGTCCACGTCGGTGCTCTGCGCCTCGACGATGGCCGCCGGGATCTGCTCGATCGCCGGATCGCTGATGCCGGGCGTCTCCTGATTGTCGCCGACCTCAACGCTGGTGATCTTTCCGCCTTCCACGGTCACGGTTACGTTCACCGCGCCGCCCATGCCGTTGGCCGCGCCGGTGTAGGTGCCGTCGGCCAGGGCCGCCTCCGCCATGGCGCTTAGGGGAGCGAGCGCCGTGCCCAGCGCCAGCGCCATCACAAGCGCCAGCACCAGCACGCGGCTGAGCAGCTTTTTCCTGCCAGTTTTCATTTCCGTTTCCTCCTGTAGCTGTTGTTTTCCTGATTGTGCAAGTCCGGACGATTTTTGTTCCGTTCCCAATGCCGCTATTCTATGATATACTTTTAACGATGGTTTTCCTATATCATACCCATTTCATATTTGTGTTTATCAGTCCAACGGAGGAAATGCATGAAACTGACCGATCGGTTCAACCCCTTTCGCGCGGACGCGGACCCGCTGTCCGCCTATCTGTCCGATTTTCGTTTTGAGGTGGACTATTTCACGCATTGGCCGCAGCAGGATTTCAAAACCCTGAAAAATCTGGTCAGCACGCGCATCAAGCTGGTGCTGCAAACGCAGGGACAGGCGGAGCTTACCGCCCAGAGCGAGCATTTCACGCTCGCGCCCGGCAGCGTGATGCTCATCCCGCCCTATTCCGTCTACAGCGCCTCCACCTTCGATCATGTGGATTCCTATGAGGTTTTCTTCAACTTGCATCCCTTTACCCGGGAACATGCGTTTTTGCAGCAATTCGGCTTTACGCGCATTCTGCACTTTCCCAAGGTGATGACGCCTGCGCATATCGCGGCTCTGACATCCTGCTATGAGGATGTGCGGGCATGCCGGCAGGGCTGCTATGCGCAGCTTGGCGCGCTGCTGCAGCTGCTGTTCATCCGGTTGATTCGCCTGCAGAACGCGCCGGCGCTTCCCACAGAAAACCGTTCCCGCGAGCAGTACGTCATTTCCCGGCTCTTTGAATATCTGGAGGCGCATTTGAGCCAGCCCATTCATGTGGACCGGCTCTGCGAGGCCCTGCACGTCTCCCAGAGCCATCTCTACCGCTGCAGCCGCGACGTCATGAACTGTTCCACCCAGCAGCTTGTCATCCGCTACAAGCTGCGCCACGCGCAGATGCTGCTGAAAAATCCCGAACTGTCCATCAGCGATGTGGCCAGCACCATCGGCTATGATCTTTTTTATTTCAGCACGCAGTTCAAGAAGGCGTTTTTGGTTTCGCCTTCCGAATACCGCAAGAACCTGCTGCATTGCTTGCAAAATGCGTAGCACGGGCTATTCCGCCGCCTCCGCCTCGGCCTCGGCTGCCTCCAGCGCCTCATAGAGCCCCTCGCTGCGCTCCTGCTCGGCGCGGTAGCGCTCGCCCAGCTCCCGCGCAGCCTCCGCGTCGGCGTAGGTGGCCGGGTCGGCCAGCTTTGTCTCCAGCTCCCGCAGAAGGCGCTCGTTTTCCTCGATGGCCTCCTCCGCACGCTTCACCTGCGCCCTGAGCTCG
>OLPA01002228.1_pt1 | contig 14782 bp, 15 predicted proteins | sample 1672811 | NCBI WGS metagenome assembly OLPA01 (sample SAMEA3136726, study PRJEB25190) | human gut metagenome | biome: human gut; feature: human-associated habitat; material: faeces | place: Austria | collected 2013
GCAAGGCTATACAGTCAGAGATTTTGGGCGGCTTCGGCTCCGAGGACGAGCGGGCCCGGGAAGCGGACATATTAAGATATCAGATAAACGAGATAGAAAATGCGCGGCTCACTTCCGATGAAGAGCAGAAGCTCACGGAGGAGCGGGCGGTGCTTATCAATGCAGAACGTATAATGACGTCGCTGCAGAAGAGCTCCGAGGCTGTCTCTGGAGACGAAGGAGCCGTGGGGCTTCTCAGCCAGGCCGTATCCGCCATGAAGGACATATCTGGCATATCGGCAGAGTACGGCGAGCTGTCAAAGCGGCTCAGCGAGGCCTATTATACTATTGAGGATATAGGCTATACGCTCAGGGATATGAGGGATTCTTTCGACTTTGAGCCGGGCAGGATAGATCAGATAGAGCAGCGGCTTGAGGTCTATTCAAACCTCAAAAAGAAATACGGTCCAGAGGTAGAAGATGTTATCGCCTTCGGCGAGCGGGCGTCGGAACGTCTCGGGCAGCTGGAGGGCGCGCAGGAAAAGCGGGAAAAACTGCAAAAACAGCTTGCGGATAAGGAAAAGCTCTACAGGGCTGAAGCGGCCGCGCTTACGGATATACGACGCACAGAGGCAGAAAGGCTGCAAAGGGAACTGCTCAGCCACCTGAAGGATCTTGGCATGGAAAAGGCGCGGTTCGAGGTCAGAATTGACCCGCTCACGGAGCCGGGACAGAACGGCATGGACAGGGTGGAGTTCATGCTTTCCGCCAACCCGGGCGAAAGCCTGAAGCCCCTTGAAAAAGTAGCGTCGGGCGGTGAGATGTCACGCATAATGCTGGCATTCAAGGCTATTGCCGCCAATGCGGATTCCATACCCACGCTGATATTCGACGAAATAGACACGGGCATAAGCGGCCACATAGCCGCGGTGGTGGGCGAAAAGATGGTGAGCATAGCGGATAATCATCAGGTGCTTTGCGTTACACATCTGCCCCAGATAGCGGCCCTTGCGGACGTACACTTTATGGTGCAGAAGCAGGACGATGGAAAGACTACCAGAACAAGCCTGAAGCGGCTTGAAATGGAGGAGCGGTACGAGTACATTGCCCGTATGATGAGCGGCATGGAGGATTCAAAGCTAGCCTACGAGCACGCCAGAGAACTGATAACCCACTCCGAAGAAGTCAAGCAAAAGCGTCGTAAAAATAAATAATAAAATACATCGGCATTACAAATCATAAACACTGCGAAGTTGCTTCGCAGTGTTTATTTTTATTCTTTAAGGCGGTGTATATATGAAAAGACTCTGGCAAAATCTTGCGAAATGCATAGGTCTGGCGCTGTGTGTGACGCTCGTCTGCTTCAATTCAGGCGAGCAGATGAGTTATGTGCGCGGTCTGTCCAACAGCGTATCCACCGATCAGCTGGAAAATATATGCCGGAGCCTGAACGGACCGCTAAGCCTCAGCATGGGCGACAGGGATGCATATGTTTCGGAAAACCTTTCCGAGACGCTTTCCGGAAAAAGCGGCAGCGCCAGCATTCGTCTTTTCGGCGCTATACCAATAAAGACCATAGAGTACGGCGAACGGCAGGACATAACCGTAATGCCGGGAGGGATGCCCATAGGCGTATCCATATATACAGACGGGGCGCTGGTGGTGGACCTGGGCAGCATATCCGAAACTGAGCAAATATGCCCGGCGGCGTCTGCCGGCATAAGGGCCGGAGACGTCATAACTGCGGTCAACGGCGAGACTGTGCGGGATTCGCTGCATTTGAGCGAGCTTTGCTCTAAAGGCGGGGAGCTGATGGTGACCGTTCGCCGCGACGGGCAGCCGCTGACTGTCGCGCTTACTCCCGTTAAGGACCCGGAAAACGACACATACCGGGCAGGTATGTGGGTGAGGGACAGTACATCGGGCATTGGCACGCTGTCCTTTTGCAATATGTCGTCGCTCAGATACGGAGCGCTCGGCCACCCTATAACGGATATAGATACAGGCGCCATAATAGATGTAGGCAGCGGCAGCATAGTTGAATCCAGCATAATAGGCGTATCAGCTGGCAGCAACGGTATACCGGGCGAGGTAATAGGCTCGTTTTCAACGGCAAGCAGACAGTTGGGCAGCATAGAACTAAACTGCGAATACGGTCTGTACGGTGAGATGGACGAAATACCCGTGAACCCAATATACCCAAACGGCGTAAAGCTGGCATACCCTGACGAGGTGCATACCGGAAAGGCCGAGATACTGTCTACAGTGGATGATCGCGGAGTATGCGCCTACGAGTGCGAGATAATTAAGCTGTATCCGCAAAAGGAGATGAGCGGCAAGGGTATGGTGATAAGGATAACGGACAGGGAACTCATCGCAAAGACGGGAGGGATCGTTCAGGGCATGAGCGGCAGCCCCGTAATGCAGGATGGGAAGCTGATAGGCGCTGTTACTCATGTGTTTGTGAACGACGCGAAGTGCGGCTACTGTATATATTCTTGGTGGATGAACAGGGTTAGCGAAAAGATACTGTAAAAATTGGAGAATAATTGCGGTTTGCTGTTTAAAAAATGGCCGCAATGTGCTATATTGTAATTGCACGTGTTAAGGCCTATTTTTTTGGCAGGAAGTTTCGTTGTATGGAAATGAGTAAAACAAAAATACTTGTAGTAAAAGATTACGCTAATTACTGCACTGAGTTAATAGGGCTGCTGAAAGATTCGGGATGCTTTGATGTGCTGCCGCCGGTGCATGACCCGAGGTCTGTTGTTGACAATGTAAAAGAAAACAAGCCGGATCTTGTGATACTCAATGCTACTATGGCAGGGAGCGATGGCATAGAGATACTAAGCACCATACGCAACTGCCCTGAGACGAAAGATACCAGAGTGGTAGTTATAACGCCCATACTGGATGATAGCCTGATAAATATTTATCAGGCGCTGGGCGCGGCGTTTATAATACACAGCAGCAATCCTCCTGCAATGGTTTACCATAGGATTCTGGACCTTACTATGGACGACGAAGCAGGCAGAACTATAAGGGACGAGCAGCGAAAATGCGAATACGCGGTAATGGCGGAGAACATGGCGAACAACTTCTTCAGAGTGATAGGCATTCCCGTAAACCTTATTGGATATGCCCAGCTTCGTAAATCCATACTTTACTGCGTGGAAAACAGCCTTTATCAGATAAATCTGTCGCAGGATGTATATCAGTACGTGGCGGAATGCTTCGTAACTACTCCTAAAAGAGTGGAGCGCAATATTAGAACCGCCATAGAAGCGGCGTGGAGCCGCGGAAACATAGAAGCCCAACACAGATACTTTGGCAACACTGTAAGCCAGTCAAACGGCCGGCCTACCAATAAGGAATTTATAGCGAATATAACTGACAGAATAGTTACTCATCTGCGCCACAGTTAAAGAACATAAATACAATATGTCTTAAATCCCGTCCCGCGCTCATATATTTTGTTATGAGTTGAAAGGAAGGGTGATTTAATGCGCTACCTTGGACGGCGGTGGTACATATATGCCTTTGCAGCGGTTATGGCATTTGCAACCGGAGCTTCGATGGAATGGAAATGCGAGGGATATACGGCTGCCGCCATAAGCGCCATAGGCGAGATGAGCGGAGCCGGGCTTTTGAGGCTGTCGGGATATGGGCTGCTGTCTGCGGCGATGATGTACTCGATGGCGGCGATAGCTAAGGACGTGTTGCCCGGCAGTATCCTTAAAACAGCGGCGTTATGGATAAAATCGTTTTTAATGGGTCTTTTTACCCGAACCGTGATAGAGGACTGGCCGGGGCTTATTGGTATACCGATAATAGCCCTGTCCTTCATGGGAGGACTGTGCCTTTGTATGGGGCTTATAGTCAGGTCTTCGGAAAAGAGCGTAACCAGGGGGGAGGCGCTGGGAATGAAGATGGCGCTGTTCGCGGCGGGCGCATTAACGGAGGGGATAGTGCTGCCTTCCGTCATAAGGATGGTAGCCATGCTATCCAAATGATTTGACGGAGCCGTCGACCGGTGGTAAAATCATAGCACAAAAGAAAACGCATAATGAAAGGCATTTAAAATAATGACAAGGAAAAGAGCAACTATAATAGTACTTGACAGCGCCGGCATAGGCTACCTTCCGGATGCCGCCGAGTTCGGCGACGTGGGGGCGAATACATTCTGCAACATATATAAAAAGCGCGGTCATCTGGATATACCCAATATGCGCTCTTTCGGTATAGGCAAAATAGAAGGCGCCGATCTGGGCGGATACGATGGGAAGATAATAGGCTGTTATGGCCGGGCGATGGAAAAGACCAAGGCAAAGGATACAACCTGCGGCCACTGGGAGATGGCCGGCATCATAATGGATAATCCTTTCAAGACCTATCCTAACGGTTTTCCCAAACATATAATGGATAAATTCGAGAAGGCCATAGGCCGCGGCACCCTTGGCAACTGCGTTGCCTCAGGCACCGTTATAATTCAGGAGCTGGGCGATGAACACGTGGCTACGGGCAAGCCGATAATATATACATCTGCGGACAGCGTATTTCAGATAGCCGCCCATGAGGACGTAATACCTCTCGACGAGCTGTACTCCATGTGCCGGAAGGCAAGGGAGATACTGGTTGGCGACGACCTTGTAGGCCGCGTCATCGCACGTCCGTTCATAGGCGGAAACGGAAAGTATACCCGTACGGAGCACCGCAGGGATTACGCCATACCTCCAATAGAGGACACAATACTGGACGGCCTTACCGCAAAGGGCTTTGAGACTGTGGCCGTTGGCAAGATAGAGGATATATTCCACAAGCGGGGCATAACCACCGTAAATCATACCACCAACAACCCGGCAGGCATTGAGGCCACCATAGATTTCCTGAAGAATGGCGTTGGCAGCTTCATATTTACCAATCTGGTGGATACCGATGCGCTGTACGGACACCGCAACGACGTAGAGGGCTACGGCAAGGCTCTGGAGTATTTTGACAGCAAGCTGCCGGAGATAATGGGCGCGATGACCGACGAGGATATACTCATAGTTACTGCCGACCATGGCTGCGATCCCACTTTTCCCGGAACTGACCATACCCGGGAGTATATACCTATACTGGTGTATGGCAAAAAGCTTAAGGAAGGCGTGACAATAGGCACGCGCCAGACCTTTGCCGATATAGGCTGTACCGTATATGAGTATATAACAGGCGAATCCTGGAGAACAGGTACCTCCTTCCTGAAGGAAATACAGTAAAAATTTAATACATGGCGCAATAATGGCCCCCTTTGCCTAATATTATTAAATAACGGCAAAGGAGGTCTTTTTATGGGTAAAAGGTTGGCGGGGACGCTGTTGGCTGTGGTACTGCTCATAAGCTTTGGAGCGGCGTACGGTGAGGAATATCCGGTGGACGTATCCGGCATGAAGGCGGCTGTGCTGTGCAGCCAGGACGGTCAGAGCATAATTGAATACAATTCGGCCGAAAGGCTGGAGGTGGGAGGTCTGGGGCGGCTGCCGCTGCTGCTGGCTGCCTGCGATAAAATAGACGGCGGCGGGCTGGCGCTTACGGATAAAGTCACCGTCAGCCGCGAGGCGGCAAGGGTGCCGGGACCCACTGCGTTCCTGGACGCATACGAGAACGCCGAGGTATCCATGCTTCTAAAAGCGGCGGCGGTGATATGCGCGGGGGACGCCATATATGCCTTGGGCGAGGCGGCATACGGATCCATAGAGGCCTGTGCAATGGCAGCGGCAGAAAAGCTGAATAGCATGGGCATACAGGCGGAAAGCGGAGAAATAGCCAACGGCAGTGTCAGGCTTTCTGCCGATGATCTTGTAAGGATCGGCGGCAAACTGAGCACGAGCGAATGTTTTTCATTGTACAGCGGCATATTCTACGACAGCATACAGCATGAGGACGGCAGGACAACGGAGCTTGCGAGCTCAAATAAGCTTATAAAGAGCTGCGTAGGTACAAACGGCGTAGCTACCGGCTCATCGGCCGATGCCGGATACTGCGGCATATTTTCAGCGAAGCGGGGCAGCGCCACTTTTATCTGCGCCGTGATAGGCGCTAAAAATTCATCTGAAAGGGCGGCTAAGGCAAAGGCGATGCTGGAGTATGCTTTTGCGGCGTACGATATAAAGACTGTGGCGAAGCAGGGGGAGCGCATTGCAGAAGTTGAGGTGAAAAACGGAACAGCTTCCGTAGCAGAGCTTACAGCGAGAGAAGGGGTTGTGTGCCTGCTGCCGAAAAACGCCGAGCTGCAATCAGATAAAGACATACCGGATATGCTGGAAGCGCCGGTATCAAAAAACGACGTGCTGGGCAGCATCACCTACAGCCTTGACGGCGAGCAAATAGCCAAGGTGGAACTGGTATCCTCGGTTGATATACCCCGCGCGGGCACAGCGCACTATGTAGGGCGGATACTTTGTGAATGGCTGCATGCCTGAAGGCGGGGCGGTTGCATACTTTTGAGCAATAGCGTATAATAAAACCAACTATTGTGATAGGAGAAATGCAATTGCTTAACAGTATCGCAAACGGAATAACTGGCTCCCTCGGCTCCTATGTAATGGAGCTGCTTTACAGGATGCCGGCCATTTTGGTGGCTCTGGCCTTCCATGAGTGGGCTCATGCCTATGCCGCATATAAGCTGGGGGATCCTACCGCTTACAATTTGGGCAGAATGACGCTGAATCCCCTTGCCCATATTGACTTAATAGGACTCATCATGATGATGCTGGTGCGCTTCGGCTGGGCAAAGCCTGTGCCCGTAAGCACACGCAACTTCAAGCACCCAAGAAGGGACGAGATAATAGTATCTTTGGCAGGCGTGGCTATGAACCTCGTGCTGGCTTTTGTTACCATGCTCATATTTTTTGGCCTGATGGTGGCAGGCAAGGCCGGCAACGCCGCCCTCAACACTATATTCTATTATTTTTACTTTATAAATCTGGGCCTCTGCGTGTTCAACATACTGCCTATACCACCCCTCGACGGCTTCCATGTGGCCTCCTGCCTTTTTATGCGCAGCATCGGTCCAAAGCCGTTTATGTTCCTGCAGAAGTACGGCTTTGTGATACTTATAGTGCTGCTCATGACCAACTGGCTGGACGGCATTATGTCATCCGCAGTGAACTTCCTGATGTCCGGAATGATGAACATATGTGCAGCCATATACGGCCTGTTAGGGCTGATGTAACATGGCATACGAGGTAAACCTTAAAGAATTCCAAGGGCCTCTGGATCTGCTGCTTCACCTTATTGAGCAGGCAGAGGTGGATATCAAGGATATTTTCATATCCGAGATAACCGCCCAGTACCTTGAATACATGAAGCAGATAGACACGCTGGATATGGATACCGCCAGCGAATTCCTTACCATGGCGGCGACGCTGGTGTATATAAAATCCCGGTCGCTTCTGCCGAAGCCTCCAAAGGAAAACACCGAGGAAGAGGATCCTGCCGACGCCCTCATACGCCAGCTGCGTGAATACAGGGCGGCAAAAGAAGCGGGTGAGAAGCTCCGTTCGCTTCTGGATGGGGCGCGGGGCATATATGCAAAGCTGCCGGAGGAGTTCGCGCTCCCGCCCCAGGAGATAATCCTTCGGGAATCCTCGGTCCAGAGCTTATTTGACGCCTTTGCTGAGCTTATGGACAGGCGCAGGGAGGAAAAACAGCGGGAGATAAACTCTCAGGAGGTAATGGATGACCGCTTCACAATACGACGGCAGCTGGTAAAAATACGTGACGTACTGAGAGACAAGGTTAGCGTGCCCTTTGAGGAGCTGTTCGAGCACGATGCACCAAAGATGGAGATGATAGTTACCTTCATGGCGCTGCTCGATATGCTCATGAGAGGGGAGATAAGCATAAAGCAACCACGGCCTTACGAAAAGATAACGATAACCGCCAAAGAACTCCGGGAGGACGACGAGGACGCGGAGTACATGGACGAACAGTAAAAGGAAAAGCAAACGATGCAGGACGAACGCTATTCGGCAATTGAGTGCATACTCTTTGTGTCCGGAGAACCGGTGTCGCTGGTACAGCTCCAGCGTGCGCTGGATATAACAGGCATAGAGATGAACGCAATAATACACAACATGGAAAAGCAGTATCGCGAGGAGGAGCGAGGCATACAGCTATACATAACCGACGACACGGTGCAGCTTGTATCCAACAAAAAATACGCCAGCTACGTTGAAGAGCTGCTTCAGCCTGCCCAGACTAAGAGTTTTACTCAGGCCATGCTGGAAACGCTTTCCATAGTGGCATACAGGCAGCCTGTCACAAGGGCGGATATAGAGGCCGTCCGAGGGGTAAGATGCGATTATTCCGTGAGCCAGCTATTGAAGCTGGGGCTCATACGGGAGCTGGGCCGCAGGGATTCCGTGGGGCGGCCTATGATGTTTGGCACTACGGACGCCTTTTTGCGGCAGTTTGGGTTACATTCCATCGAGGAGCTGCCTGAATACGGCGCATTTGCCATAGAAGCCGATGGCGGCGAGGAAAAGCCTTCATAATTTTTACCAAATCAAACAATACTAAGGGCTATGAAAGTAGTCCTTTTTTTGTTTGCTGCGATTCTTATAATGCTTTGTGCCGCACTCGTATGCCCTGTGGAGATAAATGCCAGGGGGAGGGTAAAGCCGCGTTTTGGGGAGGTACAGGCCGATATATGCGTGCTTGGTACAATAAGAATAAAGGCGGAAGTGCTTGCGGTCTGGCTGCCGTTGGAGGCGGATATTCGGATAAACGGCAGAAGGATAAAGCTCAAACGGCAAAGGCCCGGAGGCAGTATACTGCCGTCGGTAAGAAAGGGAACTATTATAAGGCGCCTGTATATAACGGGCGAATTTGGCATGGCCGGCGATGGGGCAAAGACGGTTATAATAGCGGGGATAATGCGTGAACTTGGGCTGACAGCCTGCGCCCTATCCGGCGCCGGAGATATATGCGCCGATATACGGCCTGCCCTTGAGCGAAACGCCTTTTGCATAAATTTGGAAGGGATAGCCCAAATAATCCCGGCGCAGATTATATTTGCCGAAGCAACGCGGCGAGGTAAAACCAAATGGGAGGAGAAATACCAAAATGCACCCTGTTGAAAACATAATGAGGACCACCATGGAGCAGCTCAAAGAAATGGTGGACGTTAACACCGTAATCGGAAAACCGATACTTACTGCTGGAGAGACGATGATATTACCCGTATCCAGGCTGTCCATGGGCTTTATATCCGGCGGCGGGGAATACGGTCAAAAGAAGGAGCGCACTCCAATACAAAAGAGCAGCGATGAGATGGGGGAGTGTACGAGATATCCCTTTACCGGTGCCGCGGTCGCCGGCATGACCATAACCCCCATGGCGTTTTTGTCAGTGAACAACGGCAGCGTAAAGGTGATGCCAGCGGATTACGATACCACGTTTGACAGGGCGGTGGAGATACTGCCCGAAATAATAGAAACCGTAGAGCAAGCCATAGCCAGAACAAAGCCCTGCGCCTCTGAGAGCGAACAGGAATGAAGGCCGGGCTTTTAAGACTGCCTGCGCTGTGTATAGCTGCTGTAATACTGCTGACTTTCGGCAGCGCATCAGCTGACGGGCTGGACGTGTCTGCTAAGGGGGCAGTACTCATCGAGAGCCGGACCGGCAAGGTACTGTATGCGAAAAACGCACATGAAAAGCTGCCAATGGCCAGCACCACAAAGATAATGACCGCGTTGCTGGCAATAGAAAACGGCAATTTAAACGATATAGTGGAAACGGATGCTTCCGCCTACGGCACGGAGGGCTCCAGTATTTATCTCGATTATGAGGAAAAGATAAGCCTGAAGGATCTTTTGTACGGCCTTATGCTTTCTTCGGGCAACGATGCGGCGGTGGCAATAGCGGTACATATAGGCAAAGGGACCAATAAGTTTGCCGAGATGATGAACGCCCGGGCAAAAAGCATAGGCGCTTTGAACACTAATTTCGTAACGCCAAACGGGCTGCACGATGAGAACCACTATACCACAGCTTACGATCTTGCCCGCATAACCGCAGTAGCCATGAAAAACCCTGTGTTTCGGGAGATAGTATCTACACAGTACTACAGGGCTGAAACCGGGGCAAAGCCGCGCACCTTCAAAAACAAAAACAAGATACTATGGGAATATAACGGAGGCAGCGGAGTAAAGACAGGCTATACAAAGATAGCAGGTAAATGCCTGGTATTTTCCGCAGAACGGAACGGAATGGAGGTAATAGGCGTGGTGCTCAATTGCCCCGGAATGTTCGACGACGCTAAGGCCATGATGAACTACGCCTTTGAAAACTACGAGACAGCCACTATGGTAAAGGCGGGAAATACAATTGCCGGGGTGGACGTTGCAGGAGGAGAAAAAAACATATTGGAACTGAAGGCCGGTGAAGATATAATAGTACCTGTAAGGAAAGGCGAAAGCGCGTCATACCGCACGAGGGTAATATTAAAAGAAGGGCTCCATACGCCTATAGCCGAAGGGACAGAGCTTGGATGCGTAGAGGTATTGGATGATGGCGCGCTGCTTTGCACATGCCCTCTGCTCTCGGCAAAGGACATGCCGGGCGTAGGCATACGCTTCTACTTTGACAAACTGATGAGGTGCTTTACGGCGTAAGCCATGCGCCTTTGTGGGGGTAAAAATGCGTTTACAGAAGTTCATGGCGGACGCCGGGATAGCTTCAAGGAGAAAGTGCGAGGAATACATAGCCGAGGGCCGCGTTAAGGTCAACGGCAATACAGCCGTGATAGGCTGCACGGTGGAAGATGGCGATGAGGTGCTGTTTGACGGCAATCCGGTATGCGGAAAGACCGCAAGAGTAGCCATAGTGCTGAATAAGCCTCAGGGCGTGGTATGCACCTCCAGCGACCCTGAGGGCAGAAGGACCGTGGTGGACTATGTAAAGGAGCTGCCCTACAGGCTTTATAACGTGGGCAGGTTGGATTACGATTCGGAAGGGCTCATCATACTCACAAATGACGGCGATCTGGCATATAAGATGATGCACCCGAAGTTCACTGTGGAAAAGACTTACCATGTGGTATGCACAGGCAGCCTTACTGACAGTGACAAAGAGCGGCTCGAAAAGGGGGTAGCCCTTGAGGATGGGCTGACCGCCCCTGCAAAAATAGAAAATATAGAGTATTCACAAGGTAGGACGGCCTTTGACATAACCATACACGAGGGCAGGAACCGACAGGTGCGTCGCATGCTTTCCGCCGTAGGCCGTGAGGTTATGCTGCTCAGAAGAATAAAAGAGGGTCCCATAACGCTGGGAGGGCTTAAGGGAGGACAATGGCGTTACCTTACGGAAGGCGAACTTGATTCTCTTATGCGGGAACAATAGCAAGGCCTGAATATATAATGATAAATTATAGTTTAACGGCATTTTTACGGGTTTTTTTACCTGAATGCCGTTTTTATGTTGCCAAAAACAAATCGATAGTGTATTATTAAACACAATGGGGCAGGATTAGATCCCATAGAATTACCATAAAAACTATAAGCAGTTTTTATGACTTTTCAATTATTATTAAGAGCCTTTTGATAATAAAAAAGAAGGGAGGAGCAATACATTGGAAAACATCAGCTCGGCATTAGTGATGGTACTCGGTATGGGCACTGTATTTGCAGGACTTATAATGCTGATATTGCTTACCAAGCTTATGAGCGTGGTGATAGGCAGGGGCAAGGGCGTAGAGCAGGCCAAGACCGCGCCTGTGGCGGCAGCAGCACCGGCAGCCGGCATATCCGATAGAAAAGCCTTTGACGCAGCCATAGCTGCAGCTATCGCTACCTACATGGGTAACGAGCCCGAAGGACTCCGGATCCACAGCATCAAGAGAGTATAAGCCATTCGACCAAATTGATTGAGATTATTGATGGAGGAAATCAAAACAATGCGTAAGTTTCATGTAAATGTAAACGGCACTTCCTACGAAGTTGAAGTTGAAGAGATTGCTGCCGGCGCAGCTCCTGCTGCCGCGCCAGTACAGGCTGCCGCTCCCGCAGCTGCTGCTACCGTAGCAGCAGGCGCTACAAGCGTTACCGCTCCCATGCCCGGCAACATACTTGATATAAAGGTAAAGGTCGGCGATACCGTTGATGCCAATACCGTAGTCATTATGCTCGAGGCCATGAAGATGGAAAACGAGATCTATGCCGGCGTAGCAGGCAAGGTCACCGCCATCAACGTAACCAAGGGTTCTACCGTAAACTCCGGCGATGTTCTCGTTGTTATAGGTTAATCTCCTTTTAAGGGCAAAATAAACTTAAGAAAGGAGATCGCAGATGACTTTTGCAGATGTATTTTCTAACTTTATAGATACCACTGGTTTTGCTTATCTGGTAGCCGACCCCAGGTGTCTTATAATGATAGCCATCTCCTGCGTTCTGCTGTACCTGGCTATTGTAAAGGGGTTTGAGCCTTTGTTGCTGGTGCCTATCGCATTCGGTATGCTGCTCACCAACCTTCCCGGCGCTAATATGTTCCATCCCGACTATTTTCTAAAGGTGGTAGATGGCGCTACCGTTATCAACTGGTCTGAGCTCGGCCATGGCGCAGGCCTTATCGACTACCTGTATCTGGGCGTAAAGCTGGGCATCTACCCCTCTCTGATATTTATGGGCGTAGGCGCTATGACTGACTTTGGTCCCTTGATCGCAAACCCCAAGAGCTTGATAATGGGTGCGGGCGCACAGTTCGGCATCTTCGTTGCTTTTTTCGGCGCTAAGCTTCTTGGCTTCAGCAACGCTGAAGCAGGCTCCATAGGCATTATTGGCGGTGCGGATGGTCCTACCGCTATCTACGTTACCCTTAAGCTCGCCCCTTACCTCCTTGGTCCTATCGCTGTTGCGGCTTATTCCTATATGGCATTAGTTCCGGTCATTCAGCCCCCTATAATGAAAGCCCTGACTACAAAGAAAGAACGCCAGATAGAGATGAAGCAGCTGAGGCCGGTATCACAGAAGGAAAAAATCATATTTCCCATCATGGTCACCATATTTGTATCCTTCATGCTGCCTTCCGCAGCGCCTCTGATCGGCCTGCTTATGCTTGGTAACCTGTTCCGTGAGAGCGGCGTTACCGACCGTCTTTCCAAGACTGCCCAGAACGAGCTGATGAATATAGTTACCATATTCCTCGGCATCTCAGTAGGCGCTACCGCTACCGCTGATACCTTCCTAACCGGCAAGACTCTTGGCATTCTGGCCATGGGTGTTTTCGCGTTCAGCTTTGGTACCGCTGGCGGTGTAATAGTTGCAAAGATAATGAACAAGTTCAGCAAGGATCCCATCAACCCCCTGATCGGTTCCGCAGGTGTTTCTGCCGTTCCTATGGCTGCCCGCGTATCCCAGGTAGTTGGTCAGAAGGAAAAGCCCGGCAACTTTCTGCTCATGCATGCTATGGGCCCCAACGTTGCCGGCGTTATCGGCTCCGCTATCGCTGCCGGTGTGTTCCTTGCCCTGTTCATGAAGTAGGAGGTATTGCACCATGGCTAACAAACTGATGATAACCGATACCATACTGCGCGACGCGCACCAGTCTCAGGCCGCAACCCGTATGCGTACCGAGGATATGCTCCCCGCCTGCGAGATACTGGACAGCATTGGCTATTACTCTCTGGAGTGCTGGGGCGGCGCTACCTTTGACTCCTGCCTGCGCTTCCTCAATGAGGATCCATGGGAGCGTCTCCGCAAGCTCAAGAAGGCCCTGCCCAACACCAAGCTGCAGATGCTCTTCCGCGGCCAGAACATACTTGGCTATAAGCACTATGCGGACGATGTCGTAGAGCAGTTCTGCCGCAAGGCGATCGAGAACGGCATTGACGTCATTCGCATATTCGATGCGCTCAACGATGTGCGAAATCTGGAAGCCGCAATCAAATACACCAAGAAGTACGGCGGAATATGCGAGCCTGCCATAAGCTACACCATGAGCCCCGTGCATAACGAGGATTACTTTGTAAAGCTGGCAAAGGAGCTGGTTCAGATGGGCGCGGACAATATCTGCATAAAGGATATGGCAAACCTGCTGCTGCCCTATGACGCATATTCGCTCATCAAGCGGCTCAAGTCCGAGGTGGACGTGCCCATACACCTGCACACCCACAACACCACCGGCACCGGCGACATGACTTATCTCATGGCCATGCAGGCGGGCGTGGATATCGTGGACTGCGCGCTGTCTCCCTTTGCAAACGGCACCTCCCAGCCTGCCACCGAGTCTCTGGTAGCCACCCTCAAGGGCACCGAGCATGACACGGGGCTGGATCTTGGCAAGCTGGCCGAAGCTGCAAAGCACTTCCGCGGCGTAGCCGAAAGAATGATGAAGGAAGGCATACTTGATCCCAAGGTTCTCCGCGTGGACACCAACACCCTGGTTTATCAGGTCCCCGGCGGAATGCTGTCCAACTTAATCAGCCAGCTGAAGGAAGCGGGCAGAGAAGACAAATACTATGACGTTCTTGAAGAGATTCCCATTGTCCGCAAGGACTTCGGCTATCCTCCCCTCGTAACTCCTACCAGCCAGATAGTCGGCACACAGGCCGTGTTTAACGTACTAATGGGCCGCTATAAGACCTTCCCACAGAATTCCAAGGCTCTGCTTGCCGGCGAATACGGCGCGCTGCCAGGAGATGTAAACGAGGAAGTCCGCCGCAAGGCCATAGGCGACAAGGAAGTTATCACCTGCCGTCCGGCCGATCTGCTGGAGCCCGAGTTGGAGAAGTATGAGAAGGAAGTGAAGGAGCTTGGCTACT